>Ga0214923_10009364_pt1 | contig 10214 bp, 8 predicted proteins | sample LL1510_MetaG_FD_177993 | JGI IMG/M metagenome (GOLD analysis project Ga0214923, IMG submission 177993) | Freshwater microbial communities from Lake Lanier, Atlanta, Georgia, United States - LL-1510 | ecosystem: Environmental > Aquatic > Freshwater > Lake | place: USA: Georgia | collected 2015-10-15
GTACAATCCTTCAACGATGACCATCTCAAAAGATTGGGCAGGACTCATAATGCGAAGGAGGCGTTTGATGCGATCGCCCATTCCTCGATCAAAAATATTTCGATCGATTTGATGTATGATCTACCCAATCAAACTTTGGCAGACTGGGAGTATAGCCTGGATTGTGCGCTTTCCTTGCCGATCTCCCATCTTTCTCTCTATAATCTCACGATTGAGCCGCATACGGCTTTCTATAAAAGACGTAAAAATTTAGCTCTACCCTCTGGCGAAGACTCTCTCAAAATGTTGCAAATGGCGATCGATAAAACGGCGGGCATACTGGAGCGCTATGAGCTCTCCGCTTTTGCCAAGCCTGGTTTCGAGTCGCAGCATAATATTGGGTACTGGACAGGCAGACCCTTCATTGGTCTTGGGCCTTCAGCCTACAGCTACTGGGAGGGAGCCCGTTTTCGCAATCCAGCTCACTTCCACGAGTGGACAAGAGATGTAACAGCACAAGATTGTTATGAAAAACTCTCTCCTGAGCATCAGAAACTTGAGCTGCTTGCCATCGGCCTGCGTCTGATAAAAGGGATTAAAACCGATGTGAATGTGGACCACCTGATTGACAAGGGGTATGTGACACGCGAGGGGGAGCTTGTGCGTCTGACAACGTTTGGACAGCTATTTCATGACACAGTTGCTGAAGAGATCGTTGCTTGATACAGGTGAAGTGTCTACAATGGTGGGATGCTATTGCTCAACGCTGAGGCGCTTTCAAAATCATACGGCTCGAAGTCGCTTTTTTCCGGACTGAATTTCAGCATTTTCGCTCAAGATCGGATCGGCTTGATCGGCCCAAATGGTTCGGGCAAGTCGACCTTTATGAAGATTTTGGCTGGCTTAGATGAAGCTGACAGCGGGATTCTGGCGCGCAAAAAAGGTTTGAAGGTGGGTTATTTGCCGCAAACCTGTGAATTTCCGGACAAAAATCCCTATGAATTGATGTTGGAATATGGGGATGAGCTTCAAGTGAAACAGTGGATGAGCCGTGTGGGGTTCCGTGGAGATGAGCCGAGCGCTTCTCGTCTATCGGGTGGGTGGAAAAAAAGGCTGCGTCTGGTTCAAGAAATGATTGGTGCTCCAGACCTTCTTCTTTTGGATGAGCCGACGAACCATTTAGATTTAGATGGCGTGCTCTTTTTGGAGAAATTTTTACAAAGGGATGCTCCCACCTATTTGCTTGTGAGTCATGATCGGACATTTTTGAGTCATGTGACCAACCGCATTTTAGAGATTGATCCGGTCTATCCTGGGGGACTTCTTTCGATCAACGCTCCCTACCAGGAATTTTTGGTGCAGAAAGAGAAGTTTTTAGCGGGACAATTAGAGACTGAGAGGTCACTCGCATCTCAGGCGAGAAAAGAGGTGGCGTGGTTGCGTGCTGGGGTGAAGGCGCGCACGACGAAGTCTCGATCGCGTATTGAGCGAGCCCATGAGCTACTCGATGATCTTTCTGATGTGAAAAGGCGCAATCAGCAGAAGCGAGCCGACATCGATTTTGTCAGCAGTGAACGGGAAACGAGAAAGCTTCTTACAGCGAAAAACATTGAGAAGACGCTGGGAGGAAGAAAGCTATTTTCTGCTCTTGATTTCACTCTATCACCGGGGACACGGCTGGGGTTGATGGGACAAAACGGTTGTGGAAAGACAACATTATTGCGCCTTTTGGCAAATGAGCTTGAGCCTGACATGGGTACTTTGAAAAGGGCTGATGATCTCAAGATCGTCTATTTTGATCAGCATCGCAACCAATTGCCAGACCATCTGACATTGCATGAAGCGCTCTCTCCCAATGGGGATTTCGTGGACTATCACGGGGAGAAAATTCATGTGAATGGTTGGTGCAAGCGTTTTCTTTTCAAACCTGAGATGCTGAAGATGCCGATCGATAAACTTTCCGGTGGTGAGAGAGCGCGTATCGCGATTGCGCATCTGATGTTACAGCCTGCAGATCTCTTGCTCTTAGATGAGCCTACAAATGATCTCGACATCCCGACATTGGAGACATTGGAGAGAAGTCTTTTGGAATTTCCGGGGGCGATTGTATTGATCACTCACGACCGTTCGATGCTGGACCGTGTTTGCAACTCTTTACTCTCAGTTGTTGATGGAAAGCTCTATGCGGATTATGGGCAGTGGAGCCAGATACAAGCAGAAAAGCCTAAAGAAAAGAAAGTGACGCAGACAAAGAAGGAGTCTGCGCTTTCTTATGCTGAGAAAAAGGAGTATCAAGGGATTGAGGCGAAGATTGTGAAGTTGGAGGAAGAGGGGCGGCAGTTGACCAAGCTTTTAGAGAGTGAGACGCTTTCTCCCGAAGAGCTGAAGGAGGTTTGTCAGGCTATCGCTCTTGTAGACAATAAGATTGAGCAGCTGATTTTACGTTATGAAGAGCTCGATCAGAAAAAATAGAGATTCTTTCTCGCTGATGTTTAAAAAGATGATCTCTCAAATTTGCCGCCCTATCTGGCCGTCATTTGCGACATTATTTTAGCAAATGGTATTATCAGCTACGACTCTGAAAATATTCTGGAAAAGAACTTTGAAGCTCACGAAACGATTCTGCGTCCAGTGGATCATCAACATTCCAACCCGCTGGAAAATGCAAGGACTTTTGTCGAGATATTGCAAGGAACCTCTGACCATTTCGGTCTGGTCCTCCTACTCTGTTTTTTAAACTTTCAGGGATGAGATTAGCAGCTGCACCTCCTGGCGTAGCGTTGGTATGTACGGAAAGTGGAGGAGGTGGTAATTGACCTTGAGTTTCTCTAAGACTGCTGAAATGAGCTTTAAGATGTTCATATTCCATCCATAGACCGCTCCGGCCTATTGTCATCATCGAGTCTGCGTGTCGGAGCTGGCTTAAAAATCCACAGTTTGGCAATGAGCTCTCATGAATACCGCGATGCTCGATGAAATGCGCTACAGCACCTCGATATGACATCCCCTTAGCCATTAACCAGGCTATCGCGACAGCTCCAGAGCGGGATTTCCCTTGTTTACAATGGATAACAACTTTTTTTCCCTCATTGCGTTGCGTCTCGATAAATTCAAGAACCGGCTTTAAATCGATTACTTGATTTGGCTGATCTTCTAGCCCCTCATATGTGTAGTATCTAAAACCTTTGTGTACATGGAAATTGCAAGAAACTTCATCTGCACCAGGACACTCCAACCTTTCAGTAGACCACCTAGCTTCCTCGTAATTGTGATCGTAATGGCGCCAATCCCCTGCCATGTTTACAACAGCTGTGATGCCTAAATGTCTTAATGCCTCTTCATCTGATACGGCAACTTCACTGCCGATATACACTCCTTCTGAAATCATTGCTAAAGGAAGTGTATTTTCTTCACGGCCTCCCATGAGAATGGCCGGTATATCATCAAAGATTGTGTAGGGTTTTTCAGCAAAGTGAGCTCCTTTTCTACAACGGAAAAAGAGCAATTGAAAGAATTCCAGACTCCCAAAAAGAGGGCCATACTGCTGCTGCAGAGATTCTACTGAAGGAGCTCTTGCCTCTCCAACTTGAAGAACAATTAACTTGCGAGCTTCCGCGATTTTATGTCGAATGACAGCTTCTATTTTGGACCACTTCCATTCAATAAACATCTGAAGTCTCGGATCCCAAATCATAGCATCGAATTTCTCCTTCCCTTTGATAAAAATACCAGGGTGCGTTGGAATAAAACCTTCAGGAACTAGTCGCCCATCTAGACCTTTTGCAGAATATTGGGAGGCTGGAGCGGACAATCCGGAATGCGAGGACATAGACAGAGGTGGTCCATAATCTTCGAATTCGTCACGCTCTTGAAACTCTTCATCCTCTTCAAGCAACCCATACGACCTTCCACTAGCTCCTAGGGGAAAGTGATGCAAAGCCGCTGGGCCCGCGGGGTCTTCAAAAGCTAATGGATCCTGAGGCCCATCTAAGCTTTCTTCCAGATCTTCACCGATTGGAAAAGCAGGGTGCGTTTGAGTAAAACCTTCAGGAACTAGTCGCCCATCTAGACCTTCTGCAGAATATCGGAAGGCTGAAGCGGACAATCCGGGATCATATCTGGACATAGGCGCAGATTGTCCAAAAGTGGAGCGGTCTCCAGGAGCCGCTGAAGCAGAAAGTGGTCGAGTCAGCAACAGAGCTTGTTGACCATTATCGAATTCGTGAGTCCCTTTAACCCTTCCAGACCTTCCACTAGCTCCTAGGGAAAACTGATCCAAAGCCGCGGGGCCCGCGGGGTCTTCAAAAGCTACTCCACGCTGGATCACACCTAAGAGTCTATCCGCAAATTAGTTTATCCACCCAAATCATAATGACAGCAAGCTGAAGAAAGCCATTCCAATACTTTGTTCTTCTTTCCCATCGCACTGTTAAACGTCGGAATTTCCTTTGTATCCAAGAGAAGCATCTCTCAATCTTCCATCTACTCTTTGACATCGGGACTTTCCGTCCGGGTGGTTTTCGTTTATTTTTCCATGCCCTTTTAGGTATCACAGGACGTAATCCTTTAATCCTCAAAAATAATCGCAACTCTCTTGAATCGTATCCTTTATCGGCATGAATTTCTTTTGGGCATTTTTTTGGACGGCCATATCCGTGATAAACATGTACTTTCCCAAATAACTTGGACACCTGATCTCTCTCATTTCCAGAAGCTCCTGTTGATAGCGCTGACAAAGGCAACCCCCCACCTTCCACTAGAAGATGAATAGTGACTCCTTTCCCTTTATAACCGTAATCAACTTCCTGCCCTCCCCCCTTCCCAGGGGGAAAAAGAGCCATCCACGGCGCCCTTTTCCCAGTCAACCAACCTAGCCAAATCAGCCATGACTAATATGGCATTTCGCACTTTGTCCAATATCCCCATCTCATTAAACCATCCAAGCCATTCATGCGCTGTAGAGCGCTTAGCCCAGCATTCTCCGATAGGTACGTCGCACCAACGGCATCCAGTAATTTCAACGTATAAAATTGTATTTAAAACCTTTCTTAAATCGGGATTTGGTCTACCTACCCCTTGACGAACAGGTGGTAATAAAGGCTGCAATAGCTTCCATTGCATATCAGTTAATCCTGAAAATCTACCCATTTCTTTTGCTCCAAAATTTCTGAAAACAAAAGATTACTAAAAAGTTCAATTTGCGGATAGGCTCATTGGTTGGCAGCATTCATTGCGACACCATCCTGATTAAGTACACTAATGGCTCCACCCTGTTCAATAACTCCCTCATCGCCAGCAGTACTCAATGTCTGCGTCGTATTCACGGTTGTACCCGAGGGCACAACAAAATCAGTTGCCCATAAAATAGCTCCACATCCACAACTCAATACCACGAGCGGTAATCGCATAACACCCCTTTTTCACCCCAAAATGCAATATGTAAAAATATAATGACAATAGAAATTCGTCGTCGGCTTTTCTACTCACGAGTAATGCGATTGCCGTCTTATACCGCCCAACGAAATCTGCTATACTTCTAATTCTCAAAGAGCTTCTCTGAACCCTTGTTGCTCAATATCCCGCAGCTCGCAGAAGGTATTACCAGCGACGCTCTTTAGTGATGATGCTGAATAGCGGCTCACCCGTTGAACTCCAGTAGCCAGCATCCCGTAACCACGCCGCAGAGTTTTTGCTGTAAGTCTTGCGACAGCTCTTCTGAAAACAAAAGTCGAGAGGTATTTCTAAAATCACACCACGGTTATAATAGTTCACACCATGAACCAAATCTTCAGCATTGGTAAAAGTCATCCAACCACCCAGCCGCAGTCCATTGTCAAAATAGCGAACCCCCTCAAGATACCCACCCTTATCATAGGCTAAAAACTGCCCAATCGATGCCTTGATCGCAAATTGTAAAGGAGCAAAATCCCAATAAACACTCAAAAAATACTGCTGTAAAGTAGAGTAGTTGCTGTAAACAGCAATGCTTGCGTCTGGTCCCTCCCACCGTCTTAGTTTAGATTGAAATCCAAGCCCTGTGTAACTACGCTTTCTTAAAACCGCCCCTTCAATTCCTATCGCTAAACAAGAATCGGCTGGATAACAAAGCCACTCGCCCGCAATACCCGCGTAGTTCAACTGAAAATAACCAAGCGCTGCCCTTCCAAAGTGGCCTTTGCCAAAATTCCAGCTTCTTTGCGCGTAAAGATAGTCCCAGTTGTAAATTCCAAACTTCTCATAATTGATCAAATCAGTCGCCACATTAGGTAAGGTCGAAGGGTGAACGATGAATCTATCCGAAACACTATGGATATTCGATAAAGCAGACCAACTCATCTGCGCCGCATAATAGACGCCCTTGATAAAACCATCTGCACTAGCCGACAGCCGCGCAGCATATTTAAACTTACCCGAAGCACTGCCAAAAAAGGTGCTGTAGGTCGGGAAAACTGCCCACTGCGCCCGCGGTGAAGCGCAATGATAAATCAATTCGCTCTCCCCTTTTGGCCCACAATAAACATTCTTTCTAGGCGCAATCACTTCCATTTCAAATGAGCTTACACACTCTTGTCTATAAGACTCTAACCAGGCTCGCGGATAAGTATACTGTTGGCAAGCCAGATCATACGATTCAATGATGATGACCACCTCATCCACATTCGAAGGAACAAGTCCTGCGAGCACAGCTTGGATACGATCCCGCATCACCGCTTCATGCCTGTAGGTGCAGTTGCGCAAAGAGATGCGCAAAATCGAACACTCCCCACACCTGTCAATCCAAGCACGATGCACATCAAATCCCTGACATTTCAAAACAAAAGCCATATCCTGAATCATCAGCGCCTCAGGTCTGTAGCAGCCCAAAGGCTCATGGTCAACCGGCGCCTTGTAAATCGGGGGATCTTTTGTTTTCGGAATCAAATTCTCAAGTTGTGAAATGTTGAGGTGGAAGGTCGCACTCCCTGCAAATTGATCGCCTCGGATATAGCTCCCAGAAAGATAGCACATTTCTCCTAATTGATATTCTATGCCGAAGTTGATCGGGGTTAGAGAAACACGTCCATCTGGATGAGGCTCAACTTTGGGATCAGAGTAGTTCGTCGGATCATATTCAGCGGCAAGACCAATTCCTTTACACCAAAAGTTTTGAGAACGCCACCAAGGATACCAAGCAAAACCTCCAAAAAATCCCCGAGAGGGCCCCCCAGTATAACGCCCAGCTCCCCACCCCAACGAGGTTTCCATGCCAAAAGATGGGAAGACGTAGGTACCTACAATAAAATAATTACGAAATTTCTTTGATCCAAAAAAGTCCTCAATCCCAAAAGCCACACCCGGCAAGTTATAAGAAGATTGCTCGGGTGTCATGATGTTGATTTTAAAATTCGCCCCCCGATCGGCCATATCACCAAAGCCCTTTGTCAGTACGCAATCAGGCACCCCGACAAAGATACGATAGGCATAGCTGAAAGAGAGATTCGCATAAGGCTGCGCATAAGCGATCCAATTGCGATAAGGAGGCGCGCTCGCTACTCCTCCACCTAAATCTCCAGGCTTTGCCATGCGAGCCGATGGAGTAACAAAATACCCCCCTTCAAAGATATAATTGTAAGTGATTGGAAACCATTCGTAGAGACGCGCATCCCAATAAGCTGCTGTAGCTAAATCCTCCGCAAGCGCATCAAAATCGCATTGCGCAAAGAGCAGTGCAGGCCAAAGAATCAATAGGGATAGGAAATGCTTCATTGAAGCACTATGTGATAACAGAACGCCGTTGAAATATCAATGGCCCATCTCTTTCGCAAAAAGATGTAAACCTTGCTTGACGATCGCCACCATTTCAATCTTCGACGGACAAATAAAGGTTGGCAAGATGAAATCTTCCGCAGCCACTTCATAAACTCCCAAAATCTCTGCCAACTCAAAATCTTGAGCTAGAAGCGCTTTCACAAGATGAGCTGTCGGAATCCGCATCGGCATTACTTTGTCATAAATCGCAGGATCGACGAAAGCGCGCTCTTCTCCATGCTGATTCGTTGTAAATGGATAGGATTTTTTAGGGAAAAAGCCAGATAAATAAGTGCGCGTAGCTGAATATTTATTCTGCCCTAAGCGCAAGAAATGGAATTTCTGGCGCTTTACATTTACGGGCAAAACCGAAACGCAGCTATCAAAAAAGCCTAAGAAATCGGTTGGATCTGCAGAATTGCCAGAGAGGGGATCTCCTGAAATATAGGAAAGAAGCTCCTCTTTTACACGTCCTTTAGTAAGCTCAGCGATTGGATAGCCCATACGACCATGGAAATAGGCATCTTCGAACACCCCTTCCCCTCCAAGGCCGATAACACGGTCTATGTAATACTTGCCTTCCACCATCAGCTTCCCAATCGTGATCACACCCTCAACATCGATCGTCCATGTGTAGTCGCTCACTTTTTTTATCGGCATCACATGGTGGATGTGAACAGAAGGATTGCTTGCCGGGTAGGGCCCCTCTACTGAATGCCTTTCCACCCCTTCTGCATTTATAAAGCTCCTACAGCGACTTCCTTCCTCATGCACTAGATGGACCTTAGCGATCTTGCCTAAAGTTTCCAATCCCTTTGCGAAAAAGGCCTCGCGGCCCTCCACTTGCTTATCGGCTGGAGGAACCAAGGGTCTTAATTCAACAGCTCTTACAAAAATTGCCCGCGGTAAATGTGTGGGATCTGCAATCAAATCAAAGGGCCGTAAGCGAATATGGGGGAAAATGCCTGCGCGCAGAAAAAGCTCCAAGAGAGATTCTTTGCTCAGATTTTCTGGTACTTTGTGAATGTATTCTTTTTCATGATCAGCGACATCTATCACGATGTCCAAAAGGCGTCTTTTCAAACCACGCTTCAATTCACAGACCACGCCTCCTGCTGGCGAGAGAAAGAGCTGGCCCGGAACAGCTTTGTTTTCTGCAAGCGGCTGACCGATTTTGACAGAGTCTCCCACTTTTACAAGTAATTTGAAGCGAATATCATCGAATACATTGAGATTGAGCGCGACCTTAGTCGGTTTGGGAAGAGAGCTTATAGCAGACCGGGTGCTAGAGCGAAAAGGAATGTTGAGCCCGCGCTTAATTTTGATCTTCATCGGCCCTAATTATAGACAACGAAATTGTCCGAGTCAAGAAGCTATCCTGAAAGCCAGTTTTTTCTTTTGTTAAACTTCTTAGCCTGCTTTTCACCTTTCAAAGGCTTATGGCGGAGCAATTCTTTCTGCGGCTTTTCCAAAAGGTGAACCGTCCTCTGCTTCATCGCATCGCAAGCTTGTCTAACCTGCTCCAAAGACTCCCACTCCGCTTTGGTGAAGTTGTTTGGATTAGAAGAGTATTGCAGAAGCTCTTCACGACTCATCCCTGTTTTTTTGTAAATCTCTTCTGCTTTCTGTGTTAACTCATCTATCTTCGATTGAGTCTTGCTGATCACTTCAGAGTAATCTACAATTTCTCCAAAAGCCTCATCTTGGATTAGAATATCCTCATCTAGTTGGATATCATACATTTCCATTATCTGCCTGAGGGCTGAAATAAGCTCTTTTTCCGCTTCATTAACCATAATTCGTATTATAATTTATTTTATATTTTTAATACCATCAAACTCCTCTATTTCACGAATCAATTGCAAATCGCTGGATTTCAGACATCTGAAAAAATCTTAATAATCCCCGCAAAGTAAATTTCGATTCGTTTTGTTCAAAACTCATTTTATGTTTTTATTGCCCTTTTATCTCTCAAAATTTATACTCTCTCACAAAATCATTTTGGATAAATACTATGAGCTACTTATTAGAGTTTCAAAAACTAACTGAAAACGAACAGCTCTCCCCCTTTCTTAAGGTTTGGGAAGAGTATTGCATGTCTGACGAAGTTGATGGTGAAGAACTTGTGAAAGTTCTCAAACTTCTAAAAGACTCCGCCTTTGCCTCTCCTTTCGGGCAGCTTGCAGAAACTATTCTTCCGATGTGGAAAAAAATTGAAGTTGAGTCGGTCAAGAATGAAGTTTTGCGCCTCATCGTCGATATTCAGACAGGAAACAAACCGTTATTTGCCGATCTAGCTCTTGACTATCTAAAGAGAAAGTATTCAGACCAAAAAGATTACCAAGACAAGCTACGCCTCGTGGGATTGCGTTCGCGCACAAATTTTCAAGGTGCGATCACAAATTTCGAACTACTCAACCACATGACGAAGGGTCAATTCGAAATTT
>Ga0214923_10009366_pt1 | contig 10213 bp, 5 predicted proteins | sample LL1510_MetaG_FD_177993 | JGI IMG/M metagenome (GOLD analysis project Ga0214923, IMG submission 177993) | Freshwater microbial communities from Lake Lanier, Atlanta, Georgia, United States - LL-1510 | ecosystem: Environmental > Aquatic > Freshwater > Lake | place: USA: Georgia | collected 2015-10-15
GTATAACAGATGGTCTTGGATGTAGCCGCAGCCGCCAAGCCATCTGCGACATCGGCACCGACCGGAGCACTAAATGTGCTCGGATGAATTTGAAATGTTCTCTGAATCTGAGGTTGTTGGTTCAACCAAACCACTCGGCGATTGACTTCCTTGAACTGAAACTGACAGGTGGCAAGAGGTGCAACCGAAGCGGCCTCTGTTGAAAAGCTGGAGCGAACCTCGACGCTCAGAACATTTTGGTCTCCGCCACTCGGATCAAGTGCCCAAATCTGACCTCCATGCCCATTGAACTGTGCGGCAGAAAGAACAGAGCCCCCGGAAGGCGTCCCATTCCCGTAAAGCGAAAGAAGCATGTTTGCGACCTTGCCCTCAATCGACAAACAGAGCGCTGATGGATTTTCTAAAAATCCCAATTCAGAGTAAGAGTTTTGCACGCTGGAATGACAGGCCTCGGCCGTTAATGTACTGCTTAACGGGAAACTGGTATTTGAACTCAAGACCTTGGGAAATGTTTGGCCGGAGAGAAGTGGCAACATCCCGGAAACTCCACTCAGTTTGATTTGGCAATTGGAGTTTGCCCCTTCGGAGAGAAGCGCGGAGGGAGCTTGGTATGGACCGCCACAGGCATAGACCGCGCCCGCCTTCTTGCTGCCAAGAACCGGATAGGTAGTAAAGGCGGCACCTCCGCCAAGGTCATTGATCTCGCTTCTTTGCCTCAAGCGGTCGGAACATGTCTCTGCCGCTCCCGAACCAGTTTCGGTCTCAAGTGACGGCCGATTGTTCAAGAAACTCACCACAGGATTGGTGGTCGAAAAAAACCTGTTCTTGATTGCAAGCCGGCAATTTTCTTGCCTGTGATCATACTGGGCTATCGCCTCGGCATTGAAGCCAGGGTCACTTTCAGAAACGCTGATCCCCGGCAAATCCACCGGCAAGTCTGCAAACGATTTTCCTGCCACCGAAGGGTCATGCGAAATGTAGCTTGAATTGGTGTCATGTGCCCTCACCACTCGCAGTGAGCAAGGAAGTTCCGAGATCTTTTTACCCAGCGTGGTCTTTGAGTTTCCACAATCGCCCACATTCTGCGAATAAATGGTGCCATCAGGTCGTTTCAGTCTCGCGATCAGCTTCAGATTCTGGTAAGAGGCATTCCCCGCCAAGGGGAACCTGCTTCTCAACTCAAGCGCTTGGGCCCCGTCTAAACTATCGCAAGCCTCGGCGGTACGAGTCTGAAAAATAGCAAAATTCAAATCGAAAATCTTTTTCCACCCTCCACCGAAACCGAGTGCAGCCTTGCATTGATCAAAGTCATCGATGGGATGATCCTTGCTTGGTACAATCGACTGAAGCATCAGAGGTCCGCTCTGGGATAGTGGCTCGAGGTCGTACCCGGAGCTCACCATGGCACCTTGACTCTGTACTACCGGACTTGAATTCATTGCAAATTGTGGCTCTCCGCTCTCTACCAGGAGCTGACAAACCCCAGGCTTCGCATCTGCCTCCCCGACTGCAACACCCCTCAGATCTTTGATCTCAGAGCCACCCGCAAGGGAGGGTGATTGCTCCAGCGTAAATCGACACTCAGCAACCCTCTGCTCGGTCGATGTAATATCGACGATCGCATTCGAGCCAGCGTTTCTAGTCACTGCGTCGAATTTGATTTTTACATCGACTTTAACTTGAGCATTCGTGGTGTTAGGAGAATTTAAAATGGAAACCGCATTCGTCCTGAGAAGGTCCTGGTATGAATTGCACACGGTTTTCGAGTCAGAAAATCCTGCTGCCCTCATTTTGCAGTCCTGAATGCTCGAAGGATCCTTGATTTCTCCAAATACCAGGGGCACTTCCCCTATGCCCCCATTGCCACCATTGATCGCAAGAGAGAATTTGGCAGAGCAGGTATTTTGAATATCATCCTGAGACTCAGGAAAGATCGTGCAATGCCCATGGACGGTACAATTTCGGATCGCATTTGCAAGCTGTTGCGCTGTAGCTCCGGAATAGGATGGATTGCTCGAAAGACTTGCTATTCCGCTCTCGAAAACTTTGGTAATGTGCCCTGGATCATTAGCATTGCAAAGCGCTCCATTCGCTGTAGATGTAATCGGATTTGAATAAGTAGCCTTTAGGCCAGGTGCAAGATTTTCAAAGGGAACGAGAGAATCCGCGCTGTTTCCTTCAACTGGGGGATAACTTGGCGGATACACCACACTGGTTGGATCATCGCCCCTGATCGCGAATGACATGATTCGACCATGGGAGTAAAACTTGTAGCCAAGTTGTTGGGGCCCAATTAGATTCCCGTTTCTTTTTACGATCCAAAAATGAGCAAGTTGATCAAAGTACCAATTGCACTCGGGATTCAATCCAAAATCATACCACCAAAGGGCATTCAGGATTTCAAAAGAGCACATGTACGGGACTGGCTCGAACTGGGCACCGCACCCTTGATAGGGGGGTTGAAATATGGAATCAATTTGATCTCTTCCGTTCAGGATCATCTCGTTAATCTGAGAAAATGAACTATAATTCTGAGAGTTTACAGTACCACCAATGATACTCTGAGGCTCAGTTGAAACATAATTCCCATCCCCATGGGCCTCACCAGCGATGACACTTCCAAGAATGCGCCTAGGAGTCCCAAAAAATGAAGCCATGACCTCGGCATCACTCATGTTTCCGATTGCGATCAGAGATGCAATCCGCTCTGGCGGGAAGCACTCATTACTGATTATCTTTTCTCGCAGCATGCACGCAAGATAGTCATCGTCGGTTTCGGCACCTGCACACCCATATTCCGAAAAATTCAGACGGTTCTCATGAACCCGCCCTCTTTGATCGCCTTCTTCCGGGAAGATGTTTCCGTTGACAAAGAGAGCCCGATCGAGCCCGCTTCCACGAACCTGGCAAAGCCCTGTTCTGAAAGTCTGTGCAAGGTGGATTAATTCTGAATTGCTTAGTGCAGGAAGATCCGTAACAACCAGTCTTTTATTACTATCCAGCTTGATCTTGAATTGCGAATTCGACCGTACTGCAATATTGGACGCTGAGAGCGCAATGACGTTTCCATCCGCGCCCTGCACCGTTGCCCCATATGCCGTTGGCGTGAGGATGCGCTTCTTCACGCTTGGAACTTGAAGATCCCCCGGACCTGGGGGTTGTGGAAGGAACGACGGCGGAAGCGGAAGTGCCTGGGTAGCAGGGTCCTCCTCTTGAGTCAATGAATAGGTCACCGCCTGATCTGACTTATAAGTAACCCAGTCTTCAGCGCTTTCCGTGATCCGGTTTAGCTTTAAATATGGTCGATTCTGAGAATCTCGAAGTGAGCTGAAGAAGGTTTCCGGTTTTTCGACCGATACCCGTACTAAAGGATGATCCGCTCCTGCAACCTGATCCAATGAAGAGTTAGCATCCGGGAGCATCGCTGAACAAACGGCAGAGTCGCTGGTCGAGAAGACAACCTCGCCTTCGCCATTCCTCAAGAAGCACGTGTCCTGAGGGTTGGGCACATGCTCTCCTAGGACTGTTTCTCTGAATCTGAGGGAGTTTGCCAGCTCTGCATCGACTTCCTCGGTCGCAACATCTCCATCTGCACATTTTTCGCTGTCGATCGTGTTGTTGGCCCAAGGCAACGAGGTACACCAGAAGAAGGAGAATGGTTTGAGCTTGATCCGGGCTAAAAGTTTTTCGTCCTTGATCCCCCACCCTGGAAAGGAGGCGAGAACATAATTCCCTGAGAATACGTTGTTCCCAAGAATGTCAACCCCGTAAATCGCACTCAGTTGACCCTTCATGGAAATCATCCACGTATTCAGCGTGAAATTCACATAGGGTGAATTGGTTTTGTACTTCATCGCAATGGTCACCCTCGAGTCAAGCGGATCAAATTGCCCGACCACTCCGGCGTAGAGCTTGGCAATGAGTACATTATACTCGAGCGTGACTCTGACCCAGGCAGAGGCTCTGACATCGGCTCCGGCCCCACCGCTCACTTCTACTGCAGGGAAATCACCCAGCATTTTCCCGAAGTTTTTCAGTTTCTGAGCTGTACTTCTCAGCGCATCAATTTCAGCCTTCACCGAGGAATACAAATTGAGAGCGCTTACCAACATCTTCTTGTAGTCGTCCCGTGTGTAGTTTGAAAAATCGAACCCGCTGTCCCCTTCGGCTTCTTCAGTGCTTCCTCGCATTGACCTTTTCAAATCGAGGTTTGCCATCACGAGCTTTTTATAAGACTCGGGTGCGTACTCCAAGGATGCGGAAATGTGACCGTACTGCTCCTGAATCAATTTTGAATCCTGTTGCAGGATTGCCGACTTCAGGGCCAGAGCCGATTCCTGAATCGCTTTTAGGTTCTCAAGGTGCGGGTCAATCGCACCTTCAACTGTGTTTTGAATCGAGCTCGCAAAGCGGGACATAAAATCATCGGACATTCCGGCTTTTTTGTTTGGCTTGCTTTGACATTCGGATACTTGATCGCCCCCACCTTTGTCTGCAACGCAAAGTTCGCTCGGAATGCTTGCTTTGTTTTTTCTGGTGATGTTCTTGGTCTTTCCCATCTTAAAGAGCCCAGCATCCAATCTGTAAAAATAGTTCAGTTTTACCGAGAATACGAATCCGGCATTGACATACAAATTCAGCCCGGGCAACCCAAGAGGAATGATAACGTTTTGTTTGATATCCTCGAGAGATTTATTGATGTCCAAAATATTCTGAGTATTCCCGGTTGCCTCAGCGGTTTTTGACTGTTGTGAGTTCGAAGTTTGACCTCCGGTAGTGGAACCTCCAGTAGTGGAACCTCCACTCGAATTACTTGCACTCGTTCCAGTCGTTCCGCTCCCACCGCTCCCGGTAGCACTTTTTACATTTTTCAATGCGGCTTCGATCTTGGCACCCCTTTTGCCAATCGAGATCAAATTAACCCCAAAGGACTTCACCATGAGGTCAAGACCGTCCTGCTCGCCCTCGGCTTGACTCGCATCTGTCCCAGTTGCATCAGCAGTCGAGGAACCGGTAGTGGAATCTGTAGATTCCGTATTTTTGTTTCTTGCATCGCCTGCTAACGAGACACTGACGGTGAGAAGGTTTACCTTCTTTCCAAATACGGTGACATCTACGGGATATTCCGGGAAAATGTTGACATCAGGCGCACCTGACTTGAAGAACTTCTTTGAATTTTTGCAATCGAACTTAGGTATGGAAACCTTGCTGAAGTTCAGCCCACCCTGAATCCTGAATTTTTCATTTCCTTTATCGAAGTTTGTAAACTGAACCACAACGTCTTGAATAGGGTCGAGGATCTTGTCTTCGAATTTCTTGATCACGCCATTGGCATCCTTCAAGAATTGCGAACCAAGGCCGACACACGAAAGATCCTCAATGACCTGCGCCGAAGATGGCGTGGCAAACAGAAAGGAAATCCCAATGAGGAAGCGCAATCGCATCAACACTCAGATCCTTTCGGTAATCTTTGAAGATTTCTTAAAACCAAGGAAAAATCCCCACCCTCTTTAGGGTAAAGGGCCGCACTTTCGTTGAACAATGCGTCATCACTGACACAAACAAAATTTTGTCACATTGATGCAATCAAGTGCCTGAATGGGCCTATTGTGTCCGAGCAGACACTCTTGCCGGGCTTGCAGCGCTTGCGATCGCCAGCCCCCCAAAGCCTCCAGCATCAGGAAGAGAACTTTCTTTTTCCTTTGGGGGGTCGTACAGTTGTAAATATCAAAGATTACTGGAATCTGCCGATCTGAATGATGTCGAAAAAGCCCGGTTGAAACGGATTCATGAATCATTGTATCCGATCCAACTCAAGATCGGACTTGAAACGAAGCTCCGATTGTTTTTTGACCTAAACCGCAAAGCCAACCAAGGCGGGGCAAGGGCTGCCTAATCCTGAGAGGCATTTAGTCGTGAGTCAATACGCTCTATCACTCGGGCCTCATGATACATCACATGAAAAAACGCTTCCTTTTTTCATATGATGTGGTCTACAATAGGGACATGTACTCTCGCCGGATCCCCCTTCCTAAAGATAGCTTTTTTTTGTTCGGCGCCCGCGGAACAGGAAAAACCTCACTCTTGGAGCAAAGACTACGTCCAGCACTTGCCATTGAATTGCTCTCTCAAGAAAATTACATCCATTACGCAAGCGATCCAGGGCTGCTGAGGCGCCAGCTTGAGGTACTGAGGGCCGGGGATTGGGTGTGGATCGACGAAATTCAGAGATTGCCGGAGTTACTGAATGAAGTTCATTGGGGTATTGAAAAGAAAAAGCTTAAATTTGCACTCTCCGGTTCCAGCGCACGAAAACTCAGGCGTGCCGGAGTGAACTTATTAGGAGGGCGTGCGATTTCAAAAACACTCTACCCCTTCGTATCGACAGAGTTAAAAAATGACTTCTTGCTTGAGACCGCTCTGGAGTTCGGAACCATTCCTCTGATTTTTACCTCAGAAGACCAAAAACAAAAACTGAAGGCGTATGCCCACTCCTATTTGCGCGAGGAAATTCAGGCGGAGGCCTTGGTAAAGGATTTGCCAAGCTTTATTCGCTTTTTAAGAATCGCAGCAATGCTGCATGGGCAGGTTTTAAGTCTCTCCTCGATTGCCCGTGATGCCGGGGTCAAACGTCCGACCGTTGAAAATTACTTCTCGATTCTCGAGGACACACTTCTCACTCACCGACTCTTCCCCTACGAAGCCGGGATTCGAGTGAAGGAAAAAAAACATCCCAAATTTTACTGGATTGATTCAGGTTTAGTGCGCGCTCTCAAAGAAGAGTGGGGCGCCGTTCATGCATCAGATCGCGGACCTTTGTTTGAAGGATTGGTATTTACAGCTCTGAAGGCATACCAAAGCTACGTTGATGCTTTTGATGAAATTTACTATTGGTCCACTCCCAGCTTGGAGGTGGATTTTTTGATCAAAAAAGACTCTTATTTTCATGCAATTGAAGTGAAATCATCCAGCCGAGTCAGAAAAGAGGACTTCGATGGTTTACGCGCTATTTCTGACCTGAAGCGACTGAAGAAAAGAATCCTCGTTTATCCGAATATCGAAAGCCAGAAAACAGAAGACGGAATCGAGATCATGGGCTTTTCGCGCTTCAATGAGCTGCTTGATTCAGGTGCCCTCTTCTCTCAATTTTAAAATCGAACAAGAGATTGGATGCTCTTTATCAATTCGAGGATTTCGGGTGCAATCATTCTGCTAATCATGATTGGCATAATTTAAAACATTGAAATCATTGGCGCTTACAAGAGAAAACCTTGCTCAAGCTCGACCCTTTACCCCAAAATCCCAAGGATTTTCGCCACCACCCCATCGATCCCGACCTGCAGCTGCTCGCCTGTCGTGAGAACCTTGAGCGCGACTTCGCCCTTTTCAAGCTCGGAATCGCCAAACAACACCGCCACTTTTGCCTCGTGTTTGTTTGCAATCTTGAGCTGCGCCCCAAACCCCGACACCTGAAGCGGGGTCATCACATTGAGTCCAGCCGCACGAAGGTCCCGGGCAAGCTTTTCTGAAAGTGCGCGAAGCTCCGCCTTGGGCAGACTCACGAACACATCAATCTCGCTTTCAAACTTCGGCACGAGGTTGTGGACTTCCAAAAAATTCTGAAGCGAAACATCGCCCATCCCAAAGCCCACACCCGAAAGCGATTCCTTGCCGCCGAACATCCCGACTAGATTGTCGTATCTGCCGCCTCCGAACATCGCACGCCTGTTTTCAGGGCTCACATCATAAATCTCAAACACGGTGCCGGTGTAATAATCAAGCCCCCGCATGATGGTCGGATCAAAGACCACACGATCGGAAACTCCCGACTCCTTCAGAGCCTTAAAAAGCTCGATGAGATGAGTCGCACCTTCGCAGGGCATTTCAGCGGCAATCGAATCGAGATTCGAGGTAAAGAACTTCTTCAAGGTTGCCACCTGATCCTCACGGACTCCGGCCTCGGTCAGCCACAAAAGGAACTTCGCCTCATCGACCTTGTCTTTTGCGTCGATCGCCTTCACCACTCGAAGGGCTTGCTCGGGGGTGAGACCCAGCTTGTCGCGAAAAAACGCATCCATGAGTTTTCGATGATTCACCCGCACCTGAATGCGTTTGATTTCCCGTTTCTTTCGGTCGTCGTGCAGCCGTTTATTTTAGTTCAGGTTTTGAATTGAGGAAGTACATGTGGGTCCAGTGGCACCGAACTCAACCCATTCCCAATAAACCTGCGTCACAAACAATTTTAGGGCGCGCAAAAAAAACCATAGGAGGGTTTTTGGCTGGTCATGCAAACTCGCCTACCAACACCATTATCAAAAAAACACGAGACCCTAACCTGTGGAGTTTTCGCATGCTCACAAATAACTTTCCCTTCGACTTTATCGAAAACACAGGAAATCCCATAATAAGGAAGCTTGCCCTCGTAACACTCCTCCGCTCTCAACGCCGCATTGTATGCACAAGAAATCTCAACATATTTGCGAGTAGACTTCCTGCAAAAGGTAATCTCTTTATCTGAATTGTAAGCACAGGAAAGGTTATCACCCTTGAACTCAGAATGTTGACATTCCATCTTCCCCAAGGAATCATTAAATGCACATCCCAAACCAAATTGGGGCTTGGGAGATTCAACACACTCCAAATTTGCCCCTGGCTTTTGGGCCTTACCGCACACAACCTGCCTCAGAGGTAAAGTGCTATACCGGCACCTGTTGCTTTCAAGCAAACTGCTAATTTGCGCAAATCCTGCATGGTCTTTCTCACTTTCCTCACAGTCAGCCACACAAACAGGGGCACCGAGTAAAAAAAACGAAATCAAAGTTGAAATAAATAATCGCATACCTAGCGCCCTAAATCTCGAGAGTGGAATTCAACAAGGGGTATGAGTGAAAACGCATATCACTCAATATGCCTCACATGCTTTACCATCGTCTGAAAGAATCATCCCCTTGGAACACTTGCCATCGCAAGGCGTTGAAGGCTCAACGCACTTTCCTTCGCAAGAAACTCGTTTCCAATTCGCACAATATTGATCGGAAACCCCAGCTGAAGCAGTTGCCTTTTTTTCCAGGTCCTTGCTCAAACTCAATCTCGATACAGGAATAATGACTTCTTGAACGCAAACACCATTAACGAGAATCAACCCAGGTGAGCAGGAATCAGCAGTTACAAGCCCCCCACAACCCGAACAAGCGGAATTAGCAGCAGAGGCGCAATCACTTGAATACTCCTCGTTACCACTCACCCCGCAGCCACCCGCGCAAACTGCAGTCCATGTATAGGAGGTACAAAAACTAAGGATTCCTAGACTAAACCCGTTACATTGCACCGAATAGCTTAAAATAGCCTTGGATTGATTAGCGGAGAAAAAACCCAAAGCAAAAACAACCCCAAATATAATCCTGTTCATAAAATCCCTCACTTTCACTAAATCGAACTCTAGCCAAAGAAACCGATCAATAATTTAATTTATTTTTCAACTTTTGCCTCGCCTTCCCGAACAACAGGGGAAGTAATCACTGGCTTAGGTGCAGGGGGTAGGCCCGATCTTTCTCTTTCCTGTTCGGTCAATGAGTAAATCGGAATTGCAATTCTTAACGCACAAACACCGGATTCCAATAAAACTGCAGGGTAGGTGCAATTGCTTGCTACTACGAATCCCCCGTGACTACTGCACGCATTGGTGATGTCGGTTCCAATATCCGAAGCCCAAAACGAATCTCCACCCACGGCGGTCCCGTCGTTACAAACGCCATACCATGAATAGGACCAACAAATACCCAGAGCGCCTATATCACAATTTGAGCCGAAAGAGAGCAACGCCAATGAAGGTGTGGGCGACGCCAATGATAGACCTAACCCGGTCAAGATTAACATTAAGAACTTAGAACCCAGAAACCTGCTTTTCTTTAAATCCATGGTTCGAGGTTATCCCCTTGCACATACATTAACAATGTGTCGCAAATGACTTCTTTCTTTTTGGTCTGCAACTTTAATAAATTTCAATTTCTCTACTTAAAAGATACCCCGTGCTGTGTGTCTCACCTGACCTGCGGCTACCCCAAAATCCCAAGGATTTTTGCCACCACCCCATCGATCCCCACCTGCAGCTGCTCGCCTGTCGTGAGAACCTTGAGCACGACTTCGCCCTTTTCAAGCTCGGAATCGCCAAACAACACCGCCACTTTTGCCTCGTGTTTGTTTGCAATCTTGA
>Ga0214923_10009367_pt1 | contig 10213 bp, 11 predicted proteins | sample LL1510_MetaG_FD_177993 | JGI IMG/M metagenome (GOLD analysis project Ga0214923, IMG submission 177993) | Freshwater microbial communities from Lake Lanier, Atlanta, Georgia, United States - LL-1510 | ecosystem: Environmental > Aquatic > Freshwater > Lake | place: USA: Georgia | collected...
CTGGCTGGCTGCCAAAACAGCGGTCGCAGCACCAATCCCACGACCACCGCCGGTGACCAGCAAAATAGGTGTCAAGTCTTGGCTCACGGTGTCTCCCAGGCGCAGCGCTTGGCTGCTTTGAAATAGTAGGATGCCGCTCAGGGCTGGCGGCACAGCAAGCAAAAAAGATAACACGACTGGAGCATCACATGCGACTCATCATTGATTACTATATGGCTCCCCAAAGCCCTTGGACTTATTTGGGCCATGCTCGCTTGACAGCCATGGCAAAAACCCATGATGCGCTGGTGCGCATCAAACCCGTGGACATAGGGGGGCAAATTTTCCCGGCCAGTGGCGGCCTGCCCGTGGGCCAGCGTCCACCGCAACGCCAAGCCTACCGTTTGATCGAGTTGCAGCGGTTTTCCCACTTTTTGCAATTGCCATTGAACTTGCATCCGCGTTTTTTCCCGGTAGCGGGTGACGATGCCGCTCGTTTGATCATTGCAGTGGCCCAGCATGAGGGCGATCATGCAGCGATGCAACTCGGTGAAGCCTTGTTGAAAGTGGTCTGGGCGCAAGAGCGCAACTTGGCGGACCACGCGGTCTTGGCCGAGGTCTTGCAAGCGCTGCAGTTACCGCCTGAACGGCTAGCGCAATCGCAACAAGCAAACACACAGGCTGTTTACCAGGCCCATACCGAAGAGGCATTGGCGCTGGGCGTGTTTGGCGCGCCCACGTATGTGCTGCAGGGTGAATTGTTTTGGGGCCAGGACAGGCTCGATTTTTTAGAGCGCCGCCTGCTGGCCGGTTAAAGGAGTCACGCGATTGGGACAACTCATCGACTTAATCGCCAAGGATGGCTTTGCGAGCGAGGCCTATCTGGCCCAACCCAAACAAAAACCCCGTGCTGCCATTGTTATCCTGCCGGAAATCTTTGGCGTCAACAAACACATTCGCGCGGTCGCAAACGGGTTTGCCATGGCGGGATTTTTGGCAATCGTGCCTGATACCTTTTCCCGCTTAAAAAAAGGGGTGGAGTTGGGCTACGCCCCCGATGACATAGCCCTGGGCCGACTGCTCAAAAACCAAGCGGAAGCCTTGCCAACCCCTGGGGTGTTGGCAGAGGTACAGGCAGCAGTGGACCAAGGCTCCCTGGCCGCTGGGGGGTTGGTGGGTGCGGTGGGTTACTGTTGGGGAGGCTTGTTGAGTTGGCGCGCCGCGGCCCAAGTGAGTGGTTTGCGCGCAGCTGTTTGCTACTACGGCGGCGGCATGACCTTGCCCAACGAGCGAGATAGGCAGGTGCTGTGTCCTGTGCTGGCCCACTTTGGCAGCCAAGATGCGGGCATCCCCATTGACTCAGTCGAGGCGTTTCGAGTGGCGCAACCCCAAGTGCAGGTCGAGGTCTATGACGCCGACCATGGCTTCAACTGTGACCAGCGTATTTCATACAACGCGCATGCCGCAGACCTGGCCTTGGAGCAAACCTTGGCTTTTTTCATTCGCTACTTAGGAGACTGATTCAGTTGTTTTGACGCAGTTTTTCGGCGGCAGCGATGGCGAAATAGCTCAGCACGCCATCCGCCCCTGCGCGTTTGAACGCCAGCAAGCTCTCCAGCATCACTGCATCATGGTCTAGCCAGCCGTTTTGGGCAGCTGCTTTGAGCATGGCGTATTCGCCAGATACCTGGTAGGCAAAGGTGGGCAGCTTGAATTCGTCTTTCACGCGGCGCACGATGTCCAAATAGGGCATGCCAGGTTTCACCATTACCATGTCTGCGCCCTCTGCAATGTCCAAGGCTACTTCACGCAAGGCCTCGTCACTGTTGCTGGCGTCCATTTGGTAGACCTTTTTGTTGCTTTTGCCCAAATTCCCTGCCGAGCCCACGGCGTCTCTGAACGGGCCGTAAAACGCACTGGCGTATTTCGCGCTGTAGGCCATGATGCGGGTGTGGATGTACCCGTTGGCCTCCAAGGCATTGCGAATGGCGCCAATGCGTCCGTCCATCATGTCGCTGGGCGCGACAATGTCAACGCCAGCCTCGGCTTGGGTGAGCGCTTGTTGCACCAACACCTGGATGGTTTCGTCATTGAGGACATAGCCGGTTTCATCCAGCCAACCGTCTTGGCCGTGACTGGTGAACGGGTCAAGGGCCACGTCGGTCATCACACCCAGATCGGGAAATGCTTTTTTCAATGCGCGAACGACACGCGGAACCAAGCCTTTGGGGTTGGTGGCTTCCATGCCATCTTGCGTTTTCAGGCTGGGCTCAATGACCGGAAACAATGCCATCACCGGAATGCCCAGCTTCACACACTGCTCGGCCACCGGCAAAAGTAAATCGAGGCTGAGTCGCTCAACACCAGGCATCGAGTGCACGGCTTCGCGTTTTTTTTCGCCATCCAACACAAACACGGGGTAAATCAAGTCGTTGACGCTCACAGCGTTTTCTCGCACCAAGCGGCGGGTGAAATCATCGCGGCGCAAGCGGCGTGGGCGGTTGGCGGGGAAGTGGGCGGGGCTTTGCATGCCGAAATTGTGCCGCATCCCCCGACCACAAACTTGGGGTGAAACCCGAGGTGGCGAGAGCCTGGCCCCAGCCACTAAACTCAGTCCATGCTCTGGATCAAAGCTTTTCACATTGTTTTCGTGGCCAGCTGGTTTGCCGGTTTGTTCTACCTGCCTCGTATTTTTGTCAACCTCGCCATGGTGGAACCAGGCTCTATTTCCGAGCGCGAGCGTTTACTCATCATGGCCCGCAAACTGATGCGCTTCACGACTTTGCTGATGCTGCCCGCGCTGGGCCTGGGCGTTTGGTTGTGGTTGGGCTACGGCATCGGGTTAGACCCGCAAGCCGGTTGGATGCACGCCAAGTTGGCATTGGTGTTGCTGGTTTTGGTCTACCACCATCTGTGTATGCGTCACCTCAGGTTTTTTGAGTCGGGTCAGGCACAACATTCCCACATTTGGTACCGCTGGTTCAATGAACTCCCTGTGGTTTTGATGGTTGGCGTGGTGGTGTTGGTGGTGGTCAAGCCTTTTTAAGCACACATGACAATCGCCAAACCTCGAACCACGGCCTGGACCTTGGTGTGGTTATGCGTGCTGGTGATCACTTATGCCAGCCTTTACCCTTTTGAAGATTGGCGCAACCAAGACATTGCGCCTTGGTCGTTCTTGTTCGCCCCCTGGCCGAGTTACAACACGCCATTTGACATGTGGAGCAACCTGTTGGGATACATGCCGCTGGGGTTTTGGCTGTGCTTGGGAGCCATCCGCAGTGGCCTGGCGCGCTCGTGGTCATTGGCGTTGGGTTGTTTTGGTGCCATGGTGCTCTCGTTTCTGCTCGAATCCCTGCAAAGTTACTTGCCCATGCGGGTGCCCTCCCAGGTTGACTGGTTGTTCAATACCTTGGGCGGCACGGCCGGCGCGGTGCTGGCAGCCAACCTGGAGCGACGTGGTTGGCTCTACCACTGGGCGCAGTTCAGACAGCATTGCCTGGTGCCAGACGCAGGGGGTAGCTTGGTGCTGATGGTGTTGTGGCCTTTGGCTTTGTTGTTTCCAGTCAGCGTGCCCTTGGGGTTGGGGCAAATTCTGGCGCGAGTGCGGGAGACCATTCTGCTGGAATTTCCACAGTGGAATTGGTTGCATAACAGCCCCACTGAAGGCATTTCTCAATCTTTGTCGCCTGCCGTTGTGTTGGTGTGTGTGACTTTGGGGGTGCTGGTGCCTGCTTTGTTAGGACAGAGTGTGTTGCGCAAACCCGAGCAGCGCCATGCATGGGTGTTTGGCGTGGTGGTGACGGCGCTGTTGTTCAACGCCTTGTCGGCGGCGTTGACATATGGGCCCGAGCATGCCTGGTATTGGTTGGACGCCTCGGTGTTTGCTGGTTTGTGCTTGGGTTTATTGCTGGCGCTATTGGCTTTGCGTTTGTCCCTGACTTGGACCTTGGGCCTGATGGTGTCGGTTCAATTGCTGTTGATTTTGTGGGTTAATCAGCTCACCGCCAGCGTGTATTTCACCCAGACTGTGCAAACCTGGGAACAAGGTCGTTTCATCCGTTTTCATGGCCTGACACAATGGCTCAACTGGTTGTGGCCCTGGGCGCTTTTGGTGCATGGTTTGGCTCGCTGGTGGCTGGCCCTGACAGCCAAACACGACCAGCCAGCTCTAGAATGAAGGCATGAGCCCCAACAGTTACTTCAAACACCACGTGTTTTTTTGCCTCAACCAACGTGAAGGACCGCGTGAATGCTGTGCTAACCACGCAGCCCAACAGGCTTTCAAACATTGCAAATCCAGCATCAAGCAAGCGGAGTTGGGGGGTGCTGGCGGTATTCGCATCAGCCAGGCCGGATGCCTGGACCGCTGCGCTGGTGGCCCAGTGATGGTGGTCTACCCCGAAGCGATTTGGTACACCTATGTCGACAACCAAGACATCGACGAGATCATCGATTCACACCTGAAGAACGGACAAGTGGTTGAACGCCTGCGTTTAGGCGACGAGGTAGGACACTGAAGCGTGGCCGCCTTGGTTCAGCGTTTGGCCCTGCAGTTGCAAGGGCGTTCGGTTGAGGCGGTCACAGAGACGCCCGAAGGCCACTCACGCGGCTTGGCCGTCATGGCGCATCCGCACCCATTGTTTGGCGGAACCATGGACAACAAGGTGGTGCAAACCTTGTCACGTGCGTTTCTAAACTCGGGGTGGCAGGTGTTGCGCTTCAATTTCCGTGGCGTGGGCATGAGTGCTGGCGTATTTGACAACGGCATCGGTGAAGCGCAAGATCTGTTGGCATTGACTGATCAATTGGCCCCGCAGGGCCCCTTGGCTTTGGCAGGCTTTTCTTTTGGTGCATTTGTCGCTTGTCAGGCATTGCAAACCTTGTGGCCTTCGGGTCGTTTGGAGAAGATCATCTTGGTTGGCACGGCTGTGCTGACATTTCCCGTGCCCGCCTTGCCATCACAGGCGCATGACCAAACCTTGGTGATCCATGGCGAGCAGGACGATACCGTGCCGTTGGGCGGGGTGATGGATTGGGCCAGACCGCAACAACTGCCGCTGATGGTCGTGCCAGGCGCAGGGCATTTCTTTCATGGACAATTAATGCTGCTCAAATCATTGGCCTTGCGTCACCTTCAAGCGTGACAGGCTTTCATTCTGCATGGGTTGCATGAACAAACAGTTTCTTGTTGGATGCCTGGCTTGCTTGGTCAGTTGCTTGTTGCAGGCGCAAATGCCGCAGGCCCCAGAGGTGGCCGCGCAAGCCTATTTGTTATTGGATGTCTCGGCTAACCAGGTATTGGCGCAAAGGGATGCGGACAAGGCGGTTGAACCCGCCTCGTTAACCAAGTTGATGACCGCATACTTGACTTTTGACGCCTTGCGCAACAAAAAAATCAGTTTGCAACAAACCTTAGCAGTCAGCACCAAGGCATGGAAGATGCAAGGCTCTCGCATGTTTATCGACCCCAACATGCAAGTGCCCGTGGAGGACCTGATCAAGGGCATGATTGTTCAATCGGGTAACGATGCCACCATTGCGTTGGCAGAAGGCGTGGGCGGCACCAGCGAGCACTTTGTGAACATGATGAATGCCCAAGCTAAAGCCTTGGGCATGCTCAACACGGTTTACAAAAACCCGGAAGGCTTGAGCGAGCCCGGCCACACCACCACAGCCCGGGACTTGTCAAAATTGGCCACGCGATTGATACAAGACTTCCCAGATTTCGTGGGTTACTACGCAATCAAAAAATACCGCTACCCTGGCACGCCAGCCGCTAATGACACCAACCGCAACCTGTTGCTTTTCAGGGACCCCTCGGTCGATGGCCTGAAAACCGGCCATACCGATGCCGCAGGTTATTGCCTGGTGGCCACTGCCAAACGTGACTTTCCGAATTTGCAAGGCAGGCGCATGTTGGCCATAGTATTGGGCGCCAGCAGTGAAAACGCACGTGCTGAGGAAGCCCAAAAGTTACTGAACTGGGGTTACACCGCTTATGACGGCATCAAACTTTTTGAAGCCAATCAAGCCGTGGTCTCGCCAGTTGTCTACAAAGGCAAGGAAAGCCAAGTGAATTTGGGCCGACCCACTTCCATTGTGGTGGCGGTGCCTCAGGGTCAAACAGCACGACTAAAAACCCTTGTCACACGCCCTGACCCCTTGCTTGCACCGTTGCAAAAAAACCAACAAATCGCAACCCTCAAAGTCATGTTGGACCAGCAACCACTCACAGAGATCCCATTGCTGGCGCTGACATCGGTCGAGGAAGCCGGGTTTGTCGGGCGCACATGGGATGCGCTGACCTTGTGGCTGAAATGAATGCATAGGTTTTCTTTTGGGATGCACAGAATACCATGTTGGCCAATGCAGCCTAGACTGCTATACTCATGGGCTTTTCGGAGCAAACCGAACCTGTTACGTTGAAGGACGTTTTCAATGCCAACCATCAATCAATTGGTGCGTCATGGACGCGAAGTCGAAAAGACCAAGTCCAAAAGCCCTGCGATGCAAAATTCTCCACAGCGTCGCGGCGTCTGCACGCGCGTGTACACCACCACCCCCAAGAAACCAAACTCTGCCCTGCGTAAAGTGGCCAAAGTCCGTTTGACCAACGGTTTCGAGGTCATCTCTTACATCGGTGGTGAAGGACACAACTTGCAAGAGCACTCTGTGGTTTTGGTTCGCGGTGGTCGTGTCAAAGATTTGCCGGGCGTGCGTTACCACATCGTGCGCGGCTCACTCGACTTGCAAGGCGTGAAAGACCGCAAGCAGTCTCGTTCCAAATACGGCGCCAAGCGCCCCAAGAAAGCCTGACTCGCGTCAGGTGCTGGCGGGCCCGGGCTGGGCTTGCACAGCAAAGACCCGTTAGAGCGAACCTGTTGTTCGCGCGGGTCGAGTAAGTGAAGGTCTGGATGACCTTCGCGGGCGTGCCCAGCACGTCCAACTGAAACACAAAGGAAGCAACATGCCACGTCGTCGCGAAGTCCCCAAAAGGGAAATACTGCCGGACCCCAAATACGGCAACATCGAACTCTCCAAATTCATGAACGTCGTGATGGAAAGCGGCAAAAAAGCTGTCGCCGAACGCATCATCTATGGTGCCTTGGAGCAAATCCAGGCCAAATCTGGCAAAGACCCGTTGGAGCTCTTTAGCCACGCAATCAACAACGTCAAGCCCATGGTCGAGGTGAAATCCCGCCGCGTTGGGGGTGCCAACTACCAAGTGCCGGTGGAAGTGCGCCCTGTGCGTCGTTTGGCGCTGTCCATGCGCTGGATCAAAGAGGCTGCGCGCAAGCGTGGTGAGAAATCCATGGCTTTGCGCTTAGCCAACGAGTTGCTTGAAGCAGCCGAAGGCCGAGGTGGCGCCATGAAAAAGCGCGATGAAGTTCACCGCATGGCTGAAGCCAACAAGGCTTTCTCACACTTTCGCTTCTGAGCGTGTCCGCAAGGCGGTTGTTTGATTGGCTGGGGTTGATGTGTTGTCATGTTTTTTTCGCACCAGCCCGATAGACTAAGGCTTGCTCGCTACCCATCACACATGGTGTAGCGATTTTTGTTTTTTTGATTGAATTCCCAAGAGGTTGATCCATGGCACGCAAGACTCCTATTGAGCGCTATCGCAATATTGGTATTTCCGCCCACATTGATGCAGGCAAAACCACCACCACCGAGCGCATCCTTTACTACACCGGCGTGAACCACAAAATCGGCGAGGTGCATGATGGCGCGGCCACCATGGATTGGATGGAACAAGAGCAAGAGCGTGGCATCACCATCACTTCTGCAGCCACCACCTGTTTTTGGAAGGGCATGGATGCATCCTTCCCTGAGCACCGCATCAACATCATTGACACCCCTGGGCACGTGGACTTCACGATTGAAGTCGAGCGCTCGATGCGTGTGCTCGATGGCGCTTGCATGGTGTATTGCGCGGTTGGTGGGGTGCAACCCCAATCGGAAACCGTTTGGCGTCAGGCAAACAAGTACAAAGTGCCGCGCTTGGCCTTTGTCAACAAAATGGACCGCACCGGCGCCAATTTTTTCAAGGTCTATGACCAAATGAAATTGCGCTTAAAAGCCAATCCGATTCCCATCGTCATCCCCATCGGCGCAGAAGAAAACTTCCGTGGCGTTGTTGACCTGCGCAAGATGAAGGCCATCATTTGGGATGATGCTTCCCAAGGCATGAAGTTCACATTCGAAGAGATTCCTGCAGATTTGGTGGAAGAAGCCAAAAAATGGCGCGAAGCGATGGTTGAGGCGGCCGCTGAAGCCTCGGAAGATTTGATGAACAAATACCTCGAAGAGGGTGATTTGACAGAAGCTGAAATCACCCATGGCTTGCGTGTTCGCACCATCGCCAGTGAAATACAGCCCATGCTGTGCGGAACCGCTTTCAAGAACAAAGGCGTGCAGCGCATGTTGGACGCGGTCCTCGAATTGATGCCTTCACCCATCGATATCCCGCCTGTGGGCGGCACCGATGAAGAAGAAAAGGAAGTCTTTCGCAAAGCCGACGACAACGAAAAATTTTCATCTCTCGCCTTCAAATTGATGACAGACCCATTTGTGGGTCAACTCACTTTCGTTCGGGTCTATTCAGGCGTCTTGAAAAAGGGTGACACGGTCTACAACCCGATCAAAGGCAAAAAAGAGCGTATTGGCCGTATCGTCCAGATGCATGCCAACAACCGTGAAGAGGTAGACGAGATTTGTGCCGGTGACATTGCTGCTTGCGTGGGCCTGAAAGACGTGACCACTGGTGAAACTTTGTGCGATCCCGACAATATCGTGATGCTTGAGCGCATGGTGTTTCCAGAGCCTGTGATTGCACAAGCTGTCGAACCCAAAACCAAAGCAGACCAAGAAAAAATGGGTATCGCGCTGCAACGCTTGGCGTCTGAGGATCCTTCTTTTCGGGTCAAAACAGACGAAGAGTCTGGCCAGACCATCATTGCTGGCATGGGCGAATTGCATCTCGAAATCATCGTTGACCGCATGAAGCGCGAGTTTGGTGTGGAAGCCAACGTGGGCAAGCCGCAAGTGGCTTACCGCGAAACCATCCGCAAAACCATCGAAGACAGCGAAGGCAAGTTTGTCCGCCAATCGGGCGGTAAAGGTCAATACGGGCATGTGGTCTTCAAAATCGAACCAAATGAGGCTGGTAAAGGCTTTGAATTTGTCGATGCCATCAAAGGAGGCGTGGTTCCGCGCGAATACATTCCTGCTGTGGAAAAAGGCGTGATCGAAGCGCTCACCACTGGCGTGCTTGCTGGCTACCCCGTGGTTGATGTGAAAGTCACATTGCATTTTGGCTCTTACCATGATGTGGACTCCTCGGAAATGGCGTTCAAGATGGCCGCCATCTTTGGTTTCAAAGAAGGCTGTAAAAAAGCCAGCCCAGTCATTCTTGAGCCCATGATGGCGGTGGAAGTCGAAACCCCAGAGGACTACGCAGGTAATGTGATGGGCGATTTGTCCTCACGCCGCGGCATGGTGCAAGGCATGGAAGACATGGTCGGTGGCGGCAAAGCGATCAAGGCTGAAGTGCCCCTGTCCGAGATGTTCGGTTACTCCACCACCTTGCGTTCCATGTCTCAAGGTCGTGCGACCTATTCCATGGAATTCAAACACTACACCGAAGCCCCCCGCAACGTCGCTGAGGCGATCGTGGCGGCCAGAGCGAAGTAATCACAACCAGGTCATGTCAAGCCCTTCGTGGTTTGGCTGACCTTGCAGACCAAGCGTGTCTGCGACGGTGCGCCGTTTTGTCACCCGTGCAAAACGAATCAGCAGTACCGTGCAGACGTAAAACCAAACACGGGCATTGTTCTTTGGAGAATTGAAAATGGCAAAAGGCAAGTTTGAGCGGACCAAGCCGCATGTGAACGTGGGCACGATTGGCCATGTTGACCATGGCAAGACGACGCTGACGGCGGCGATCACGACGATTTTGTCGGCTAAGTTTGGTGGCGAGGCCAAGGCCTATGACCAAATTGACGCGGCGCCAGAAGAGAAGGCGCGTGGCATCACGATCAACACGGCGCATGTGGAGTACGAGACACAAAACCGTCACTACGCGCACGTGGACTGCCCTGGGCACGCTGATTATGTGAAGAACATGATCACGGGTGCGGCGCAGATGGATGGTGCGATTTTGGTGTGCTCGGCCGCTGACGGCCCCATGCCCCAGACCCGCGAGCACATCTTGTTGGCGCGCCAAGAAGAT
>Ga0214923_10009368_pt1 | contig 10212 bp, 10 predicted proteins | sample LL1510_MetaG_FD_177993 | JGI IMG/M metagenome (GOLD analysis project Ga0214923, IMG submission 177993) | Freshwater microbial communities from Lake Lanier, Atlanta, Georgia, United States - LL-1510 | ecosystem: Environmental > Aquatic > Freshwater > Lake | place: USA: Georgia | collected...
CTAACGGTTTGCGGCTTGGCGTAGTGGGGGCTTTTCAGCACAAAACTTCATACGAAGCCGAAAGTTCAAATTTAAGAAAAACTGTCATACGAAGCACGTCCGCCCCCATTACGCCAAACCGCTGTTAGCAGCTGGCGTTCTGTCCACCGTCTTAGTAAACCATTGTCTGTATGTCGGTGTAAGTGTCGTTGTCGGCTTGTGCGTTCGGGTATTTTTTCTTTTTTCAGAAGGGCAGGAAAATTTTTTATTCATTTTTTTTCGGGAAAACAAGAACACTCTTTTTGCAGCTTTGGTTTGCGTGTTGGCTTGTAGCGGCTGCAAAATGTGTGTGCTTGTGTGCGTTGGCTTTTTATTTCGCTAACTGTAATATCCTGTATGCTCCTCTTGCAACAATTACAAAAACAATTGCTCCAATAATCAAGTCGGGATAACCTGAATTAAGCCAATTAACCAAAAGTCCCGCAAGGATTACACCCGAATTAATGATTACGTCATTGGAAGTAAAAATCATACTCGCTTGCATATGGGCTTCTTTGCTTTTCCCTTTTTGTAATAAGTAAAGACAAATCACATTTGCAATCAGGGCTAAAACAGAAACTACAATCATTGTTTGAAAATCGGGCATTTTTTCAACTCCGATAAAACGTCTGACAACTTCAATGAAACCGATAACAGCTAAAAGGATTTGAAAATATCCTGCAAACTTGGCGATGTTATTTTTTCTTGCAATCGTTCCCCCAACTGCAAATAATGCCAATGCGTAAACGATACTGTCAGCAAGCATATCCAAACTGTCCGCTACCAATCCCATTGAATTGGAAAAAATGCCAAACAGCATTTCCAACCCGAAGAACAGGAAATTGATAATAAGAACCGTCCACAATAATTTTCGTTGCATACTGCTTGTGCCTGCTTCTATTTCTATTGTATTTTCTTCCGTTGAAATTAAGGTTGTATCAAGATTTAGAGTTTCCAAAGCCGAAAGTATAGGTTGGCTTTCCGCAATATGATGAACTGTCAATTTTCGGTTTGCAATATCAAACTCCAATGATTTTATTTCATCAAACTTTTGCAGTTTCATTCGTATCAATTGCTCCTCGCTTGGGCAATCCATTTTTATGATTTTAAATATTGTCTTTTGCATAATTCTTACAATTTTAATTTTATACCGCCATTAATTAAAAATCCATCAAGCGGTGCGTAAATGTCCCTGAAAACAGGATTGGTAACTGTTCCTGTATAAATGGTGTCAAATCGGGTTTGCCGTGCGTCAAGGAAATTTTCAAAGTTGATGTAAACAGAAAATTTTTCCCATAGCTTTTCAACCATAAATCCGCAAAGCACATATTGTTTTCCTGTTGCTCCGTCACTTAATTTTTGAGGGCTGAAATAATACGTTTCCAAACCTACTTTCCATTTATCCTCTATTTCATACATTAAAACTGAATTTATCCTGTGCTTTGGCGTGAGTGGCGTATTTGTCGAAACTCCGTTTTGATGCAAGCGTGTATCTGTAAACGTATAGCCCAAAAACAATTTAAAATCTTCATAGCCGATTTTGATATTGGTTTCCGTTCCTCTTGTATTAATATGCCCTGCCGAATTGATAAATTGGTATAAGCCGTTTGTTTGATAGTCAAGCAACAAAGGATTATTCAAATAGGTGTATAAGAAAAGTTGGTTAATGCTAAACGTTACTTTTTCGCCAAATGCAGTGCGGTAATTAAAATCAACATTTCCTCCGTAACTGCGTTCTAATTTGTTGATATTTTTATCAATCGGCATTACATTTTGATATTGTATGCGTTCGCTTTCTTCGGTAAAAATGGTTGGCGTTTTATAGCCAAATCCACCGCCAAGACGTGAAGAAAATTTGTCTGTAATTTTGAATAATGCCGAAACTCTTGGTAGTAACGCAATACCGTAATCAATAACATAATCGGCTCTGAAACCTGTTTCAAGATTAAGCCACCTGGTAGCTTTCCACGAATTTTGAGCAAATGCACCAAAAGTAATTTGGTCGTAATTTCTTAACGGAAAAGTATCTAACTGCTTTTCCTGAAAATTGTCTGTCCAAAGATTTACCCCTGCAACCCATTCTGTTTTTTCCCTTACATTGGTATAGCTTGCTTCGCTGAAAGTTGCCGTTTGTGTGCCGTCAAAACTATAATTCGGAATGTTGATTATCCTGTTAAAGTAACTCACGCTGTTTTTAAAATTGAAAAAACTTTTGTCATTAAATTTATGGTCAAAAGACAATTGCGTAGAATAGCGTTGTGTTTTATTTTCTTCAAAATAACTGTGGATAGTGTCGCCATTTCCCTGAATATAATGTATGTCGCCACCGATACGGTTTTCAATTGCTGTGTTTAATCCAACATTCAGCTTTGTTTTATCGCTGAAATAAACAAACAACTTGGGATTGAAAACATATCTGTCAAATTTCGGAATAGCCGTCAGGTCAATATTTGCAGGGTCGTAAGCCCAATTTCTGTTATGTGCCGCAAATATTGTTGTTCCTATTTTATTGAAACGTTGTCCGTAAAAACCATTTATATCAAAACCTCTACCCGAACTTCCGTTTAAATGAAAACGCAACTCTCTTTCATCAGTTGGTGTTTTGGAAATCAGGTTTACCAATCCTGCTATTGCTCCGCCTCCGTAAAGTGTAGATGAAGAACCTTTAATAATTTCTACCTGCTTTAAGTCAAGCGGTGGCGTTTGCAAAAGTCCCAAACCGCTTGCTGCACCTGCGTATAATGGAAAACCGTCTTTAAGAATTTGGGTGTATCGTCCGTCAAGCCCTTGAATACGAATAGAAGCGTTGGCAGATGTTGCCGATGTTTGTTGCGTTTGTATTCCTGTGCTTTCGCTCAAAAGCATACGAATATCGCCCGCTTTCATATTTCCCTTTTCTTCTAATTCCTCTCCTGCAATAAATTCAATTCTTGTCGGAATGTCTTTGATTGTTCTTGAACTTCGTGTAGATGAAATCACAATTTCGTCCAACTCGTCTGTTTCTGATTGTAGAAAAATTTCAATCGGGTCTATTGTTGTTAAAGGAAATTCAAAGGTGTCTTTTCGTGTTTCATAACCTATATAACGAAATTCAATTACCTGTTTTCCGTTCGGAATATTGGTTAAGGTTATCAGTCCGTCAATGTCTGCGGTTGCTCCTGTTGCTGTTCCTGATAAAATTGCTGTCGCACCGATTAACGGCTCTTTTGTTTCGCTGTCTTTTATGACCGCTTTAAATGTATTCTGTCCGAATACGGTATTTATATGAAATGCTGCCATTAGCAGCAAAATGATTTTTAGCTTCATTGTCTGAATGATTATTAATGTTTGAAAAATAAGAATTGGCGGTGCGTAGCACCGCAATTTGTTATTGTGCCGAAGGCACTGAAACATTAACTAATCTTAGGCGGTTGCCAAATGGCAGAGAAAAAGTCAGACGTAGTATTGTCCTTGTATATGGAAACTTTTTTGTCTGAATAGGTAAGGACAGAGTGTAAAGAAAAGTTTGCTATCGGGAAAGTAAACCCTACACAAGTATGGCAATTCATAAAAGGCGAACAACAATCGCCACAATCTTTATCATCTTGGTTGTCTTGGGATTGTTCAGTCGTTTGCTCCCGAAAACATTTGTCCTCCACTAAGTTTGGGGCTGCTGTCAGCAACAAAACGTAAATGGCTAATATGGAAGATAAATATTTCACGGTGCAAATTTAATAAAAATCATTTTTCTACTGTCCAATCATCATTGTCATTTTCTTCAACATTAATTTTACTGATTACAGCGTTTGCCCCTGAGTCTGTGTAAGTTCCATATCCATTAACAAATACACCTTTCGCTCCGTCTTTTCGGTTTCTCATTGCGTATAAAATGGCTTCATCGTCCAAGTCGTTTTGTCCGGTAAAACGATATATTTTATCAATAACGATGTCGTTCAAATCAACCTTTTCGCCTCCTTTTTTGTATGAGATGTTTTCTTCTAACAGGTTAAAGTCTTCTGTGTAACCTCGTTGTCTTAATATTTCAATTACTTCTGATAATGTTTTCTCTGTTGATAGCATAGTGTTCTCTTTATAGATGTTTTATAAATGCAAAGTTAAAAAAGCGTTGGGAAAAATGGCTCTTTGGCTTTTGCCGAAGCGTAGGTTTTTGTGTGTCGGGGCAAAAGCCAATGTGCCATTGTGCGGTGGCAAAAAAATGAATAAAAAATGTGCGGTGGGGAAAAAGAAAAAATACACAAGGGTCAGCAAAGAGTGTCGGCTTACCCGTTGTCCCGTTTCAATATGGTCTGTTTTTGTTTGTCTGTCTGTCAAAATGGTTTACTTTTCTTGTCCGTCCGTCCGTTACTGTCAGGTTGCACGGTCGTCTGTTACGCTTGCTGCTAACGGTTTGCAGCTACCCGAAGGGCGGGACTTTTACCACAAAACTGTCTTTGGAACACGAAACCCCGCCTTTTGGGTAGGTGCTGTTATAGCCAGTGGTATTTGTCTACCTTGTTTGCAAACCATTGTCAGTATTGAGTTTATGTGTCATTGAGTGTCGGATTTGAGTTGATTTAGATTACTGCTAGAAACGGAATTTCTACAGATTCCCAATCACCATCTCCTCTATCAGTAGGGATATGATCATTAATTTTATTTCTAGAAACAGTGTATAGTGTCGGAGTTTTTTCTATATGCCATAGGTGAAAAATGTAGTTTATGCTTGCTAACGCTGTATTCCATTCGTTTTTGGAAATATGAAATTTTGCATATGAAATATTTGAAGTGGTAGTCTTCACTTCAATTTTTAATTTTTGCAAATTGTCATTATCAATTATGGATAATAGATCGTAGCCTGCAAGGTTTGATTCAACAGCTTGCCATAAAGGTGGTCTCCCTGTTCTACTTAATTCATGTTCATAACTTAGTTTTTCTCCAGTTCTGCCAATTTCAGTCATTCTTATTTGCGAATAGTTTCTATAAGCTAATGAAAGTTTGTCCCAAAACTTTATTAACTCATCTGATAACTCACCGAATAAGCCGCACTCTTTAAAACATTGGAGAGCATCAGGGGGTAAAAAATTCTTAGCTTCAGTTCTTCCTTTTACTAATAGTGAAGCCCATGTCGGATTGAAGTTTAGTATAAGATCTTCAATTTGTATCAGTAAAGCCATTTCATATTCTAAAGCAGAAATATCTTTTCCTCTCTCAGTCAGTTCAATTATTCCTTTTTGATTAACTTTAATCCAACCACATTTAAATGATAAGGTAAGAATTTTATCGGATGTTGAATACTTAAAAGATTTGAAGTGTGATTCAAAAGCTTCTGGCTTCATACCAGAAATTGCATTTAGCTTTAGAAAATCTCTTACTGAATATAAAAGTCCGACTGAAAACATAATTAAAGTAGACCTTTCAAATGGTTTAATAATTGTTTTGCATCCTCGTCATCAAACCCTTCTGCATCAAGTTCAACGGTAACAGGTTCTATTCTTAACGATTCATCCTCTAAGACTTCAGACATTCTTCGAATTTTGTCATTTATTCTGCTATCTACTAAATCGTCTATAGAGTTTGGCGTATGCACTATCTCAATTATTGTTTCAGTATCTTTTGGCAAACCCAGTCGATGAATTCTGTCCATTGATTGTAAAAATTGAGCAGAATTATAGTTTCTATCTAAATATATTGCATGATGACAAACTGTGTGAAGACTTATACCCTCTGAACAAGCTGCAGGATTTGCAACTAAAGCAAACATATTTGGGTCATCATGAAAATCTTTTACAATTCTTTCCCGTGTATTTTCTTCCTCATCACTGCCAGCTTCTACTCCGCCATGAATGCATCTAGCTCCTAAGTCAGAAAGAATTTGCGTTATTGATTCAACATTTTCTACAAAACCAGACCATATTATTACTTTCTTACCCTCCTTGGCAAGTTGCCTTGCTTTAATTGCTACATATTTAATTTTATTTCCATCGCCGCATTCGATCGTTTCTCTTAATGCATCTGGAAATGAATAAATTGTTTTTAATAGTAGCGAAGGATTACTGACAACTTGTAATAACCTCATGTAGCTTTTACCCAATTGACGATAAAATTTTCTATCGTTGTTACTTAGGCTGGATAGCTGTCGTAATTCTTCAGATCGAATTAAATCATAAAGAATCTTTTGAGGCTCATTAAATGGTATTTGAGTAGTAATAATTTTAGGCTTGTCAAGTCCTAACTCTTTTTTTGTCGTTCTTACATATACTTTTTTTATTTTTTCTGTTACGTTTTGTTCGGTAATATCTCCATCTGTTGGGAATAAAAAAGAGTATTGAGGTATTAAATCATTGACACCCTGTGGAAGTGGTGTTCCTGACATTATAAGTTTTCCTATTGGCAAATGAGCAATTTTTTGGATTTGCCTGCCTGTATCTGTTTTTGATCCACCTTTCATTCTGTGGCTCTCATCAATAAAAACAAAAGTTCTATTATTATGTAAATATTTTGCAATTGGATTAACTGCACGAATAAATTGTTGATATGAAATTAGAAATACACAACCAATATTTGCATTTAGATCGTTTTCGATTTTAGTTACTCCTTGCGTCAATCTTATTATGCTTGGAGAAAGATTGCCTAGACACTGACTAAATTGTTCTTCCCATGCAGGAAACGCATTTTTTGGACAGATTACAATTAGGCCTTGATTCACTTTTTTATGAAGTAAATAAAAGCCTATGGCTTCTGTTGTTTTTCCAGCACCTGGTACAGAAAAGGTTGCTCCAATTGGAAGCCTAGATAATTTCGATACGTTTCTTAATTGTTCATCGGTAAGGGTACGCTTAAAATTTAAAGAAGAAAGAAAATCGCTTATTTCAATTTTTGTTAAGAATGGTTTTTCTTCTATATCAGTAATATCATTTCTGTTTTTAATTGAATCGTCAAGTAAAAATTTAGCTATTTCAGAAAAATTTACTTCGACTTTAAATAAGCTTATAATTAGAGACAGAACATTTAGATTTGAAACAAATGAATGCCAAGGCAATTCGATTGAATTTTCAAATACCTCTGATTGATCGGAAATTTGATTGTATTGAAATCTTATTTGCTTCCAATTATTATCAACAATATCCGTAGTGATTCGGCAAAGTTGATTAGATTCAATATAGTCTATAGTTATCATTAGGAATTTGCCCAATGTTTTAGTTTTTCAATCTCCTTTTCAATATTATTTAGCTGATTAGCAATACCTGTTTTATCACTTTCATGACTCTTAATAGCATTTGCCTCTATTAATAATGTATTAGCTTTTCTCACCCGATCCAGAACACTGGACCGTTTCTTTTTTTCCCTTTCAAGAGCTAAAAACTCTTCTATTTTATCTGATACTATCTCTATTATTTTTTCTTCATTTTCAGGTTTATCAATCAACTTTATCAAAGAAATTGTTGGGTCAGGGAATAGTTTCAATTCACTTAATTTTATATCATCCTTAACTTCCTTTTCAATTTCTTTCAACTCATTTTCAAACTCAATACTAAGTTCGTCCTGTATCATCGCCTGTGCTTCAAATATTATAGGAATGTTTTTGTACATCCTGTCTGAGAAACTATCCTTATTTTTTATCGCAAGAAATGAAAGTTTTTCAAATGCAGTTTTTTTACTTGGGCCTCCCTTATCTTTAGTTTGACAAGTATATATCTTTTCAAATGCATAAAAATCATCAAGGATTTGATTGTAATCTTTTGATTTCCCAATAGAATCTAAATATCTATCTGCTATTTCAACTTTATTAATTAAGCTTGTTATTTCATTCTTTTTTACACCTGTAATATTTGAAAGCTGTTCATCACTGAACTTATATTTATGCATTCTTCTTCTATACCCAAGTGCCCTACTCACCCATGAGAATGGTTCTTTAATATCTTTTTGTTGTTCAAGGAAATCTTCAATTTGATCTATTTTGTCAGCATCAAGATTTGGCAGTATTACAACTCTGACTTGTGAGAAGTGTTTAAAAGATTCGTAGTCTTGTTCCACAAGTTCACGAAGAGCACAAAGACGCCTATTACCAGAAATTACAAATCCTTCATGTGTAAGAATCAATGGTTCTGTTTGTGTATGAGTTGAAAAATAGGATAGAAGGTCTTTGTCTTTGTCAGATGATTTTATAAGAGACTTTATTAAGTTATGTTGTATCTCTTGGATGACGTCAGATTCCACATCATTAAAAAAATCTTCGCTTTTGTTTTCGCGATAAACGAATTGTTCCTGTAACGCCAAAGTTCTTGTGTTATCAAGTCGGTATTTAGGTAGTTCGACAGAAACCATATAAACTTCGTAAAGTTCAGTACCATTGACTGTCGGCACATCAAATTTTGTTACAGCATTTGCTTGTTTGTTTGAAATAAGTTCGTTGAACTTTTGCAGTCTTTCGGGAAGTGAATATCCGTATCTCATAAAATTAATTTATTCCAATTACAATTGTTGGTATTGTTATTATTTCTTTAAATAGATTTAACTCAAAAGTGAATCTATCGAAGTTGGCAATATTAGATCCCATTATTTTTGCTGCATCTTTAGATGGAATAATATATATAGCAGCTTTTGCTTTTTTCTTTTTAAAAACATATTGGATTTTCAGTAAGTCTGCATAGAATCGACTCATATTTCCTGTTTGGAAGCAAAGAATATGTTCGTCAATATAGGATGTAAGAGATATTTGAGAATTAGCGTCTAGCATAAAGTCATCTGACCATCCAAATGATTTCAATTTGGTGAGAATATTTTTTCTTAATTCATTCGAACAACCTTCTCTAATTTTAAAATTTGAATCCTCAAGTACTTGTAACAGCTGATCTTTAATTATTTTATCAACAATTTTATCTCCATTAGAGTGTGAATATATTTCGATTTTCATTTATTTTAAGCTGTTTGGGTTTAATGAAAGTTTTGATTGTGTATGATCATAAATTGGCTTTTCCAATGATCTGAATTTTAAAATCCCATTCTCTAATTCTTTTACACGGGAAACTCCAATCTCTTTATATTTTTTTACTTTTTCAATCCCAACCACATTTCTATTGTTTTTTAAAGAGGCTAAGATTGTTGAACCTACACCAGCAAAAGGATCTAAAACCCAATCAGATTCATCCGTTAATGCTAGTAAACATCTTTCAACAAGTTCGATTGGGTATTGACAAGGATGATCAGATTTTTCAACATGGTTTGCTTTAACGTTTGGAATGTTCCATATTTCATTTTCCCAATCACTTAAAACAATCTCCCAAATGTCTGAAGGATTTTTCCCATTTGGATTACCGGAAAACTCACCTTTCTTTGGCCCTTTAAAATGTTTCTTGCCAGGATATTTTGAAGGTACTCTGACTGAATCCAAATTAAATGTGTAATTGTCACCTTTTGTGAACCATAAAATAGTTTCATATCTTCCAGAGAACCTTTTGGATGAATGTAGTCCATGCCCAAATTGCCAGATAATTCTATTTCTTAATTTAAGTCCATGGGATTTAAAAATGTTGTAATAGAAAATATCAAGGGGAAATACTTCTCCTTTGTCCATAAAATTTCCAACCTGCCAACATATACTGCCGGATGGGTGGAGTGTTCTTATTAGCTCGGTTATAATCGCATCTTGCTCAGAAAGGTAGTTTTCTATTGATTTTTTAACTTCATATTCTTTCCCAATGTTATATGGAGGGGAAGTGATAATCAATTTGAATTTACCATCTTCAAAGTCTTTCAATTTCTTTTGAGAATCGCCCAAAATATATTGAAATTCAGTCTTTTGATTTTTATTCTCCATCATAGGTCAAATTTATATTATTTGCTCTTGTAAGCAGCATAATGATTTGGTTCTTTTTTAAACTTGGGTCTTTAAGTCCGCTGAATTTCAATTTATTTTTGCGGGTTGAAAGAAAATAAAAAACATCGGAACGCAATGAGTGTTGACTAACTCGCTGTCCCGTTTGAAATATGGTCTGTATGTTGGCACCTGTCAAAACGGTTTGTCTTTGTTTTAATGTTTAATTTTGGTCTGTCTGTTGTCTTGTGGAAGGGCGTCCTACCATTGGCTATAACGGTTTGCGTGTAGGCGATGTTGCCTTGTGTTGTCCCGCATGTGCGGGGGCGAGGCAATATTGCTTACACGCTGTTATAGGCATCTAGAATTTATACAGAATCAATTTGCTCAAGTGCCGCTTT
>Ga0214923_10009369_pt1 | contig 10212 bp, 7 predicted proteins | sample LL1510_MetaG_FD_177993 | JGI IMG/M metagenome (GOLD analysis project Ga0214923, IMG submission 177993) | Freshwater microbial communities from Lake Lanier, Atlanta, Georgia, United States - LL-1510 | ecosystem: Environmental > Aquatic > Freshwater > Lake | place: USA: Georgia | collected 2015-10-15
GGTTTGTGGAATCCATGACTCAATTTTAACGGTTTTTTTTCCGAAAAAAGAGTGTCAAGAACGACACTTTTCCGGAACGGGTCGTTCCGGACACGGGGCCCTTCGAGAACCGGTGGCTAGCTCCGCCGCTTTTGGGCATTGAGCTTTTCGAGCTCGGTGAGCAGCCAGAAGGCGCGGAAGTTGAAGATCAGGCTGCTTCCGTCATAATCGACGAGAATTTCGTCGCCTGAGACGAGCGTGATGTTCTTCAGCAGTCCCTGATCCATCAGCTCCTGCACAAAAGCGATGGGCAGGGTCGAGATCTTGAGCGCCGGTCCGATGTCGAGCCGCTCCACCGTGTCGGCGAGCGGTTTTGCATCCTTGCGGTTCTGGATCACCAAGGTCAGCGCCTTGAAGCCGTTTGCCGAGACCTGCGTGCGCTTCTCGTGGGCCGCGAGGTTCTGCTCGTTCAAGAAATGAATCAGCTGGTCGAGAAAACGGATGTCCGTGAGGAGCAGGTCGCCTTTCAGGATCTCGACCGACTTGAACAGCTCGATGAGGGAAATCACCTTTGCCGAGGGAATTTGAAGAATCTGCGACGAGAACTTCTCGACCATCGCCTGGGTGAACTCGATTCCCTCCGAGCTCTGGTTCTTTCCGTAGCGGGAGGCGACCGCGAGCAGGGCGGTGCTGAAGCGCATCAGCTCGCTCATGGTCAGGAAGTTGTATTCCTTGGAGCGGTTGCCCTGCTTGTCGACCTCGTACTCGGTCGAGACCGTCTCGAGGATCCTCAGCCGGTTGTTTGTGGCCCGGAGGCGCGAGGTGATCGTCTTGATCATGGTGACCAGCCAGTCCGGGGCCTGCTGAAGCGCCTTGTCCATTGCCGCCCTCGAAATCTCGACGAGTTCGCACGCCACCAGCGCCTCGGCGGAGGCCGATCGCGGCTGGCCGTCGAAAAACGAGAGCTCGCCCAAGACCTGTCCGCTCCGGATGGTTTCGATCTCCACCTTTCCATCGCCCTTCCGCTTGAAGATCCGGACTGCGCCGCTCTTCAAGAAATACATGCTTTTGGACTGATCCCCTTCCTCAAACAGGATGTCCTTGGGCTTCAGCTGGATTTCGCTCGCGCTCATCTTATTTTCTCCTCATCTCGATCGAGCCGTCCCAGTCGGGGCCGGGCGGCTCTTCCTTGAACTCATCACATCGTTCGCAATAGGTCAAAGACGGTTCGTCCTTTTGGCCCGTCAGTTGTTCGCAGAGTGCCGAGGCTTCCGTGAACTTCGACCGGGCTCCATCCCAGTCCCGCTTCCGGAACAGGGCGCGCCCTTCCTCGAACAGCGAAATCACCTGCGGAGGCAGGGGTGTGGGCGAAATCTGGAGCACATCCACCGCATTCTTCTTGCCCTTCACCTTCACCGAGTCGAGCAGCCGCGTGTGGAAATCCGCCCGCTTCGCCTCGGGGATTCCGGCGAGGCTCTCCCGCGTGGTCAGGATGTCGCAGCCGTAAAGGCGGGTGAGCGACTCGAGCCGCGAGGCGAGGTTCACGTGGTCGCCGATCACGGTGTACTCGAAGATCCGCTTCGATCCCATGTTCCCGACGCTCACCACGCCCGAGTTGATGCCGATCCCGGCAGAAACATCGATGCCGTAGCGGGCCTTGAAGCCGGGCGCGATCTCTCGCAGCCGCTTGGTCATCGCGATCGCAGCGCCCCACGCAAGCTCCACCTGATCGGGCTGGTCGAGCGGCGCGCCCCAGAACGCCATGATGGCGTCGCCGATGTATTTGTCGAGCGTTCCCTTGTATTCGAAGACGATGTCGGTCATCTCGGAGAGGTACTCGTTCAGGAACTGCGTGAGGGTCTTCGGATCCATGTTCTCCGAGAACGAGGTGAAGCCGCGCAGATCGCTGAAGAGGATGGTGATCTCCTTCCGCTCGCCGCCGACCGTGAGCCGGCTCGGATCCTCGAGAACGAGGTCGACCACCTGGGGCGCGAGGTACTTCGAGAACGCCTCGCGCACGAACTTCTTGTTGCGCTCCTCGAGGATGTAGCGGACCGAGAGGATCAGTGCGAAGATGCCGAGAATCTCGAGGACGAGGAAGGCTGTCGGCAGGTTGATGTTGCGGCTGAAGAGAAGTTGCAGGTCGGCCCAGCCGAGGATGCTCATGAATCCGACGAACACGAGGACGCTCGGGATCGCCTCGAGCACCGAGAAGAAATAGGCGAACAGCAGCCCGAGTCCGGCGAGCAACGCCAGCGGGAGCCAGCCCATCCGGATGCTGCCGGCCGAGCGGAGGGGATCGCCCGCCATGAGGTTGTCGAAGGCGGTCGCGTGTCCTTCGACCCCGGGCGTGTTGGAGTCGAACGGGAAGGCCCGCATATCGTAAATCCCGATGGCCGAGACCCCGAATAACACATTCGCATCGCGGAGCGCTTCCTTGATCTCGGGCTTGTCGGAGTCCAGCGCCCTGAACACATCCAGAACCGGAATGTATTTGTAGCTGCGGCTCGGGCCCTTGAAGTTCAGGTTCATGAATCCGAGCGGAGTGAGGGGCACGGGGTGTTCGGGGTCCTTCGCGAACCAGGCCTTGCGGACCCGTCCGTTCGACTCGAAGTCGATCTTGAACTCGTCGTCGCGCGCGATGCGGGCCAGGGCGAGCGCGAGCGAGGGATAGATCTTGCGGTCGGAGAGGGAGACGAGCGAGTAACGGCGGATGTAGCCGTCCTGGTCGGGATCGACGCCGAAGTACCCGGAATGGAGCGCGGGCTCGCGCAGCACGGGAATATTCGAGAAGACCCGCAGGAGCTGCTTGAAGGGGGACTTCAGGGTGAAGTCCTGATCAAAGGGGTAGTCCGACGGAAGCGAGAACTTCCCGACCTGCTCCTTCACGTCGTCGAGGAGTCCGGCATCATTGGCGGGGCACTCGGAGAGCGGAAAATACTTGGGCTGGCACTCGAGGTCCGATGAGAATCCGAGGACGAGGCGCTTGCGGTACTTCTGCACCACATTCCCCAGCATCGGGTCGCCCTCGAAGCTCTTGAGCTGGTCCACGAGCCTCCGGTTCGACTCGAAGCTCTTGTAAACATCGGGCGGAATCAGCTCCTCCGGCTCCGAAAAGGCCACGTCGAGGGCAAGCGACTTGGCACCCAGCGAGAAGATGGCATGGATCAGCTGGGCGTACACCTCCCGGTGCCAGGGCCAGCGGCCGAGAGTCGAGAGCGAGTCCTCATCGGCCTCGACAATCACGATCTTGCTTTCGGGTGGCCTCGGGCCCCGGATCCGGAACTTGATGTTGGTCATCAGGCCGTTCGTGGTTTGTGCGACCGGATAGATGTGTTCCCGCATGAACTTCGAGTCGAGCCGCCCTTGCTCGCCGAGGTCGAAGGTGATCTGGAAGACCGAGGCGACTGCGATGACGGGAAGGGCGATCACCCAGACCGGGAACTTTTTCATGGAACCACCGCTCTCTTTCTTTTCAGATAAAACAGGGCAAGTCCTGCGGCGAACAGGCCGAGCAGCACCAGCTGGAAGCGTTTGAGAACCGGAATCAAGGCGTCGATGTTCTCGCCGGCCGAGTGCGCGAGATTCATGAGGATCACCAGATAAATCACCGTGGCGGACATGTTGAGGAGGTAGAAGGTCCGCGGTCTCACCTGCAGCGATCCCGCCGTGAAGAAAAGCACGGTGCGGATGAGCGGCAGGAACCGGACGCAAAACAGGAAGCGGTTGCCCTTTTCGGCCAGAAAGGCCTCGGCGTTTTTCACCTTCTCAGGGGAGAGGACCCACCGGAACGGCGCCCGCGAAAGAAGTTTCGGGCCGAACCTCCGGGCTACAAAGAAGTTGATCGTGTCGCCCGTGAGGAGACCGGCAAACGCAATCGGCATCAGGATGGAGAGTTTGAAGAGCCCGAGGGCTGCGAGCACCGAGGCGGTGATGATCGTGATGTCGGAGTTGAAGGGCAACCCGATCCCGCAGCCGATCAAAATAAAATAGAAGAGCGCGTAGCCTTCCATTCCCGCATGCTGGGTGAGAAACATCCTCGCCTGTTCCATCCCCGACAGTTTAGGGGCGGGAGCGAAAAAAAGCACCTGAAACCCTCCGGTTCCAGGTGCTGACGGGTTGTGGTTGCGTCAATGTTTTTACTTCAGGAGGATCACCGCACACCGAGCGTGGCGAGCTCATCCTTGTACCAGTTCGACAAGATCGTCTTCGAGGTCTCGGGCGAGGTGCCCCAGTGGGCCGCGACGTCGATGTTCAGCTCTTTGAGCGGGCCCTGGTCTCCCAGCGCCGCATCGCGAATCGCCTTCGAGGCTTTGGAGTAGTCCACTCCGTACAGACGTTTGCTGAAGTCTGCGACATCCGCCTGCGAGCGGGCCCGATCCCTTCCGAGAACCGCCCAGTCCTGAAGCGTCCGGGCAATGCCGATCGCTGCGGATTCCGCCAGCGCATATTTTTGCGAGAGCGCTTTGCCCGCGCTCACGGCCGCCTTCTTTTCGCGGTCGGACGCAATCGCAATGACATCGGCGCTCACCTCCTGATCGGAGTCGGTCTCGTTCAGGGCGTTGCCGTACTGGTCATAGAGGATTCCGGTCGAGCTCAGCCAGGCATAGCCCTGATAATCCCGCCGGTAGCCGTAGGAGTCGGTGTAGGTCCAGTAGTCGAAGAACAGGGTGAAGCTCGAGCTGTACGGATCGCCCGAGGCGGTGATCTTCGACCCGTCGGAGTAGAAGTTGCAGCCGGCGGTCGGATAGCCGTTGTAGGTGCATTGGTTTCCGTAAACGTCGTACCAGGCGTGCCGGTAAGGATCGACGTAAACTCCGCCGCCGCCCCCCCCGGGATATCCACCCCCGCTTTGTTGAACCACGACGGTCTCGCATGCCGGAAGCGCGAGAATTGAAAGTCCCATCAGACTGAAGAATGAAATCGCTCGTTGAAGTTTCATGATGATCTGCCTCCCCCTTTTTGAATCAGGCCTGAACTCGAGTTGCGGAGGAGCAACCGCTGTGCCAAACCGCAGCCAAGAAAAAGGCCAAGAGAATCAATCGTTTTGGTTGTTTTCGGGTTCGAGCAGTCAAAAAAGTGCCAAAAGGCACCGCCCGGACCGGTGTTGGAGTGGCCCCAAAGAAGGATTGTGCTTTAAATAAGTAAAGCGGTCGGGTAATGTCGGGACCTCCTGTGATGCGCCTGGTTGAAATTTTCCGTCCCTGTTTGATCCTTCTTTTGATTCCGGGGCCGGGTGGGGTCTTCGCCGGAAAGCGCTGCAATGAGCTCTCCACGCGTGCAACCAAACCGTCCACATCGATCGTGAAGGCCTTCCGGGACGAGTCGTTGCTTGAGGGCGACCTTCAATACCTCACCGTGCCCGCTCCGGACACCGCCGAGGGCGTCGACTGGATCCGTGTCGTCGGATTCGAAATCGAGAAGAACAAAAAATTCGCCGTCGTTTTATATCCCGACGGCTCTCTCGCGCTCAGGGAGGAAGCCTGGTTCAAGAACGCGGTTTCTTCGCTGAAAGCAAAAGAGGTCTGGCTCGGCTTCGAGCACGAGGGCAAGCTGCTGCTCGCAAAAAAGCAGGTCGACGAGCTGCCTTTGAATCGCGGCCAGTGGATCGCACGCGCGCTTGGACGCGAGGCCGTTCCTCCGCTCGACCGGAAAGCGGCGAGAACCATCCGGGTCGACGGCTCGGAGGGCAAGGAGCTTGATGTCTTTGCGGGAACCGGGCCCATTGCCCGGCTCGGAGAGGCGCTCAAGCAGAAGATGAACACGACCCTCGCAGCGGTGGCTCCGGAGGAGGACGAGTACCGCGCCCTTTACAACGGGCAGGCCACGATCACCGATGAAAACGGCGTCGTGCATGAAGATCGAAAAGTGATCCAGGTCAAAGACGAGGTGCTCGATACGGGACGGGTGTCCGACACCCTCTTGCACGAGATCGGACACGTGAAGACCTTCCAGGATCTTGCGAATGGCGTTCCCGATCCGCTCGGAGTGGGCTTCGAGGCCTTGTCCGACCGGAAACCGCTTCCGGATGGAACCCATTACGGGATCAACGATGAGGACGGTTTTTACACCGAATTCTCGAGCGCCGACGAATCGCGCCAGTATGCCCTGAATCTCCGGAATGCGCTTCATCAGCGTGCCACCGCCGATGTGATCCGCGATTTCCGCGCGGCCCCCGCGATTCCTGCCAGCAAGGTGTATGGACTCAATCTCGAAAACTTTTTTGAAATGTACACTGACGCGCTCGACCGTCTCGAGGATCTCCGGATCTTCAACCGCCGGAACCGCGAGCTCGCCGCCCTCGCCATCCAAAAGCTCGAGAAGATCTTCGGGAACCCCAAGGCCCTGAAGCTGTCGGATTTCGAGGTTTTCTCCCCGGAGGGCAATGAGCCCGCGATCGTGGACATCCGCACGAGCGGCGCATTCGTCCAGATTCCCGTGGTGGGTGCGGCGTATCGCCAAATCCTCGCCCCCCTCGAAATTCACATGGACGGTGAGCTCCTCTACAACTTCGGACTCCGCAAGGAGTCGATCACCGAAATCCTTCTGTATTCGTACGAGTACCTGCAGAATCTGGTGCGGGCGATGGATCGCCAGGCCGTGCACATCCAGAAGGTCCTGCCCCGGGTGATCGAGCTCGGCTTGAATCCCTCAAAACCCGTCACCCTTCGCGAATACCTCGAGTTCCAGGGCGAAGTGATGAAGGTCCGCTCCTCTCTCGCCGTGAAACCCGGGTGGCTCGGCGGACTCCGGCCGATGGTCGAGAAGCCGACGCCCGCTCATTGAGAAGCGTTGAAATTTTTTTCCCCGCAGGGGACCGACTCCGTCATTGAATTCCGCACCCTCCTCAAATAGAAGAAGAAGCCTTGAGGAGTGGAGAGAGCTGATGCGGAACCTGATTGTCGCGGGATTTTTTTGTGTTCATTTTTGTGTTCAATCGATGGCTTGGGGAGCCTTCAACTGCTCCGAGGCCGTCAGCACGATTCATGCGCAGTACCTGAAGCCGGGCGAGCAGGTGGGAGCCTCGGCCCTCGACGAGCTTCTGCGCGACGATCTGATCGCGTCGCTGAGCCTCCAGAACGCGTATGTTCCCGCCTACATCATCGCACGGTTCGAGCTCGACCCTGCCATGCCCGAAAAAGTCCGGGAGGCGGTCCTTGCGGAGTTCCGGAATCCGCAGTCGGGTCTCCTTTCGGCATCCGACCTCGAGGCGCTTGATGCGGCGATCGCAAAAAAGCTCGAGGATCCCGCGCTCAAGGCCCGGCTCAGCGGGAATCTCCGGAGCGCGCGGGAGGAGTTCGAAACCGCGCGCGACCGGCGGGCGGGACGCAGCCGGACCCTGAATCTCGTCCGCACCCTCAAGACCTTCCGGCGCTTGCTCGATGAGGAGTTTTCGTTTGCGAACCTCGATGCGGGTTTGTACGGCTTCCACGGCTTTCATATGGACCGCGACGCCGCCGGCGCGATTCCGCGTGTTTATGTCCAGCGCCCCTGGAAGCAGGTGAGTCCGAAGGGACTCGATCCGGCCGACATCGTCGACATCCGCCAGCAGGAATATGCGGATGTCGCGCTCTTTGCGAAAGAGATCGAGGATCCGATCCTCACCTACTCGGGCGAGAGCGGAAACATGCTTCAGGCCATCCTGCCGAAGCTCGGGCGCTTCATGGGCAAGACCGAAGAGCAGATGCGGTATGCCTACGAGGCGAACCCCAAGAATCCGAAATGGTGCGAGAGCCCCTGGTGCGAGGAAGAAAAGCGCCACGGTCCCTTCCTCGGAAAGATCTACGAGCGCATCACCGGGCAGACTTCAGAGACGGAGAATCCGCACGAGGGCACCGTCGAAATGAGCACGGTCGAAAACGCGATCGAACACCTGTATTCCCGGCAGGCGAACGAGTGGGCCGCCTCCTCGGCCTATGTCTATCTTGCCGGGCATTCGCGCGAGGGGAGCGTGCTTCGCGACTATGTGATGAACATCGCCCGCGACGAGTTCAAGCACCTCGCCATCGTGAGCGGCGCCTATGCGTATCTCTTCGGCCCGCAGCTCAACAAGCGCATGCTCGGGATGATCCGGGTCACGCTGAATCTCCTGAAGATCCACAGGGCCAACCGCACCACTGCAGACGGCATCTTCGGGCATCCGCTTTCGAAGCTCGAGGTGCTGATGGTGTACGCGATGATGGAGCGCAAGGTGCGGGAGTGGGTGACGACGCTTCCCTACAAGACCCTGAAGATCGTTTTCGACGGCCCCTCCCTCGCTCCGGTCCTTCCGGCGGCGGCCATGACGCCCGACGCGCTGAAACGCCTCATTGAGCAGCAGGCGAACGGAAAACGCATCCGCGATCTGAGGGAGTTCTGGAACGGGAAGGACCGGATGGCGGTTCTCGATCAGGAGTTTTATGAACAGGCGCATGCCGCCGGGATCGACCGGATCATCCGGGAAGAGTTCGGGAGCTTCGCGGGCATGGAGGACCCGGCATCCGCAGCCGCGAAGGAGGCGCTGAAACGCATCGATTCCTACCGCACCCGCGCGTTCGATGTGAAGATGATGCGAAAGATCCTCCGCGACAACCTCCGGCACCATCAGATCATGAATAACAGCATCAAGCGCGGGCTGGATGCCTCGAACGGGGTGGCGCGGTTCGGCGGCAGGCAGACGCCCTGAGGCGGAATCACTTCGTGGTGAGGAGGTCGCAGGGCTTTATGCCGGCGAGTTTCTTCGCGATGCGCGCATCGATCCGCTTCTCGTAATAGCTGCCCGCCTGCCGGAGTCCGAGGAGCATTGCGAATCCCGCCGCTTTCACGGGCAGATAAGGCATTGCAGAGGCGGTCATCGAAACCACGCTGACGACCGATCCGATGGCGGCGCGCTTTCTGAGCGCCGCACGTTTGAAGTCTTCGCTCAGGTTCGGCTGCAGGTTCAGCAGGTCCTCGTATTTCATCACCGCCCGGTCCCAGACCTGCTGCGAATTGAAGGCCGCCAGGAACGAAAAGCCCACCTCCGGAAGCGTCGGAAACGGCACGGGGAGCCCGAGCGCCTTTCCGATCCCCGTCTCGAGGCCGAGCACGGCCACCGTGAAGATCGCCTCGAAAAAGCCCCAGTTCGCCTTGCCGTGCAGCCGGTCGAGCTTTGCGGCGCGCTTCGGATCGCTCCGCACCCGGTCGAGCCAGTTCCAGGCCCCGGGGCGGACGAGCGAGTAGGCGCGTCCGTGCTTCACGAACCGCAGGACATGGTCGTAATTCGCGGCAATCAGCCCGCACCCGAGTGCGACGCCCATTCCGAGCTCGATCGAGGACTGGAGCCCGTAGCCTGCGATCACAAAAGTCGCCACCCGGCCGGCATAGGAATGGGTGATCCGGATCGTGGTGTAGATGGCGTTCGAGTATTTGAGGTAGCGGGAGTTCGAGGCATCGAGCTTCGGATCGACGAGGCCGAAGGAACGGTCGCTCTGGATGAAGGCGCCGTCGAGGCGCTCTTTGAGCTTTTGAATGAGGCTTTGGGCGCGCGAAAAAACCTGTGTGAACCGGGCCGGACTCCGGTCCGGGGTCTTGAGCTGCGTGAGGTCCTCACCCGGATTCGCGGGATGGTGCCAGCCGGTCTCGAGATGCGAAGAAGGATTCGAACGGCGCGCCTCGACGATGTCGGCGGCGAGCGCCTCGATCACTTCGGATTCGTTTTCGGGGGTGACTTCGGCGGAGCTGACTTCAAAGTGGAGCTCTCCCGCCTGATACTGCAAACCGGTGGCGCTCACGTCCGCGCGTGCGGAGCCACTCAATGCAAACAATGAAATCAAGAGTGGTGTGATTGGTCTCATCCTGTCGGGCTCCTTTCCGTGTTCCAGAAAAAGCGCCGACTTGAAGCGAGACGAAATCTTTCCGAGGGGGGATGGGGGAATCCCGGATAAGACTCATCGGCCTTTTAGCAGTTTACGCCTGCAAGCAGCTTCAAATCGGCGCGGTCGTTTCCGACCAAGGCGGACTTTGCCTCTGTTTGGTGGAAAAGTCAAACCGGAGCGGTGGATTAATTTTTTTAATCAAATCGATTTAAAAAGCCCTGCGAAGAAGATCGAGCGCCGACTGCGCCGCCCGGTCCTTGCTCCGCTCACGGTTGGCCTCGTAGCGGAATTCCCTCGCGATCGTCTCTCCGTTGGCGCGGGCGAGCGCGATCCAAACGGTTCCGAGCGGTGCACGTTCGGTTCCCCCGCCCGGTCCGAGGTACCCGGTTGTCGCGAG
>Ga0214923_10009370_pt1 | contig 10211 bp, 9 predicted proteins | sample LL1510_MetaG_FD_177993 | JGI IMG/M metagenome (GOLD analysis project Ga0214923, IMG submission 177993) | Freshwater microbial communities from Lake Lanier, Atlanta, Georgia, United States - LL-1510 | ecosystem: Environmental > Aquatic > Freshwater > Lake | place: USA: Georgia | collected 2015-10-15
ATGTTGCATGGTAATTTCATACGAAACATAAGAAACTGAAGTGAAATCATATAAATCATGTAGCCTTAATTGGTATCTAAGGTCAAACATATTAATTGAAGAATTTGAATCATCAAAACGAAGAACACCAGTCACAAAAAGAACCGCATCGGGACAATAAATCCAACGGCGGTCAATATCAGTTTGAGTGATTTGATGTTTCATAAAGAGTTTTTCTGTTCCATCATAGTGGTAATCATAGAAAAAACTCAGTGCATCATCAATTCTATCATCGATTTGGTCATCATCAACATTAATATCAATGACTGGAAAGCCTAACCTTCTAAGGCAGTAATCTCGAAATTGTGTTCTTGTTGTTGGAGCGGCCATAAGAAGTCCTCGTTTATAGTGTATTTATCTTACAAATACTTTAGAACTTCTGCCGGTTTAACAAAGGCCTCCTCTCTATAAGTGCATTGTTCCCACCACCAAAATTGTTTTTCTCGCAAATAAGAACGGTCTTTAAGTAAATTTATATTTTCTGGATGGCCAAATATCAAAGGATCCGATTGGCCGAAAAGTACAATACCTGGTTTACCACAATCCCAAGCTAAATGTTGAAAGAAACTGTCTACGGAAATCCATGTTCGGCATTTGAAAATAAGGTCACGGAGTTCAGGTAGTGATAAGTTTTTATGAAATTCTTCTACAAGTTGTTTTTCATCATCAGTACCGACTTGTACAATTGTGTCATATTTAATTAATGAAATCAGTTCTTTCCAATATGGATAATTCTTAGGGTTGTTTTGACCATTGCGGAGTGGTTTTGAATAAGGAGAAATAATTATCATGGTACAATATACATCTTTCTAAATGCGTTTTCTAATGAATCTTTCCAGTTCCATTGATCCATTTTTCTGTAGATATTGAATTGATCTATATCGCCAAATAATTCTATAGCTTCACCAATGCTGCGACCAGGCACGATGTCTGGATAACAAGAAAAGATTTCTGGATTTTTTATATCTTTCAACACATGAGAAAAAATAATATGATCTCCCATTCCATTATCTAACACAACAATTGTCTTATCTTTAAGTTGTAAAAAGTTTCTAAAAATCCGATCATCACTATCAAACATTTCTTTTGTATTTGTTCTCACGCCACCGGATTGATTTTTAAGATGCCATATTATAGCATTTGGAACAACAAGTAATTTATAGTCTTTTTGTTTTAGTCCAAATGTAAACAAAGTTTCTTCACGAAATGCAGCTCTCGATAATGAAAGGTTGTAGTCTTGTATTCCTGCACGGTAAATAAAAGAGCAATGTAAATGGTCAACTTCCTTAACATGGCGTATTACATCCCACTGAATACTTTGCTCTTCGATGTCCTCAATTTTTCCGGTTGATTGAAGCCCTTTAATATAGGGTGGTGTTAAAACTGAACCACCAACTGCACCAACTTTTGAATTTGTATAAGACATTAAAGTTTCTAGGACATTTGATTCAGCCACTGTATCATCATCTAACCTCCAAACCCATTCATAACCCATGGTATTGGCCATTTGATGATTATGATGTTGACCTTTTTTAGGACCAAAAACTACTTCCCACTTAATATTTTTTTCATCGAGAATTCTAAACAAATATTGATAATGTTGTATATCTCTTAAATCTTTAGGTTCATCGTTATCATCAAACAATACTAATTTATCAGGTAAAAGAGATTGTATAATGACTGACTGGATCGCCATTGGTAGTGTCGTATCGTATCTACCTTTGGTGGAAATAGAACATAATATACTCACTTGAAAGCCTCAACTGTTAAAAATAAATGATGTGTTTCGTTCATTACATACTTAGACGCTGGTCGAACACGGTTTACAGTTTTAAACCCTGCCCATCCAAGATTCGTTCTAAGTTGTGTTTCAGTAAATAAAAACTTATGTGTTTGCCCTGGAATCCAAGCATGAGCAAAAAAATGACCGTATAACAAAATTCTCCATTGTTCTATATCATAACCTGGTATTGGACTACCTTCAACAAAAGATCGGCAAGTTTCTAAAAAGTCTGGCGTTTCAAGGTATAATTTTCCACCAGGTTTTAAAACACGATGCCATTCTTTAAGAACTTCTTGTATTTCAAAAAAATGAAAATGTTCAATGATATGGAAGGCTTTGATTTCGTCGATTGTATTATCATCATATGGTAATTTCTGAACATCGAAACGAACATCACATTTAGCATCTTCGGGAGCATACAAATCGATGTTAATGTAATCATCATCATAATCGTGGCCGCAAGCCAAATGTAATTTAAGTTGTGGTAATTGTTGGTGTTTCTGCCAAAATAATGGCATTTTTTCACCACCCTTTGAAGCCTGTGACCCATCACGAACCAAATAACGAGTAGTTATTTCATCATCTTTATAAAATTTATACCCTCTTGCATCTAATCTAACCCACATATCCCATTCTTCAACACCGTTTAAATTGTTATCGAATTTTTCATAAAGAAAACAACGAGCATTACAAACTACACTTGAAACCCAAATAAAATTATTGTGTCTTAGTTGTTTACCAATAAAAATTTGAGGCACAGGAATATTATATGGAAAAACAATCTGACCATCTTCAGTTACAAATTGTGGAGTTGAATAAACAATGTCACAATTTTTAGTTCTTAAATCATCAAGTGCTCTTTGTAAATGATTTGGAAACCAAACATCATCTGAATCTAAAAAGGCCAAATAATTACAACCATCGGCAATCGCTGCGGTGATTGCTTGATTTCTTGCGTGAGCTTGGCCTTTGTTTTCAAGACCTTTCATATAAACAATTGATCGATTGTTCGTGGCATAATCACGAATAGCTTCCGCAAGGTTATCAGTTGAACAATCATCATAAACATAATGAATTACATCACCTAAATTTTGAGTTTTAACTGAATTGATTGCGTGAAATAAATGTTCGGTGTCATTATAAACTGGAGTAATCACACCAATTTTTGGATGTTTCATAATTTTTTCTCTTTTCCATTCTTCATTATGTTTTGTGGCCACTTTCAAAGCGTTCTTTAAAAATACAGAACTCCAATTTGGCACGAGAGTTTTATCATGTACTGTACCTTCACCAAAATGATATATGGGAAAAGAACCAGTAAAATATTTTCGATCAAGTTTTATTTTATCAGAAACTTGTATAACTTGAAACCCAGCCGCTTCGGAAAGAATAGAAAACTCCATATCTTCACCTGAACCAATTTCATATTCTTCATTTAAATAACCAATGGTATCAAACACTTTTCGGTCGATCATTACACAAAAGAAAACAGCAAAATCTTTATTCATTACTTTAGAGTATTCTTTTACTACACAAGAGATGCCACATTGTTCGTTTTCAAAGGGTGCTTCAAGTAAATTTAACCAGGTGTTTTTTTCTTGTTGGAGAAGTTTAGTATCATTATTTAACAAAATAATTTTGTCACAAGATGCGGCTTTAATACCTAAATTAACAGCTTTGGCAAAACCAAGTGCGCTATCAGACCAAATTGTTTTTAGGTGAATACCCATATTGAGTTTTAGACTTTTAAGGTATTCTTTTGTGTTATCGGTACACCCATTGGCGGACACAATTAACTCTATGTCTTCAATATGGGTGTATTCTAAAATTGATTCAATACATGGTTTAAGAAAATCATCACAGTGATTGTATGTTGGTATCACCACACTATATTTCATAACAACTCCAAATTTTATTTTTTAAGTCGGTCTATTTCCTCTTTAAGTTCTTTAATAGCTTCAATTAGTACAGCGATGATATGATTGTAAGAAACTGTTTTTGAACCATTTGAATTTTTAGAAACAACTTCCGGCAATATATGTTCGATTTCTTGCGCTATTACACCTAAAGATTGTTTCTTACTTTCTTTCATACGATAAGAAACACCACGCAGTTCTAATACTTTATTTAGTGCATTGCTAATTGGTTGTATATTTTCTTTATAAGCTAAATCAGAAAGTGTATTGAAATCAGTGGCACTTAATTGTCCCGTAGAAGGCCTAAAATAAAGTTTGCTTGACGATGCTGTGGCTGTCTGATTCGAACCGGTGGCTGAAACAAATACGGGATAAAAATCAGAAGCTGTCGTGGTATCATTAGTTGCATTAATTGTGGTGGATGGGCCAGAAGCACCAGACATACCTGAGAAGCCAGAGTAACCGGAAATACCGGAATAACCGGATATACCAGAGAAACCAGAGTATCCGGATATTCCGGAATAACCAGAAATACCGGAGTAACCGGAATAACCAGATATACTTGAGTAACCGGATATTCCGGAATAACCAGAAATGCCGGAATATCCGGAGTAACCAGATAAGCCGGTATTCGTTAGATACCACCCAGTGCCATTATATGTCCATGTTTTATTACCTAAAGTGTAGGTATCATTTACGGATGGTGATGTTGGGAAATCTAAAGGCATTTTATTGTTATACCCTATGTGGTTTTTTATTTAGGGTGTTTGTATCAATACCCAATTTGTTGTTTCTTCGTTCCAAGAATACATTTGGCCGTCGCTGGGCATCGCTACAGGCGGCTCCCAATGACAACTCTGCTCATTCAACACCCAACTATCAAATGGTTTGGGTGGAATAAAAGCATTTCTAACACTATCAAATGTGTACCCAATCCCAGCATAATTTTTCCTGAAATTACCGTTATAACTAGTTTGCTTCCATGTGCCGCCTAAAATCTTTTCTAAATGAGCTGCGCCGATGTGTTCTTTTTCAACACCTGAAGCATCTGCTGTGTCTTTATTGTCTACTACAACAACACTTATAACAATATTATTCTCATCTATTTTCGCAAAATGAGCCATTAAAAACTCCTATTTTATATCAAGTAGTGTTAAATCTCTATCATCACCAATTTTTCCTGACAAAAAAGTATTGAATGATAGTGATATTCTTGTTTCATTTGATTTAGTTGATTCAACCATATGTTCTAAATTTGATGGAAATAATAATAGTTCACCCGGCACTGATTCTAACCACCACGATTCACTATTCCATACATTAAAAGAAGATGCAGGCACTTTTATATCTCTGTGAATATGATTAAAAAAATGGACTCTATCAACTTCTTTATCAGTTTGAATGTAGTAAATTCCAGAAACAAAAGAATTTGGATGCTTATGTTTATGGTGAAATTGGCCAGGTTTTGTATAATTAATCCAACTTTGTGTGATTCTCACATCAACTTCAAATTTAGGTACATACACTTCAAGAAAATATTTTTTAGTTTGATCTAAAATTTTATCAGACAAAGATTTTAATGTTCTGTGATTTAAAACATTATAATTTTCTGAAGTTGTATTTCCTTGATTATTTCTTTGAGGAAGATTTAGAATTACGTCTAATTGTTTTTTGGTAAGTGTGTGGTCAATCGCATATTTACCAACTGGGATAGGGAATAGATTGACAATCATCTCAAAGCATTCTCAATTTCTTTTTGTTTGATTCCCATTTGTTCTAATTGTTCAGGGAGCCATATAGTGTTAATAGACTCTTCAAAAGCCTTGATTTTATCTATTGTTTCGTACACCTCTTCAATTGTCGGACAAGGTCTCGGATCATCCCAGCGTGTGAATACGTTGTTAGAGATTTCCCACTTCGCACCAGGTCTAAGTAAGTGCATTGCTGTATCAATGCCCATTAATCGATACACTTGAACGTCTTTCTTTGGTTTAGATTTCTTTTTCATTTTGTCACTCCATGTTATAGAATAGTGAATTATTTATTGTATCATTTTTAATGTTTATGTGGCAAGATTTATAATCATCCCATCGTGTGAATACGTTGTTAGAGATTTCCCACTTCGCCCCAGGACGAAGAAGGTGCATTGCTGTGTCGATACCCAGAAATTTATAAACTTTTGTAGTCATGTTATTGATTGATTTTGATGATTACGATACCGCCGGAGCCGTTTCCACCACTGCCAAATAAACCTCCTGGAGAGCCACCGCCGCCACCTCCCCCTGAACCTCTATTTGCTGGAGACGCAGCGTTACCTGTTGCGTTACTTGTCGTGCCAGCACCGCCAATGCTTGATCCGCCAGACCCTGCTGTGCCACCATTGAATGTTCCGCCCCCACCGCCACCGCCATAAGTGACAGAAGAACCGCTTATGCTATTTGCCGTTCCTGCTCCACCATTTCCACCAGCGGTTGAAGTTCCAGGGCCACCTGTTGCAACCGGACTTTGGTTTGACCCACCGCCACCGCCAGCACCATAGTTAGGGGCAGAAATATTGTTTCCTCCACCGGCGCTTCCTTGACCAGAAGGAGTTGTTGACGCAGGGCCACCTGATGTTGCCGATCCTGATATTGCACCCCCACCACCAGACCCGCCGCTACCGCCATTTTCATTTGGCGAAGCCCCGCTTGAACCGCCTCCGCCACCGCCTGCCGAAGTAATTGAATAAGAAGGAGCCGGACTTGATGATGGCGCACTCAATACGCTGTCAGTTCCAACGCCGCCTACTACAGCGGTTGTTGCACCGTTGCCTCCACCCCCAACACTTACAGTAAATAATTGCCCAGCATTTACCGTTTGTGAACTAGCAGCACGATACCCACCAGCACCGCCACCGCCACCGTATCTGCCGCCACCGCCGCCACCAGCCAGCACAAGATAATCAATACTCGTAACGCCAGTAGGCACAGTCCATTGTGTCGTGCCTTTGAATACAAAGACGGTTTGGCTAGGTACGGTGTACTTTAGGATGACGATACCGGAGCCGCCGTTGCCTCCAGAAATTGCTCCACCACCAAAGTTAGAAGCACCGCCTCCATTTCCTGTATTTGCTGCTCCTGGTGTGCCAGGAACATTGTTTGTGTATGTACCGCCGCCGCCACCACTTGAATAAGTAACACTTGGTCCAGCTATAGTCGTAGCAGTGCCGCTACCTCCAGAACCGCCGCTGCCGCCTGCCCCATTGCCTCCTGCACCTCCTGCACCACCGCCACCGCCACCGCCATAGGAAGGCCCACTAGCAGATCCATTTCCACCGTTGTTACCTTGAGAGGGAGAGGTTACTGGAGTGTTTCCTGTTCCGCCAGGACTACCAAAGCCACTACCACCACCTCCAGATCCACCAGTAGCTCCAGAACCAGTAGCCCCCGACTTAGACGAACCGCCAGCTCCACCGCCCGTTGATGTAATTGATGAAAAAATTGAATCCGACCCATTAGTGCCTGACCCTGTTGTTGCAGTGCCACCGGAACCCACAGTAACCGTGTAATCGGTTCCAGCTACTACAGAAAGGCCTGTTCCAGTACGGAATCCACCCCCACCTGCGCCGCCGCCTACTTCGCCACCTCCGCTACCCCCGCCAGCCACTACCAAATACTCAACCTCCGTCACCCCAGCAGGGCAAGTCCACGTTGAGGTAGCCGTAAAGGTTTGGATGACGGTGTAGCCACCTGATATTGGCCAAGTTCCTGCACCTTTACTCAACAAATGATCTAATATAGAATGAATACCAGACGCACTAGAAGCCGTCACTAATTGTTGTGAACCAATGAGACCTCTGTTTCCTCTAGAGCGGGGCATTAACTGATTACCTCATAAGAAGCAATTGAATGAGCCGAATTATTTGCTGAGGCACTAGATTGCATATAGTCTCCCTCAATCAAATAAAGTGCCGTATCTTTACCAATTACAACTAATGTGGAATTCGATGGAACTGTAATTGTACCCGCTAAGTAATACGTCACTGAAGACCGAACAAGTGTTACATTAGCTGAAATATTAGTGTTTGAATAATTAGATACAACAAAATTATTTAACTTTACCACCGTATTACTTCCTACAGTATTTGTTACTACGTTTGATAAAATATTAGTAACATTTAATACAGCAGTGTTTGCAAGAATTGAAACTACATTTACAATATTAGGGTTTGCCATTTATCCTCCAAATACTATTGCCATGGCTATGGCTTTTCCTGTTGTGATTCCGGATGAAGAACTTGAAGCGCTACTTGATGATCCTCCATTTCCAAATTCTATCCATTGTGAAGAATTGCCATCATTAAAATAAACATACATGATACCATCATCAGTGTCTAACCATATATCACCATTATTAGGAGATACTGGAGCTCCCGAACTTGAAGTGAAAGTAAATTTTATACCAGAATAACCAGAAACACCGGAGATGCCAGAATAACCGGATATACCTAAAAATCCAGAATAACCGGATATACCTGAAACACCAGAAACACCGGAATAACCAGAGTAACCGGAGATACCAGAGTAACCAGATATACCGGAGTAACCAGAGAAACCTGATTGGCCGGAATAGCCTGATGGTCCAGAATAACCGGATATGCCTGAAAATCCGGAGTAACCAGAGGTGCTGTTACCAGAATAACCAGAGGTGCTGTTACCAGAATAACCAGAGGTGCTGTTACCAGAATAACCAGATATACCTGAGAAGCCAGAATAACCAGAGATGCCTGAAAATCCAGAATAACCAGAGGTGCTGTTACCAGAATAACCAGAGGTGCTGTTACCAGAATAACCAGATACACCGGAAAATCCAGAGTAACCAGAACGGCCGGAATAACCAGATATTCCAGAAGCACCAGACATACCTGAGAAGCCAGAGTAACCGGAAATACCAGAAAATCCAGATATGCCAGAAAATCCAGATATGCCAGAAAATCCAGATATGCCAGAAAATCCAGAATAACCAGATATACCTGAGAAGCCAGAATAACCGGAGATACCTGAAAATCCGGAGTAACCAGAGATACCTGAATCACCTGTTCTATAAAATTGAATAACACACGCTTCTGTATCGGATGGTAAGGTGCCTGAAATATATGTTACATTTATTTTTCTATAGCCAACAGCACTTGTAATTGCCGAAGTGATATTAAATACGACAATAGTTGTATCTTGACTGTTGAAACTATCAATAATCAGTTGACCTCTTACTGCGCTTGTACTGTCATCCCAAGAATCGATAAATGAAGTGAAGTCTGTTCCACCAACATCAGTTAAATCGATGTAAATTTGTGTTACAGAACCAACTGTAGCATTATTAAATCTGAATACACCTTGACCAGGATCTGCATCAGTTGTTGTTGTGCTAAAATTATACAGTAAACCAGCACCCACACCATGATAACCGGAAATGCCAGAATAGCCGGATATACCAGAATAACCAGAACGACCAGAGTAACCAGAAATACCTGATGCACCAGAAATACCTGAAGCGCCAGAAATGCCCGAGAAACCTGAATAACCGGATATACCTGAAAAACCTGAATAACCGGAGATGCCAGAAATACCAGAGAAACCGGAGTAACCAGAGGTGCTGTTACCAGAATAACCAGATATACCTGAGAAGCCAGAATAACCGGAAATGCCTGAAAATCCGGAGTAACCGGAAATACCAGAAAATCCAGAATAACCAGAGGTGCTGTTACCAGAATAACCAGATATACCTGAGAAGCCAGAATAACCGGAAATGCCTGAAAATCCGGAGTAACCGGAAATACCAGAAAATCCAGAATAACCAGAGATGCCTGAAAAACCGGAGTAACCACTTATGCCAGAATAACCAGAATAACCTGAGGTACTATTACCAGAATATCCGGAAATACCTGATGCACCAGAAATTCCGGAATAACCAGAAATACCAGAGAAACCGGAGTAACCGGATTGTCCAGAATAACCTGAATAACCAGAAATACCTGAAAATCCGGAGTAACCTGAGGATCCAGAAAAACCTGAAATGCCAGAGAAACTTGAATAACCAGAAGTTCCAGAGAAACCACTTATACCAGAGTAACCACTTATACCAGAATAACCTGAGAATCCTGATTGACCGGAATAACCGGAGATGCCTGAATATCCCGAATACCCTGAAAATCCAGAATAACCAGAAGCACCAGAGTAACCCGAAATACCTTGGTCACCTTTGTCGCCAGTGACAGTGAAAGTAATAACAACATTTGTACTGTTACTGAATGGCGTACTAACACCAGAAACATAAGAAATTGGTACATCAAAGTGTAAAGTTTGATCTGAATGTAAGCCAGTTATAGCGTAAATAACAAAATTTAAATTATTAGCTTCTTCAGTGATCTTGGCATAGCCTTTGATTGAACTTGAAGAATCATCAATTGTTGTCAAAAACGAATGAATATTGGTAAA
>Ga0214923_10009371_pt1 | contig 10211 bp, 21 predicted proteins | sample LL1510_MetaG_FD_177993 | JGI IMG/M metagenome (GOLD analysis project Ga0214923, IMG submission 177993) | Freshwater microbial communities from Lake Lanier, Atlanta, Georgia, United States - LL-1510 | ecosystem: Environmental > Aquatic > Freshwater > Lake | place: USA: Georgia | collected...
ATCTTAATATACGGCTGGTTTAAGCCTTTGCAACTTAATTTACAAATATCTGGCTGCAATTTCTTGTAAAGTTTTGAGAAAGGATTTGGTAGGTTCAATAGCCTTATCCTCACGAGAAATGATTTGTTCTTTACTGTCAATGCCTTTTGATATCCGAACTTTAGTTCCGGCCTCAGCACCAAGAAAGACAGCAGCATCCTGTAACCAGAGGCGTTGCTTTGAAGTCATGGTGCAAGAACCACCATCAGCCCATATTACATCAGCTTCAGTATGAATCCTCATCCATCCGTGCCTGAACATGTCTTCATATCCCCACGGCATACGGCGTTCATATTCATCACTATCTGCTTGAATATATTTTGCAGCCATTAAATGGTCATCAGTTTGATAAGCAGTACCGTCTTTCTGTAACCAATATTTTCGATGAGGTTTGACATCTTCTGGGGCTGTAATTTTACCGTACATTTAATTACTTATCTTTAGTCTGATTGATTGTATATTTCATGGTTAGTAGGTAACAACATGAATGCCAAACATTTTCAGCCCATAAATGACTATAGGGCCTAGTATCAGAAGCGCAGCCATGAAGTCATAGGAGCGTTCCACAGTGCTTAGTTTTTCTGGTGGTGTGTATTTCATGTTTTAATATAGAGATGGTTAACGATTATTCAAATGCTTTTAGTATTTCTTTGTTATAATTTACTCTGGTATAGATAACTGCAGGGATGTAAATGATGCTAATGAATCTCATCCAGTATTTCATGATGTTATCTACAATATCTTGTTCATGAATGCATGAGTGGAAAGTAGTATCCCATGTAAAGTCCCACAACTCTAATAATACACTGACAGCCATGGTTCCTATAATCGAAACCATAAATACCCCTAGGATAGTTGCAAGGCTAATAAGGGCGACAACACCAATGACGACGATGGTTTTCATGCTTTAATATAGATTTCCTTTCCACCAATGGCGATCATATACTTCTTAACACCTTCACGCCAATGCTTGTTTAATTTCTTTGGATCATTGGCTGCCCCCACAGGGCAATATTTGGTTTGGATTAGGCCTAGGGTATTATATTTGCCTTTGGTATATCCCTTCCCGCCAAGTAATTTGGCTGTAGCGGCAATACTCTCCTCTACTGATTCAAAGCTAGCATACTTGCCGTTTCGATAGATACCCGCTACATTGAACTTAGTTCGTACCAGATAGGATTGCCCGCAAGCTGATTCATGGCAAATAACTCCAGCAAGGAATATAGGGCAGATATCATTCTTTCGGGCTTCTGTAATAATAGTAGATCCCTGACCTTCCAAAGCACCTTTCAGTTGCTGATCAATATGCCAGGCGGTAACCACCGAATGGCTTGATACTGGATACTGGTCATTAACCAGCAAAGATTTAACCTTGAAGCATTTAGGAGTGGTTGTCTCTTGTTCAATTACTTCTTGAATAGGCGGAATGTCATTTTCATTGCAGGCCGGCAACAATGGGTTTGAAGAAAAATTATCAAGAAGCAGACCTGTAATAGTAGACGAACTTCCTAGCATGGCTGGGAGGTTTGGTGGTAGTGTGAGGTCAGCAGCCATGGCTGCAACTGATGTAACTAACAGTATTGTTTTCATGTTTTAATATACAGCAGGTTTGTTAATGAGCAAATGTTTTATGCAGCGTAAGGCCAGTGTTCCATGGGTATAGGAGAGGGTAGAATATGACTGCATTCTGATGGAGTAACTTCAATCTCTCCTTCCTCGAGAGGAATCATCTTGTTGTGAAGCTTTGGGGTAATTTCTACCATGTATTTCACTTTATAATCAAGCCATACATTAAAGTCGTTTAGGGTAGCTCCTTCAGTGTCATTATCCCAATAGGCTTTTTGATGAATAATACCAGTATGTCCCCCAAAATTATCATCCTTAAACCAAATTACATAGGTCTTATCTTCAGGGCACTTCTTCATCAAACTCCTTAATGTAGGAGGTTTCTTAAACTCTACTACTTTTCGAGGATTGTAAGGCTTAAGGAAGTGCATGGCCTCCGTAAAGAAGAGAGTATGTTTATCTCTCCAATAGGTGCCTTTGTACGTGTAGAGATCGGTATATTCCTTTTTATACCGCTTATTCTTATTACGGAAGTTAATAATCCGATTCATCCAATGATCAACTGTAAGGCCTGTAAGACACGAAAGCATACCAGCACCGCAAGGAACCGTATAAATCGGTGAACAAGGATCAAATGATACAGGAGAAATGTAAACGGGTTGCATGTTAGTCTTTCTTCTTAGGAGTGATAAGAGGGCAGACGAGGATGCCATAGGAAATGGCTGCCAGCGTGGCAAACAATTCCTTGGCCGTAAGAACCTTGTCAGGAGTCCAAACGGCGCTTACAATTGTGAGGATAAGAAATGCCACTAACGCAAGAATCAATGCTTTGTGTGTGTTGCTCATACTATATTATAGCATGGGTTAAACAATACTCAACTAAAATAAAAAGCGCAGGGGCACAGTCGAATGATGTTCGGCATCTGGCGCCAGAGTTTTCCTACATTTCCAATTCTAAGAACTTCACCGAGCCTAGGTAAAGCTTAGTATAAGGTTCGAAATGCAGTGAGAACATCATTCGACTGTGCCTCTGCGCAGCCTCCATTCTTATGTAGCATCAAGCGCTGCTACATCTCCTCCATTTAATCGGGTTCGACTACCCGTTTTTCTCGCTTGAGAATCTTGCCCCCTTCATAGACAGTGTATTCCTGCTCAATAGGATCTCCGTCCTTATTGGTCTTGGTAGTTGACACCTCATGGGAAATGCCTGTCTTAGTGGGAAATTTGCGCTCTCCTGCCTGAGCCACAATCAATGGCCTGGGATTGGATGTGCCAGTCTCTTTAGAAGCACTGCGGCCTTTATAAGAAGCAAACATGGCAAGGATATCACCACCAAAAGCTTGAAGGCGTTTCTCAAAGACCGGCAGTTGAGACATACCAAGCTTCACACCATTGCTACTGTCATAGATGTAATAGGGCCGGCCTTTACCTGATTCAAAAATAGTAATCAATCTGGTAATGTCAGAGACGATAGCATCATTTCCGGCTGAGTAATGACCAGCTGCAACTAAGGCATTAAGTACTTTTTGTTTTTCCATATACTAATATAAAGCGGGTTTTGTTTTACTCAACACAATATCAGAGAATTTGATATTACTTTCAAGCGGTTTCCAATGCCCTGGTAGAATGGGCTTTTTAATAACGGAACCTATTTCAGCTTTGTTATTAGGCGAAGCAGCAATGCATACAAATGTATCTTCATTGGTATATATCCATACCCCAGATTCCTCAAAATCCAAATAGTATCGTGTTTTCATTGTTTAACTATTTTAAGTTCTTGGATTAGTTCATGAAGGAAGCGTGTACGTTCCCATTCTTGATGTTTACATAATGAACGTAGCTTCTCTTCAAGATGGTTAATAACCGCGCGTTTCCGGCGCTCAGTAATATATTGAAGGATTCGTTTCATATTAGCTCATACTTTTCCAGGCATTAATGATAAGATGAAAAACACCATAATACGGAATTAGGCATTTCAAGAAGGTCTTTCGCTTTTCAAATTCACCCACGATGAAAATAAATCCAACCATGGTATAATAAAGAGGAAGTGTCATAAAAAGGAAGATAAAAATGAGATCGTTCATATGTTAATATAATGCAGGTTAGATTTTAAGCAACTTAAATAGTGTTTTGAGTTTGGTTGATGAACCTTTTCCGGAAGGAGCCTCGATAGTGTATTCTTTACCCCAGAAATTACTGAAAATATCAGTTGATGTAAACTTAAACCCATTATTAATAAGGATATTCTCCGTGATTGTATAACCACCAAAGATGCGATAGATAATAGGTTTCTTCATGGTAGTATTTGGTTAGCTAGACGTTCACATTCAGCTTTAAGTTTTTTGGTTGTACGTTCGTAGGGTTCCGTTCCAGGAATACCATCGGCGGAATAATCACTAAACTTATCGTTAAGGTCTTGGATATCCTGGTTCATAAAAAACTGAAACAGATTAGCAGCAACCTTCTCTTTTAAAGTAGGTTCGGGTTTCCATTTGGGATTCTCCTTAAGCTCCCAGTAGGCAAGCTCAGCTTGGAGAAGCTTCATATTCTCCTCAGCTACCTTAATACTACTAAGAACAGCAGCCTTGTTGTAATGGTTAACATACATACAACACTATACGGCGTGCTCATATTTAAGCAACTCAATTATTGCATTGGCAACATCCTCGAAGTCGTCTTCGGAAACTCCCATACTCCGTCCATGATAATAGGAATTGGACAGATCCTGTGAATGTTGTTTAAGGATTTTCAGGATTGTTTCTTTCATTCTAGTATTAGGGTATCACCTTGAATCTTCATTCTAAGAACATACCCTTCATCCAAGGCAAATTCTCGAAACTTAGACATAGGTAGTTGTTGTCGGATGTTATTCTTTAAGATTGTCTTTGGTGAGGAGTTAACCTTCTTGATGATGCCCGGTTCAATTACTACTTTGCTTTGAACCGAACCGAATAATTGAAGTGAATTGTCATTGGTGTTGATATTCAATCCGTTAGCCAATGGCAGATACATACCTGCTTTGGTATAGGCTGGATTTTGTTCGCCATTGACTCGGGCTTTAATGCTATTCTGAACCGATACCCTAAGTTCCTGTACTACTTCCAACTCTTCAGGAAGACATTTACCTTCGATCTCATTAAGCTTTGCTAAAGATTTTTGTAGGAGATTGTCGTAGGATACACCAAGAATGATTGTATATCGGGCTAGAGAATTATCACCCTTGGATCTATAGGTAATAGAAGCAAATCCAGGACGTGCCGATACAATCGCTTCTACAAGTTTGTCGTTGTTCATAAACAACTATATAGCAGGTTAATGCTCAATCAACAACTTCAGGTTTCGCCTCTGGAGTTTTTGGTTTCTTTTTCTTTAAGGCCCCAATTAGATTATTGGCATAGTCAATAGATGCCTTGGTAACCTCCTCTGGTGTAGGAAGTCCTGTGGCAGAGGGATGAGCATATGCGGCAATCACACCAGTCATAGCCATGCCAGCCAAGATGATTCGCATTGCCTCTGTATCTTCGATGATGTCGTCCATTACTTTGTTTTGCTTTCTTTAATGATGTTGATTAGTTCGGTCCAGGAGTTGGCAGAATACAAAGGATTTTCAAAACCATTCTCCCTGCTATATACTTCAGCCACACCAAGAGTGGAATCATGACCATTAGCAGGAGTTACAACCCATTGATTATCTCCATTAGCAATATCTGCAATGCGGAAGTCATCATACAACTTACCATAGAAAGGGCAGTTGTTTTTGAACCAGACATAATGGGTATCAAGATCAATTCCCATAAGTTCCACGAACTTGCGAACCTTCGGAAGAAGACCTAATGCTTTGCGTTTCAATGACTTATCTTGGCAAAACCAATCACAGAAGAAAAACGATTCATCACCTAAAAATGGATCATCCTTATCATCCTTGAATGCTCTTAATTGATCTCTGAGTGTGTAATCTTTCATGCTTTAATATAGTGCAGGTTAAACTCTTAGCAACTAAGTTAATGTATGAATTTGTTAACTGAGTATTGGCTGGAGGAGAAGAGTAGAGAAGATATCTGGGAACCTATTGGGAAGGCTCTTGGGCATCGCCAGTTGCTAACTCTTTACCGACAAGAGAAGGCTCAACGACCGGACGCTGCCTTACGCGGCATCCGTGTGTCCTGGGAGGTCCTCGATCTTCCTCAGGAATAGTTCCGATGTGATAGGTCATGTTTTCTTCCGGGCAGTAGGCCATGGCACCGAACTCATCAGCAGGTCTGATATAATCATAGAATGTACTGATGGCATCGTCAATGGCATTGTTATGATCATTACTAAACTTAATAGCGCCAGCGCTCTTCCCTCCAGAGAGCTTACAACCTTTGAGGATTTTTGATAACCTCTTCTGTGGTCCAGTTGGTGCGTTTTAGGTTTCTCATAAATTGTGCACTAGCAGAAGTCGTTCATATTCTTCTGTTGACATTGGAGAGTTGTCAACAGGTTCATGTGGTTCTGGATCATCAAGATAATATCCCTTATTTGGTATAAAGGGCTGGTTTGTATATTGTTCAAGGATCAAACACACCTTGTTTATCATTTCGTTAATAGATTGCTTTACTTCCAATTTCTTCTTAGAAAACCAATTAGCATTTTGCTTAGCCAGTGCTTCTCGTTCTTCTTTATTATCAGCGAGTAGCGGCAAGGGTGGTAACACTAGAGAATTGATGACACTGCGTCCATCTCTACCAAGAGTAAATATACACCCATTAAACAAATAGGAAGTAGCGTTGTCTGTGCTATTAAAGCTGCGATCTGGAGATTCGTGTGTATATTTCATTATATTATTTGGTGAAGTTTATTGTGATATATTCCAAAAGATAAAGCTTTGGTGCAATCCAAATCTATAAAGCCATTCAACCAATTTTGCCCCTTCTCTGTAGTACCATCAATGATTGTAGCTAATGTTTTGTTATCCATAAAAGAATATACGCTATGTTATATGTTTTGCACTAACTTTATGTTTAGTTTTGAACAGATGTGTTATTCATAATAACAGAATTTGCAAATATAGTTATATCCTACAGAAATAATTGACGCAATAATCGCTATCCATGAAAGTAAAGCTATCGCTGGTGGCACTTTCATAATTTTGTATTTATGTTTTTTATTTTCCATGCGAATGTATGCCAAAACTATAAAAACACCAAGAAGGTATATACTAAGAATGAATGTTAACATGTTATATTATGCTATAGGGTTTATGTTTTGCAAATTATTTCTTTTCATCATAGGCGAGATTGATCACTTTGAAACTGCCTTTGGAATGCTTAATGACCACTCCTTCAAATGGCTTTCCGTTGAGTTCAGAGATGTCTTCGGCATAATACTTAATAAGCTCAGGAGTCAGTTTAAATGCACCAATCTGATCAACTACTGGAATGTTAAGAGCTTCAGCCACATTAAGATAATAGTGCTTACTACCCTTATGTTCATATTCCATCGTATCAAGATTGAAGACACTAAAGACAGCAAAGTCTAATGACATTTGGCTGTGAGGATTATTCTTATGCGATTGAATTCCAAATCCAGTAATTTCTCCACGCAGTGCTAAAGAGACATTATGTTCCAAACAGTAGTCTTTCAACTTACGAAGAATGTCGTACTTCTTTTCGACGGCAGTATAATTATTATGGCAATCGGGTTTAAGTTCTAGGCTGCGGGAACAGATGCCTGTTACCCATAGATCTTCATCCTGAGTAAGAAGCATATGACCTGGAATTTTCTTACAATAAAAACTACCAGAAGAGCCATCCTTTTTCAAAGACACATCTACCGTCTCACCAAATGGAAGATCTGTAATAAGCTGCCACCTATACTCATCGGTTTTAGGGAGACCAAATGGCATACTACCCTTTGCATCCAGTGCTTTGGGGAGAGGAGCTTCATATTTAAAGACACCAATATGTTCAGAAATATCTTTTCCAATTTCGCTCGGCATTAGGAAGAACTTAAGTCGACCAATATCTTCGGCAAAGATGACATAAGGGCTCATTACAATACCAAAACTAAAGACACCGCGAATCTTCATGGCCTTTACTCTATTCCCTCTTTTCTTAAACATTTCAGCCCATGGCTTATCAGGTAGAACTGTATCAGGTTGAATGAGCACGACTGCATCTCCAACTTTGAATTCGTCCTTAACCACAATGCATATATATCCGAGCACCTTGGCTAAAGAAAGGCGATCGGCATTTGGGTGTGGGTTAATTTCTGTGATTATTTCTATGCTAGCTAATTTCATTACCAGGAGATACTTGTATAAGTTTCGTTTCGGGCGCTGCTTGTATTAACTTTATAACCTTTAGCTTCTAGTGATTTCTTCACAGGAGGCTCTAGGCTATTTTCAATAGAAACAGTAGTTTGACCGTCCTTAATTGCATTTAATATCGTTTGAGTTATCAACTGCAATTGAACTAAAGCCTTTTCGTACTGACCATGCTCCACAGTACGCCGAGCTGCTGCTGCATCAGGAAGGCTCATGGCATTAGTGCTTGATGGTTTGCATTTTACGGGCTTCGCGAAGCTTTCGGCGAGCACGGTTCAAACCTTCAACATGGCGAGTCCATTCCTTCTTGGTCCAACCAAAAGCACCACCAATGCGGCCACTATGCGGATGATAAAAACCCCCAACCCAAACACGGTCATAAGGTTGAGTATTGGGAAGATCATTGCTGTTGTATGTATTGCGGTTTTTCATGTGTTAATATAATGCAGGTTAGTGTTTTGTGCAACTGATTAGTGAGTTGTGTTGTAGTATTCAATAATCCAGGCGATGCCAAAACCAACGGTGAAGAGTGAACTCAATGTCACTATCATAGCTAGTACAATATGGCTATAGATAGTGTTAAGGGTGAATGAAGCAGTTTTAATTGCATTAGCAATATTCATAACAGCAAAAATATAGCTGATAATGGCAACAGCGAGGGAGATGAAGAAGTATGTTTGCATGTTAATAGGTTATTGGATGATTGCAATGAAGAAATCTACTTTCGTATCATCATAGAAAGGATCGGCACTTGTACCTGAAATATGATTATAAACTTCACGATGCAGATCCCATAAGGTATTCATGAGAGCTTGACCATGGCGGAGTGATGGGTGAAGCCTTCTTAGTTCGTCTGCTTTATTAACAAGATCTTGTACTTCTTCTGGAGTCATGTATTAATATGCAACAGGCTATGCTAAGAGCAAATTCTTTTTGCTTTGTAAACATGGTTTGGGGATAAACCAAAATACCCATCTACATGAATGAAGTTATCCTTTTGCCAAAGCAACATGTCACTATCATCATCGAAAATGACATAGCGTTTAACATTATAATACTCCGAACAATTTTGCTTCAGCCATTCAAGGATTTCATTACCGCGAATGTTATCAAATGTATTGTATGGGGTCTGGCTGCATAGTTGGCCTTTGAATCCAACTGCCTGAAGCAAACGTTGGATTTTTTCATACCCAGCAGCTCTCCAAGTAGAAGATAATACAAAGTTCCAATCAGCAATTTCGTTTAGATATTTAATAGCTTCAGGATCAATCTGATCAAATCGTTCATCTGCATCGGATCCTGCTTTATCTACTCGTTCAGTTCTAAGCTTACGAAAGAGGTCAGTTTTAACCCAAGCCGTGCTATTAAGCACTCCGTCAATATCTAAAAAGCAAATGGGTTTATCAGGATTGAAATGTTCGGATCTAACTTTCCAGAGTAGACTCATGATGGTTGCTTGCTACAAAGCTGCCAGGAATCAGAGCCTGGATACCGGATAACCCATTTATCATTCATGAGGGTTTTATATGTCTTTATATGTTTTTCTGTAATGACTTTATCATAATAGACACTAATAATCATTTCATATTCACCATCCTCCCAGTTAACCGGATCGCGGATAACAGAGCCGGGTGGGATATCCTTGGCTGTAAGTGGGATACCATGAGGAGTTGTCGGCAGAGGTCGGGTTGTACGGGATTTATTAGAATCCTTGGTAGCTGTGAGATCTGCAGGGAATATATTCTTTTTAACATATCCAACTTCACCCCATATAAACTTGTTTGTGTGCTTATTTTTTGGATAATAAAGCATCTCATCGCCGTCTTCGCGTTTTTCGTTAAGTAAGAGCGGTCGATATCCAGGTGGAAGATCTTCTTCCTCCCATCCGTCTGTTTTATGCCATTGCTTACCTGCTGGTGGATCCGGTAGCTTCCATGCGGGTTTTGGAGCCGGCATAGTACAGGTATACAAAAGGCAATGACTTGGAACGCGGATACTACAGCGCCAATTTTTAGACATAGGAGTTGTAAGTTTAACCCATTTACGTTCATGACTATAATAACATTCAGCATATTCCTGGTGAATATTATTTCTCGTTTCATATTTCGAAGCAAGGCGCCAGCCATAACCAACCTTATCTTTGTTTAAATTAGAGGGGTTTTGATCTTCCATACCATCATCTTTTGGTACTTCTGGAGCCTTTGAGGCTTCTCTATTGCATAGGCATGAAACTGGAACACGCATGGATGCTCCCCAGTTAGCTTTCATGTTGAGTTTCGGAAACCTGTTAACCGATTGG
>Ga0214923_10009372_pt1 | contig 10210 bp, 8 predicted proteins | sample LL1510_MetaG_FD_177993 | JGI IMG/M metagenome (GOLD analysis project Ga0214923, IMG submission 177993) | Freshwater microbial communities from Lake Lanier, Atlanta, Georgia, United States - LL-1510 | ecosystem: Environmental > Aquatic > Freshwater > Lake | place: USA: Georgia | collected 2015-10-15
AAATCTTTACCTTTCTTTCCAATACTTTCTGCTAATAATTGTTGATGCCAATAACCATAACTTAATAAATTATGAGAATAAATAAGAGACACATGAGTATCTATTTTAGATTTTTTAATTAAAGTTAATAAAGTAGCGGCATTACTAATTAGATTTTTATTTAAACCTTTTTTAAGAACAGAATTAATTCCTTGAATAATTTTTTTATAATCAAGATTAAACATTAACAAACCTACCTCTGATAAAACTGAATATCGACCACTAAGGTTTATATTGTGTTCGAAAAACATAAGATTATTTTTTTTTGCAAAGTTAGATAAAATATTATTTCTCTCAGAAATAACTATAAAATTTTTAGATATATTTTTTTTTCTTTTGTTAAAATTATTTAAAATGATATTACAATTAGTTAAAGTTTCTAAAGTTTTTCCAGACTTTGATATAATAAAAATCGAGAATTTACTTAAATCTTTTTTAATAAAATTATTAACTATAGAATTATTTAAATTGTCTAAAAAATAATAATTTTTATCTAAGCCAAAAAAAGAAGAAAACATTTTAGATCCAAGAACAGATCCACCCATTCCTATAACTAAGATATTTTTATGAAGTTTTTGTTTTAAGATACTCTTTTTTAAAGAAACAGTTTTTTGGTATTCAGCAGACAGTGTATTAAAGAAAAAATTTTCTTTATTAACAAGCAAATCTTTAAATATTTTAGAACATTTTATAAAATTATTTTTATAGGATGTTGAGTTATTTTTTAAAAAATTAAAAAGATTAATTTTCATCAAACTATTTTATTTTTTCAAGAATACTTTTTTCTAAAGATCCGGACTCTGTTCCCTTGTTAATTTCTGCATCTTTTTTATCTTTTCCAAGGTTCTTATTAAAAATTTCTTTTAAATTATCCTTTTCATCTTTTTGATTATTTTGATTTACAGAATCTGGTGGCAACAAATCGAAATTTGGTGGCATGGTCAAAGGATTTCTTTTTTCAATTAAAAACTCATCAGGAACATCTTTTTTCATTCCTAATCCTTTTTGAACATTTTCACATGAATTCAATAAAAAAATTAATACAAATAAATTTATAATTTTTTTCATTTTTTTTTTATTTTAAATAGATCAATTATTATTAAACCAATAATTCCAGTAGTTATAAAAATATCAGCAATATTAAATGTAAACCAGTGAAAACTCTCATAATGAAAATCTATAAAATCTGGAACAGAACTGTAATAATATCTGTCGAATAAATTACCTAGTGAACCTCCTAAAATTATAGAAATAAAAATAGACTCTAAGTAATTTGGTGAAGTTAGCATCCAATATATTAAAATTAAATTAATAATAGTTATAATAATTGAAATAATTGAATAAAAAATATTAGGTTCAATCTGTAAAATTCCAAAACCAATTCCACTATTCCACACTAAAGAAAAATTAAGAAAAGAATTAAAATAGATTTCAGACAAAGAGTTATTTGAAAAATTTTTTAAAATTAAAATTTTTGAAATTCTATCTACTGAAAAAAGAATGAGAATAAAAACAAATAAATATATCTTTTTTTTATTCAACATATCAGTTTTTTAATCCACAAATGTCTCTACTGCATGGTTTTTCTAAAATCTTCCAGCAACGAGAGCATTTTTGTCCTTTAGCCTTTAGTATTTTAACAGCTACTCCTTCAACATCTTTTAATGAAAATACATCATTTTGATTAATAAAAGACTCTGCTCTTGCTTCTGAACATATAAAAATTTCACTTAGATCTTCTCCTTTTAAAAGATTTAGATATTCATTTTTTAAATAAACAATTACATTTGCTTCTAAGTTAGAACCAATAATCTTCTTATTTCTAATATCTTCTATGGCTGCATTAACAACTTGTTTTACTTTTTTAATCCCAATCCACTTATTTTTGATTTCAGAATTATTCCAAATCGAAGGTATAACTGTAAAATCCTGTAAATGAATACTCTTATAATTTTTATTTTTAATTACCTGATAAGCTTCTTCAGTAGTAAAAGCTAAAATTGGAGAAAACCATTTTAATAAAAAATTAATAAGAACATTTAATACCTCTAAACAGTTATTTCTTCTTTGACTAATCTCGCTATCGCAATAGAGAATATCTTTTTTTATATCAAAATAAAAAGCTGAAAGATCCAAAGTGCAAAAATTTAAAAGCTCAACATATATTTTGTGAAAATTATAAGATTTAATATAATCTCTAAATCTTAAATCAAAGTCATATATTTGGGTTAAAATAAATTTCTCTAATGATGGTAATTTTGAATATTCTATTTTAGAAAAATCATTGTTTAACAATTTGTCATTTAAATTTCCTAAAAGAAATCTAAAAGTGTTTCTAATTTTTCTATAAGACTCTGCATGTTGATTTAAAATTGCTTTATCGATTTTTAAATCTTCAGAATAATCTGAAGCAACAACCCACAATCTTAGTATGTCAGCTCCAAAATTTTTGATAACTTCTTCTGGCATAACGACATTACCTAATGATTTTGACATTTTTTGTCCTTTGCCATCCACAACAAATCCGTGGCACAAAATATTTTTAAACGGAGCAGTTCCTTTTGTTCCGCATGATTCAAGCAAAGAAGAATGAAACCAGCCTCTATGTTGATCTGATCCCTCTAAATAAAGGTTTGCTGGCCAAGCTAGTTCGGGTCTTTTATCTAAAACGTAACTATGAGTGGAGCCACTATCAAACCAAACTTCCACGATATCTTTGACTTGCTCATAATCACTGGCATTATAATCTTTGCCCAAAAAATCTTGTGGTGTTCTTGTGAACCAAGAGTCGCTGCCTTCTTCTTCAAATATTTTTGCTATACCTTCCAATATTTTTTCATCTGCTAAAGGTTTTCCTGTTTTTTTTGAGATAAATATTGGCAATGGAACTCCCCAAACTCTTTGTCGAGAAACACACCAATCAGGTCTTGTTTCTATCATTGATCTCAATCTATTTTGTCCGACCGCTGGATAGAATTTTGTATTACCGATTGCAATAATTGATTTTTTTCTCAAATCATTTGTTTCCATAGATATAAACCATTGAGGTGTAGCTCTATGAACTAGCGGTGCTTTAGATCTCCACGAATGTGGGTAGCTATGTTTTAATTTACCTTTGCCTAATAATTTTGAAAAATTAGATAACTCACTCATAATCAAATCATCTGCTTTGAAGATATGAGTGCCAGAAAATTTAATAATATTTTTTGTGTAATGTCCTTTATCATCAATTGTATCAAACGCTTTAATATTATTATCTAAGCATAAATAATAATCATCAGGTCCATGACTAGGTGCACAATGAACAATTCCCGTACCCTGTTCTAAATTAACAAAATTAGCATCAAGCATTGGAACATCAAATGTATAACCAATATCTTTAAAAGGGTGGTTGCAAATAATATTTTTTAGTTCTGACCCAGAAAAACTTTCAATAATTTCATATTTAGTAATTGCACAATCTTCTAAAACTTTAGTTATTAATTTTTCTGCAATAATAATTTTTTCATTATTATTTATTTTAACAATAGAATAATTAATTTTATTATTAAAAGCTAAAGCTCGATTACAAGGAATAGTCCAAGGAGTTGTTGTCCAAATAACAATATTACAATTTACAAATTTTTCAGGACCAGACTTAATTAAAAACTTTGTATAAATTGTATTAGATGTATGATCATAATATTCAACCTCTGCATCAGCTAAAGCTGTCGATTCAACAACGGACCATAAAACCGGTTTAAATCCTCTATATAATCCTCCATTAACTATAAATTTACTTATCTCTCTTGTTATTTGAGCTTCTGAAGATTTGCTCATTGTCGTATAATAATTCTTCCAATCACCATTTACCCCTAATCTACTAAATTCTTTCTTTTGTATCTCAATCCAACTATTTGCAAACTCTCTACATTCTTTTCTAAATTCATTAACTGGAATGCTATCTTTATTTTTTCCTTTCTTCTTATATTCTTCCTCTACTTTCCATTCTATTGGTAACCCGTGACAATCCCAACCTGGCACGTAAGGGGCATCCTTGCCTGTCATTTGATTAAATCTTACAACGATATCTTTTAAAATTTTATTTAATGCCGTACCAATATGAATGTGGCCGTTTGCATAAGGAGGTCCATCGTGCAAAATAAATTTTTCTCTACCTTTGCTATTAGATCTTAATTCTTGATAAAGGTTAATTTGTTCCCAAAACTTAATTATTTCGGGCTCTTTTATAGGCAAATTAGCCTTCATAGGAAAAGAAGTTGCAGGAAGATTTATTTTAATTTCTGACATTATTTTTTGTTTAAACTAATTTTTGCAACTTTAATATCTTTCTTAATCTGACTAACTAACATCGTGCTGTCTTTAAATTTTTTCTCTTTTCTAATGAAATCAACAAATAAAACTTTGATATCTTTATTATAAAAAATAAAATTTTTTTCAAAAACATTAACTTCTAAAACTGGACTAGAGGTTCCAAAAGTTGGCCTTACGCCAAAATTAGCAATCCCTTTATAAGTCTTCTTATTAAAAATAATTTTAACAGAATAAACGCCAAACATTGGCTTAATTTGATTAACAATTTTAATATTTGCTGTAGGAAAACCAATTCGTCTTCCAAATTTTTTACCTTTAATAACTCTGCCAGTAATAGACCATGGTCTTCCCATTATTTTATTAACCAGTTTAACTTTTCCAGATTGAATTAGACTTCTAATTTTTGATGAGGAAATTTTGTATTTATTAAATTTTTTAAAATTAATTATAAATATTTTAAAATTATTTTTTTTGGATAATTTTTTTAAAAAAAATATATTACCTTTTCTTTTAAATCCAAATCTAAAATCTTTACCAACAAAAATACTATTGACTGCTAATTTTTTTAAAAGAATTTTGTTAGCAAAACTATCATGAGTAATTTTGGAGAAATTACAATTGAAATTTTGTTTAATAAAAAAATCTGCACGAAATTTTTTTATAATATCTATCTTATCATTAACATTTAAAATTCTATTATCGGTCTTATTAAAAAAATCTTTCGGTAAAGGATCAAAAGTAAATATACCAAATTTTTTTTTTAATTTTCTTGAAAAAATATAAGCTTTTTTTAAAAGCTCCTGATGGCCTAAGTGTACTCCATCAAAATTACCTATTGCTAATACTGAATTAACAAATTTTTTATCAACAGAGTTAATATTATTATAAATTTTCATTTACCAAATTAATTCTTTCTGAAAATAATTAATTTTAAAATCTTTATTTTTCTTAATCACAAAACTTGCCAAATTTAATTTTTTTTTATTCCATTCCGACTTATGAATGCCTCCTGTTATTAATAAATTTTGAACTTTAAAATTATTTGCTCCTAAGATGTCGGTATTCAAATTATCTCCAATAACAAGAATTTTTTTCTTATTTATTTTTTTTTTATATTTTTCTTTTAATATTTTACAAATATATTCGTAAAAATATTTATATGGCTTTCCAAAATATTTAACTTTGCCACCCATTTTCTCATATAATTTTGCAATAGACCCTGCGCAATATTCAGTTTGATTGCCTCTATGAACTATTAAGTCTGGATTAGCACAAATCATTTTTAATTTTTTTTTTTTTATCTTCTTTAAAATGGAAAAATATTTATTAAGACTATCTTTGTTTTTATTTATTCCCGTACAAACAACAAAGTTTGCTTTATTTAACGATGTTTTTTTAAGACCTAAATTAATGAATAAACTTTTATCTCTATTAGGCCCTAAATGATAAAAAGATTTATTTTTATTTTTATTTTGCAAGTAAAAACGAGTTAAATCTCCTGAGGTGATTAATAAATTATAAAATTTTTTTCTAAAATTTATTTTATTTAAAAATCTTTGAACATTATTACTTGGTCTTGGAGCATTTGAAATTAATACGATTTTCTTGCTTTTTTTGATGTTTTTTAAGGCTTTTAAAGCATTGGAATAACATTCCACTCCATTATGAACAACGCCCCAAAGATCAACAAAAAATATATCAAAACGTGAATAAATCTTATTTAACCCGCTTAAAAAAACAGGATTATTCATAAATCTAAAATTATTGTGTAGAACTAATTGTCTTCTTTAATTTTTCTACAATTAAATCTATTTCTTGCTTTTGAATAATTAAAGGAGGAGATAAAGCAATAATATCTCCCGTTACCCTTACAAATAATTTTTGATCTCTAAAAGCTTCACATAAAACATTGTATGCTCTTCTAGATGGTTTGTCCGAAATAGATTCCAATTCCACCGCTCCTATCAATCCAAGATTTCTTATGTCTATAATGTGTTTAGTTCCTTTTAATGAATGTAAAGCATCTTCCCAATATTTAGCAATTTCTGAGGCTCTAGTTAATAAGTTATCTTTTTTATAAACATCGAGAGTAGCTATAGCTGCTGCGCATGCTAATGGATGTGCTGAATAAGTGTATCCATGAAAAAAATCAATTACTTTAGGATCTCCATTCATAAAAGTTTTATAAATTTTATCTGAAACAAAAGTTGCAGCCATTGGGACAGTACCACTAGTTAATCCTTTTGCTATAGTCATTAGATCAGGTTCAATATTAAAAAAATCTGCAGCAAATGGTTTTCCTAATCTTCCAAATCCAGTAATTACCTCATCAAATATTAAAAATATGTCGTTATCAGTGCAAATTTTTCTTAATCTTTCTAAATAACCAACTGGTGGTATCAGCACCCCTGTTGATCCAGCGACTGGTTCTACAATAACTGCTGCGATGTTGTCTGCTCCATGTTTATCAATTTGTTTTAATAAATCATCGGCGAGTTGAGCTCCCCATGCAGGCTGCCCTTTGGAATATGAATTATGCTCTAGATTATGTGTATGAGGAAGATGATAAACATCTGGCAAAAATCTTTCAAATTGTTTTCTATTATTAACTATACCTCCAACCGACAACCCTCCAAATCCTGTTCCGTGATAACCTCTCTCGCGTCCTATTAAAATTCTTTTTGATGGTTTGCCTATAGTTCTATAGTAAGCTAAAGCAATTTTTAAAGCTGTTTCAACAGCCTCTGAGCCAGAATTGCTATAAAAAACATGGTTTAAATTTTCTGGAGAAATATCCGTTAACTTATTACTCAACTCAAAAGCCTTGTAATGTCCCATTTGAAATGAAGGAACAAAATCTAATTCAGCGGCCTGTTCTTGAATTGCTTTTACAATTTCGTCTCTATTATGACCGGCATTACAACACCATAAGCCCGCAACTGCGTCTAAAATTTTATCTCCATTTGGAGTATAATAGTGCATGCCTTTAGATTTTGAGACTATTCTTGGATCTTTTTTAAAGTCCTGATTAGCCGTAAAAGGCATCCAAAAAGCTTCAAGATCATTAGGTTTATAATTAAGATTTTGTTTTTGATCTTTTTTAATAAAATCTTTATTTAACGCCATAAGAGCATTACTTTATAAAGTATAATTTTATATCTTCTACCTAAATTAGATTGCAAAAAACTAAGAAAATATAGTCTTTTAAGCGTTTTATTGTAGTATTCACCCCTTGAAATTTAATAGAGCAATCATCATATAGCAAACGTACATTACTGTACGGAGTTACATTTTGATTAACAACTAATTTTACGGAGAATTAAATTAATGAACTTTAGACCTTTACATGATCGTGTTCTTGTTCAGCCTTTGGATGGAGAAGAAAAAACAGCAGGCGGAATAATCATACCAGATACAGCAAAAGAAAAACCCTCTGAAGGAAAAGTTATTGCTGTCGGACCTGGTGCAAAAACCGAAGATGGAAAAATTTTACCAATGGAAGTTAAAGTTGGGGACCTTGTTCTATTTGGAAAATGGTCAGGAACTGAAGTTAAAATTGACGGCGTGGAATATAGCATCATGAAAGAGTCCGACATCATGGGCATCATGTCTAAAAAGAAATAAATAAAATATAAAAAGGAGAAAAAAAAATGGCAGGTAAAATTGTAAGATTTGATACAGATGCAAGAAATGCAATGTTAAAAGGAGTTGATATACTTGCAAATGCTGTAAAGGTAACACTGGGACCAAAAGGAAGGAATGTAGTTATAGATAAATCGTTCGGTGCTCCTAGAATAACTAAAGATGGAGTAACTGTTGCAAAAGAAATTGAGCTTGAAGATAAATTTGAAAATATGGGAGCTCAAATGGTTAAGGAAGTTGCTAGCAAAACTAATGAAGAAGCTGGTGACGGTACTACAACTGCAACTGTTTTAGCGCAAGCAATCGCAAGAGAAGGTTGTAAGTATGTTGCTGCTGGAATGAATCCAATGGATTTAAAAAGAGGAATTGATTTAGCAGTAGAAGCAGTTATCACAAGGATTAAAGAAAGTTCAAAAAAAGTAAAAACTAGCGAAGAAATTGCACAAGTTGGAACTATCTCTGCTAATGGTGAAAAAGAAATTGGAGATATGATTGCAAAAGCGATGCAAAAAGTTGGTAATGAAGGGGTTATTACAGTTGAAGAAGCAAAAGGTCTTTCAACAGAACTTGATGTAGTTGAAGGTATGCAATTTGATAGAGGTTATCTATCTCCTTACTTTATTACTAATGCTGATAAAATGATTGCAGAATTAGAAGATCCATTAATCTTTATCACAGAAAAAAAATTAACTAATTTACAGCCTATGGTTCCTTTATTGGAATCAGTTGTTCAATCTAGCAGACCATTTTTAATTATTGCTGAAGATGTTGAAGGCGAAGCCCTTGCAACTTTAGTTGTAAATAAATTAAGAGGTGGTTTAAAAGTCGTAGCTGTTAAAGCTCCTGGCTTTGGTGATAGAAGAAAATCAATGCTAGAAGATATTGCTATCTTAACTGGTGGTCAGGTTATATCTGATGATCTAGGTATTAAACTTGAAAATGTTAAGTTAAAAGATCTTGGTCAATGTAAAAAAATTAGAGTTGATAAAGATAATACAACCATTGTTGATGGCGCAGGTAAAAAATCTGAAATAGAGGCAAGATGTGGTCAAATCAGAAAACAAATTGAAGAAACTACTTCTGATTACGATAAAGAAAAACTACAAGAAAGATTAGCTAAACTTGCTGGCGGCGTTGCTATTATTAAAGTTGGCGGTGCCACAGAAGTTGAAGTTAAAGAGCGAAAAGATAGAGTAGAAGATGCGCTTAATGCTACTAGAGCAGCTGTACAAGAAGGTGTGGTTGTTGGTGGTGGATGTGCGTTATTATATGCTTCTGAAGCTTTAAATAATTTAAAACCAAAAGGTGATGATCAAAAAGCTGGCGTTGAAATAATCAGAAAAGCTTTACAATATCCAATCAGACAAATCACAAGTAATGCTGGTGTCGATGGATCAGTAATTGTTGGAAAACTTATTGAAGGTAAAAAACCTTCTCAAGGTTATGATGCTCAGAGCGGTGAATATTGCGATATGTTCGCGAAAGGTATTATCGATCCGACTAAAGTTGTTAGAACAGCGCTTCAAGATGCTTCTTCAATAGCAGGACTGCTTATTACAACTGAGGCAATGATCGCAGATAAACCTGAAGATAAAAATTCTAATTCTGGTGGCGGTGGAATGCCAGGCGGAATGGGTGGTATGGGCGGAATGGGTGGTATGGGCGGAATGGGAATGTAATTCCATTCTTTCTAGCAAATTTTCTAGAAAAAATTCAAAACCCCGGGCTAAAAACCCGGGGTTTTTTTTTGACTATTTTAAAAAATTCAAAAATTTATTTTTCATAATTTTTTTTGAAATAAAAACACAGGCTGAACTTTTTAATATTATTCCATCATTTATAATCCTTAAATTATTAGCTTTTAAAGTTGAGCCTGTAGAAGTTATATCTGTGATCAATTCAGAAGAACCAGTAAAAGGATAGGACTCTGTTGCTCCTAAACTTGGAACAACTCGAAACTGACTTACACCTTTTGATAAAAAGAAAGATTCAGTTAGATTTGGATATTTGGTTGCAACTCTCATTCGACGGCCATATTTTTCTCTAAATTCAAAACTGACTTCTTCTAAATCGGCCATATTTTGAACGTCTAACCAATCTTTTGGAACAGCTACTACCAAATCAGCAAAACCAAAATTTAGTTTTTTAAAAATCTTAACATTTTTTGAATAAACATCAGGCAACTCTTTGAGTAAATCAAGTCCAGAAATGCCAA
>Ga0214923_10009373_pt1 | contig 10210 bp, 8 predicted proteins | sample LL1510_MetaG_FD_177993 | JGI IMG/M metagenome (GOLD analysis project Ga0214923, IMG submission 177993) | Freshwater microbial communities from Lake Lanier, Atlanta, Georgia, United States - LL-1510 | ecosystem: Environmental > Aquatic > Freshwater > Lake | place: USA: Georgia | collected 2015-10-15
CAGGGATAATTTCTCTGAGTATCAAACGACCGGGAGAACAGTCATACATCTTGGTTTCGCCTTTGTGGTTTGAAACCCTGACGTTAATCTTGGCGTGAAGATCGACTTCTCCAATCTCGTGGGCATAAATAGCCTCAGTTGGGTTAGAAAAGGTTTTTCCTTCCCCCTTGCAGTTCACTCTCTGTTGCGTCATGTAGTAGACACCGAGCACAATATCTTGCGTGGGATCGATAATAGGTTTACCGAAAGCAGGGGACAAGATGTTGTTGGTCGACATCATCAATACGCGCGCTTCCAACTGAGCTTCAACACTTAGAGGGACGTGCACAGCCATTTGGTCCCCGTCGAAGTCTGCGTTAAAAGTAGAACAGACTAGCGGATGTAGCTGAATAGCTTTACCTTCAATCAATACAGGTTCAAAAGCTTGAATGCCTAAACGATGCAAGGTCGGGGCACGATTCAGAAGAACTGGATGTTCTTTTACGACTTCATCTAGAATATCCCAGACTTCTTCTTTCTCTTTTTCCACCATTTTCTTGGCGCTTTTAATAGTGGTCACAAAACCTCGCTCTTCAAGTTTGTTGAAGATAAAAGGTTTGAAGAGTTCTAAAGCCATTTTTTTAGGCAAACCACATTGATGTAGTCTTAATTCGGGCCCAACCACGATAACAGAACGGCCTGAGTAGTCTACCCGCTTACCTAGAAGGTTTTGACGGAAACGACCTTGTTTACCTTTGAGCATGTCGCTCAAAGAACGAAGAGGTCGCTTATTGGGACCTGTGAAGGTTCTGCCGCGACGTCCGTTATCGAAAAGAGCATCAACCGCTTCCTGTAACATTCGTTTTTCGTTTCGAATGATAATTTCAGGAGCGTTTAACTCTTGGAGTCTCTTAAGACGGTTATTTCTGTTAATGACCCTACGATAGAGATCATTAAGGTCAGAGGTGGCAAATCGCCCGCCATCTAGAGGAACTAAAGGACGTAAATCTGGTGGAATCACCGGAATAACATCTAACATCATCCACTCAGGCTTGTTACCTGAAGATTTGAAGGCTTCACAAACTTTTAAACGTTTTGCTAAGGCTTTTTGAGTTGTTTCACTGCTAGTTTTGCTCAGAGCTAAACGCAATTCTTTGGCTAAACTCTCAGGATCAATTTCTTTAAGCATATCCCTGATAGCTTCAGCTCCCATTGCAGCTTTAAAATCAGTCTTGTATGTTTTTCGAGCTGCTGAATACTCGTCTTCAGAAAGGACTTCTCCTTTTTTGAGTGGAGTTTTACCGGGATCGGTGACTGCATAAGCTTCACAATAAAGGACGCGCTCAAGGTTTTTGAGCGTCATGTCTAACAGAGCACCAATTCGGCTGGGTAAGCTTCTCAAGAACCAAATGTGAGCCACAGGCGTGGCTAGCTCGATGTGGCCTAAACGTTCACGTCTTACTTTTGACTGAATGACTTCAACACCGCACTTTTCGCAAACGACCCCTCTGTGCTTCATTCGTTTGTACTTGCCACAATTACATTCGTAATCTTTAACGGGCCCGAATATTTTTGCGCAGAATAAGCCGTCTCTCTCGGGCTTGAATGTCCGATAGTTGATCGTTTCCGGTTTTTTTACTTCACCGTATGACCACGACCGGATCTTTTCGGGACTCGCTAGAGAGATTTTTACAGCTTTAAAGCTAAGTGGATCTTTAGGCTTATCGAAAAAGTTTAGTAGGTCTTTCATAGTGCTGTGTCCTCCATAAGCTCAACATCAAGTGCCAAGCTTTGAAGTTCTTTCACAAGAACGTTAAAGGACTCTGGGAGTCCTGGTTCAAGGGCATTTTCCCCTTTGACAATGGTTTCAAACATTCGGGTGCGGCCAGCAACGTCGTCGGACTTGACTGTCAAAAGTTCTTGGAGACAGTAAGCAGCACCATAAGCTTCAAGCGCCCAAACCTCCATCTCTCCTAACCTTTGACCTCCAAATTGAGCTTTTCCGCCCAGTGGTTGCTGAGTCACCAAACTGTAGGGTCCGATGCTTCGGGCATGGATCTTTTCGTCGACTAAGTGATGTAGTTTTAAGACGTACATTACACCTACCGTGACATCGTGTTTGAAAGGCTCCCCGGTTCGTCCATCAAAAAGAATCTGCTGTCCGTTTGAAGGGATTCCTACATTGGTTAGTGCCTGACTAATTTCTTCTTCAGTGCAACTGTCGAAAACCGGACTTGCGATATGCAATCCGCCCTTCAGGCGCTTCGCCATTTTCTTAAGACTGTCTTCATCCATTTCATCGATCTCTTTTTGTAGATCTTTTGAAGCGAAGAATTTTTTTACAAGGTTTCGAAGTTCGGTGGCATTCCATTTTTCGAGTTGTTCTTGAACTTTCAAACCAAAGCCCTGAGCAGCTCTTCCAAGATGGGATTCCAAGATTTGCCCCACATTCATACGAGAGGGCACACCAAGTGGATTCAAGACAACCTGAACAGGAGTTCCATCTTCCATGTACGGCATATCTTCAACCGGTAGAAGCCTCGAGATAACACCCTTGTTACCATGGCGTCCCGCCATTTTGTCACCTACCGAAATACGACGTTTGATGGCCACGTAAACTTTTACCATCTTGATTACGCCAGGAGGTAACTCATCGCCTTTTTTCAGCTTTTTGACCTTCTCATCGAAGAAAGTTCGGATGTTTTGAATTTGTGTCTCAATAGCAGCTACCATTTGGCCAACGTTGGCTTCAACGTCAGAAGATAATGGGATATGCTTAATCAGATCAAACGGGATAGTGTTGAAGATAGTTGCATCAATCACATCACCCTTTTTCAAAATTTGATTCTCACCCGTAGTGTCCAAAAGCTTTCCAGTGGTTGTTTGACCTACTACAAGCGAGGCAATCTTCTTGCGCGCAGATTCCTGAAGGATTCGAACTTCAGTGTGTTCGTCTCGACGAAGTCTATTCTCTTCTTCCTCAGTTAAGCGAGCAGTTCTTTCATCTTTGTCTGCCCCTTCGCGAGAAAAGATTTGAGCTCCAATGACTGTTCCGACAACACCTGGAGATACCCTGAGTGAAGAATCTTTCACATCTCCGGCTTTTTCACCAAAGATGGCCCGTAGTAATTTTTCTTCGGGACTAAGCTGAGTTTCGCCTTTTGGAGTGATTTTTCCAACTAAGATATCACCAGGTTTAACTTCAGCACCAATTCTAACGATCCCTGAACTATCCAAGTTCATGAGCTGCTCTTCGCTCACATTAGGAATATCTCGAGTAACCTCTTCTTTCCCTAATTTTGTGTCGCGAGCCACACATTCAAATTCCTCAATATGGATTGAAGTGAAAGTGTCTTTACGAACCAATTCTTCACTTAGAAGAATAGAGTCTTCGAAGTTGTAACCGCACCAAGGCATAAATGCTACTACGACATTTTGTCCGAGCGCCAATTCACCCATGTCAGTTCCAGGTCCATCCGCAAGAACATCACCTTTGCGAACTCTCTCTCCCACTTCAACAATCGGACGCTGGTTGACACAAGTGTTTTGATTAGAACGTCGATATTTAACCAAGTTGTAAATATCTACACCAGAGCCAGAAGTGGTCTCTTTTTCATCGATACGCACAACAATTCTTGTGGCATCCACAAAATCAACGATTCCACCATGTTTTGCGATGACATTAACACCCGAATCTCTGGCAACCAGTCTTTCCATTCCGGTTCCTACAAGAGGAGCCTGGCTTTTAAGAAGCGGAACAGCTTGGCGTTGCATGTTAGATCCCATCAGCGCCCTGTTAGCATCATCGTTCTCCAAAAATGGAATTAGCGACGCGGCAATAGAAACAAGCTGATTTGGAGCAACGTCCATGAGATCAATCTCTTCTCTTCTAGCAAGAACAGTTTCCCCATGGCGGCGAGCTGGAACAAATTCGGCTTCAATTTTGTTAGACTTCACCGGAATTTTTGCTTGCGCAATTGTGTGGTTTTCTTCTTCTAGCGCAGAGTAGAAGGCAACATCTTCTGTGATTTTACCATCAACGATCTTACGATAAGGGGTTTGAATAAATCCATACTCATTTACCCTGCCGAAAGTCGAAAGAGAAGAAATCAAACCGATGTTGGGACCCTCTGGCGTCTCAATCGGACAAATACGTCCGTAGTGAGTCGCATGTACGTCCCGAACTTCAAAGCCCGCTCGTTCCCTTGTCAAACCGCCTGGTCCGAGGGCTGAAAGACGACGCTTGTGAGTTACTTCAGAAAGTGGATTGGTTTGATCCATGAACTGCGATAGCTGGCTACTACCAAAGAATTCTTTCACTACTGCAGCCACTGGCTTTGCGTTAATGAGATCATGGGGCATCAATGTTTCGACGTCTTGAAGACTCATTCTTTCTCGGATGGCTCGTTCCATTCTAACTAGCCCAACCCGGAATTGATTTTCTAAAAGTTCCCCTACGGCCCGAACTCTTCGATTACCTAAATGATCGATATCGTCGATCTGGCCTTTTCCATTTTTTAAATCCACGAGGTACTTCACCACCGCAAGAATATCTTCCTTTGTTAAAGTTGTATTCTCAATGGGTGTGTTGAAGTTGAATTTGTGATTAATTTTCAACCGACCTACTTTGGATAGGTCATATTTGGTGGGATCGAAGAATAACCCATCAAAAAGAAGCTTTGCAGTTTCTAGTGTTGGAGGATCTCCTGGACGTAAACGCCTGTAGATTTCAATGAGTGCTTCATCTTGGGTGGTTACCTTATCTTGAGCTAAGGTGTCTCTTAGGTAGGTTCCCACATTGATACGATCGGTGTAAAGAATTTTAAACTCAGTAACCCCTCGCTCTGCCAGACGATCTAATTTGTCGGCTGTAAATTCCTCGTTGCACTCAACTAGGACCTCACCGGTCTCCATATCGACAATATCATGAGCAGAAATTTTTCCTACTAAGAGTTCGCGATCGATTGGGAATTTTTTTAGTTTGGCATCTTCAATTTTCTTTAGAAGTGATGCAGTGAATTTTTTGTTTTTCTCTATGACTACTTTGCCATTGTCATCGAGCCAGTCGTAGTTAGCTCGTTGTCCGGCATATAGCTTCGGCTCAAAGTGTAAGTAAAGTTTCCCGCCTTTTCCAAAACTAACAGTTTCGTGTTCGTAGAAGTATTCGAGGAGCTGCTCAACAGAGAAACCAAGAGCTTTTAGCAGGATTGTTGCGTGAAGTTTTCTTCGACGGTCGATACGAACGTAAATGACATCCTTGTGGTCAAACTCGAAGTCAAGCCAAGAGCCGCGGTAAGGTATCACCCGAGCAGAGTAAAGGAGCTTGCCGCTGCTGTGAGATGCACCTTTGTCATGATCAAAAAACACACCAGGCGAACGATGCAACTGACTCACTACGACCCGTTCAGTTCCATTGATAATGAAACTTCCTCGGTCGGTCATCAGGGGGATTTCGCCTAGATATACTTCCTGTTCTTTAACGTCTCGGATAGTTCTTGCTTGAGTTTGCTCGTCGACATCAAATACGTTAAGTCTAACCGTAACTTTTAGAGGGGCAGCAAAGCTCATTCCACGGCTTCGGCACTCGTCCACATCATACTTAGGAGTTTCGAGAACGTACGATTCAAAATCTAAGCTTGCAGTGTTGTTAAAGTCGCTTATGGGAAAAACGGACTTAAACACACCTTGCAGTCCAGTCACACTTCGAGTGCGAGGATCTGCCTCGGCCTGTAAAAATTTATCGTACGACTCTTTTTGAACCTCTATTAGGTCCGGAATTTCAATTAGAGGTGGAAACTTGCCAAACTCCTTACGAAAGCGTTTGCTTTCAAAAAGGCGTGGAGAGGTGCTCATTGTTTACCCCGTATTATAGCTAATTTTTGAATTTGAAAACCGTATGAAAGCAGTTGATTACTTAATTTCAACTTTAGCACCAACAGCTTCAAGCTTTTTCTTGATCTCTTCAGCTTCTTTTTTGGTGACGCCTTCTTTAAGAGTTTTCGGTGCTCCGTCAACTAGGTCCTTCGCTTCTTTGAGACCTAAAGTTGTGAAACCACGAATTTCTTTAATGACGTTTACTTTTTGAGCTCCGCCATCAGCTAGAACTACATCAAAAGCTGTTTTTTCTTCAGCAGGTGCTGCTGCTGCTCCAGCAGCTGCTCCACCAGCAAAGCCAACTGCAACAGGTGCAGCTGCGCTAACGCCATAACGCGTTTCAAATTTTTTGATGAATTCAGAGATCTCGAGCAAATTTGCTTTATCGAAAAACTCAAACACTTGTTCTTCTGTTACTGCCATGGGACTTCCTCCTAAGTAATTTATTTAGATTCTTTCTCTTTTTTTGATTTCAATGCACCAAGAGCATACCCAAGTCTGTTGGGACCATCTTGAAGAGCATATAAAAACTTTGTTGGGTGGGATTTAAGAGCCCACAAGAAACTAACCAATAGTTCATTTCGGCCAGGTAATTTGGACAAGGCTACCATCTCTTTTTCAGAGATAACTTTGTTAAGCGCCACACCTGATTTTAGTTTGACGTTAAAATTTTCTTTATTGGCCCATTCCATAATAGCTTTGGCGGTCATCACTGCATCGCCAGAGCTGTAGGCCAATAATGTGGGCCCTTCGAATTGTTCACAAACCTCTTTGAAAGGAGTCTCACTAAAAACACGCTTGGCTAATGTGTTTTTAACCACTTTAACTCTTACGTCTTTTTTGCGAAGCGCTAACCTGAAGGAGGTCATTTCCTCCACAGTTAGTTTGGAAAATGACATTAAAGCAATAGCCTGAGCCTGTTGGACTCCCTTAGCTAATTCACTAACAAAATCTTGTTTTTCTGCGCGATTCAAGAAAAACTCCTAATAGCCACTGAGCATTTGGTGCCCTAAAATGTGAGCAGCCATTTAAATACCCAAAATTAATTTTCGTCAACCGATTTTTGGACCCATGCTACAAACTTCGTGCCATCGCATCTAACCCCTGAGTATCTATAACGATACTTGGCCCCATCGTAGTAGAGAGGGCTACTTTTCTAACGTAGACACCTTTAGATGTGGGAGGCTTAGCTTTGAGAATATTGTCATACAGTGCCAAAAAATTTTCTTTGAGCTTGGTGGCTCCGAAAGACTTCTTACCGATCATGGTGTGGACGATTCCGGCTTTTTCTACTTTGTATTCGACCTTACCTAGCTTCTGTTCTTTCACAGCTTTACCGATTTCAGATGTAACAGTGCCAGTTTTCTTGTTTGGCATTAAGCCTTTAGGTCCTAAAATTTTTGCGACTTTCGTAAGATCTTTTAGAGAGTCAGGGGTGGTAATAAGTCGGTCAAAGTCCATCCAACCCTTTTCTAATTTTTCTAAAAGTTCATCGTTTCCGACGAAATCTGCCCCTGCTTCTCGGGCCTCTTTTTCAGCCTCTCCTCGTGCAAAGACTGCCACTTTGATAGCTTTTCCGATCCCGTGAGGCAATACTGTGGCTCCACGAACCATTTGGTCCGACTGTTTAGGATCAACTCCTAGTTTAATAGCGAGGTCGATTGTTTCGTCGAACTTGCGACCTTGAAAGCCGTCTAATAAAGTTAGCGCTTCTTCAAGATTGTATTTTTTTGTGCGGTCTACTTTGGCCGCATTAGCTTTATAAAGTTTTCCTACTGAAGGCATTTTTTACTCCCTACAAACTTACCCGACGACTTCCAATCCCATACTACGAGCTGTACCAGCTACTTGGCTTATAGCAGAGGCTAAATCAACGGTATTGAGATCTGGCATTTTAGTTTTAGCAATTTCTTCAACTTGTGCTTTGGTCACAGTTCCTACTTTTGTTTTGTTAGGAACTCCCGAACCCTTCACTATGTTAGCGGCTTTTTTAAGCAGTACAGCTACAGGCGGGGTTTTTGTAATAAAAGTGAATGAGCGATCTTGGTAGATGCTGATCACAACGGGAATAATCATTCCGTTTGTATTTTGAGTTTTTGCATTAAAGGCCTTGCAAAACTCCATGATGTTCACACCGTGTTGTCCAAGCGCAGGTCCTACTGGAGGTGAAGGATTGGCCTTACCACCAGGAATCTGAAGTTTTACCATTGCTGTCAGCTTTTTCATCGTAAATCCCTCTTAACTGCTTAAAAAGCTATTAATAAATAACCCTATATTAAATCAATTTTTTTCTACCTGAACGAAATCCAGTTCTACTGGGGTCGAACGGCCGAAAATACTTACCATTACTCTCAACTTGCCTTTATCAGGCTTAACTTCCTCGACAACACCGTTGAAGTTAACGAAAGGCCCGTCAATAACTCTAACGCTTTCCCCTTCTTCAAATTGAACTTTGGGACGCGGTTTAAGCGTTCCTTCGGTCATTTGATTAGCGATACGAGAAACTTCCTCTTCGGGGACAGCGGGAGGATTGATCGCATTTCCCACAAAACCGGTAATTTTGGGGGTACTCTTAACTAAATGCCAAGTCGAATCGTTCAATATCATCTTAACTAGCATATAACCAGGGAAGAATTTCCGGCTGGTTGTTTTTTTCTCTCCCCGGACCAGCTCAATCACATTTTCCGAAGGAATGAGCACTTCAGCAAAGAACTTATCCATTTTTTGCTGTTTAATTCTCTCATGGAGAGCCAATTTGGCTTTTTGTTCATAGCCGCTGTAAGTATGCACGACATACCACTTGTACTCAGAGTCACTTTGAGCGGTGTTCTCGCTGCTTTGTGCATCTGTGGCTGAGCTAGTTAAACTTTCAACTTGATCTTTTTCGTCCTGATTCACAGTTATTTCCTTTAACTAAGCAAGTAACCAATTACTTTGCCCCACATTACGTCAAATCCGGCCAAAATGAGGCTAATAAAAAATATGCAAACTAAGACTACCCACGTCGATTTAACTACGTCACTCCGAATGGGCCAAGTCACTTTTTTCAATTCAATAACAACTTCATCCAGAAAGGCGTTTACCTTTGGGTGTCGCAGAAGTACCACAAAAACGACCAATGCTGCAAGGGCAGGTACTACCTCGACGCCAAATTTGTGCCCTGGCAATCTTCTTATTTCATAAACTTTCGTCGACAACCAGGCAACAAAGCTTCTTGTTAGAAACCAAGTCACCATTGAGGTAACGATATAAGAACTGACAATAATCTTCCGGTTATCCATAATTAAACGGTAGTTCTGCCGTAAAATCCTTCAAATTTCAAGTAAATGATTGAAGATTTTGTAGTAATTTTTGGAGATGGGCGAAAGTCGGGAGCTAAGCGGTAAGAAGAAACCTAACTTGCTACAGCTAATACAGTATCTTCGTCAGCGAGCGCGAATCCAAGGAGGTAGTCTAGAATTTCACGTTGAGAAACAACTTTTTCTAAATTGCCGTAACTGTCTACGATAATTATGTGTCTAAATTTTCCCTCTTTCATTTTTAGAAGAACATTGCCTAAGGGTTCAAATCGCTGAACACACACGGGGTTTTTGGTCATGTATTCCGATATTTTGGCGTTCGTTGGAATATCCTGAAGAGCACATTTAATAAGAACATCCCTCTCGGTAAATATTCCTACTACTCGGGTGCCATCAACGATTACCAGACTTCCCACATTGGCTGATTTCAACGTTGATATGGCATTTATGAGGGATAACTCAGGTTCACAATGTATGGCCCGTTTGGCTTCCCCGAGTTCGGCTATGTGCCTATCCAACAACTCTTTAAGTTGGTGCTTCATAGACCTCTCCTTTTTCATTTTCCCCATATAGAGCCTTAGTTGATTAGGGTTTAAGTAGGAGCCTCAGCGCAGCCTCTAAAAGTGGTATTAGCCAATAAGCGCAAAAGCGCATTATGATGTAAAATCAAATGCTTAATAAACAGCCAGATGTCTCTATACACCTATAGTGTAGCACAGCGCAAAAAAAATACCAAATTGGAGGGTAAAACAGGACGCCAGGGAGTCGAACCCTGAACCTAAGGATTTGGAATCCCTCGCTCTACCAATTGGAGCTAGCGTCCTATAATTGGACAGTAAAAAGGGAGGAGTTACCCCCTCCCTAGTCACTAAGCTTTTACTTCTTTATGGCTGGTATGCCGTCTGCAGTGCTTGCAATACTTCTGAGCATTGCGTCGCTCAGAGTGCTTGCTCTTGTTCTTCGTCGTTGTGTAATTACGACGCTTGCACTCAGTGCATTCCATATTAATGATTGTCTGCATACTTCCTACTTCCTAACTATTCGATAATTTCAGTTAC
>Ga0214923_10009375_pt1 | contig 10209 bp, 10 predicted proteins | sample LL1510_MetaG_FD_177993 | JGI IMG/M metagenome (GOLD analysis project Ga0214923, IMG submission 177993) | Freshwater microbial communities from Lake Lanier, Atlanta, Georgia, United States - LL-1510 | ecosystem: Environmental > Aquatic > Freshwater > Lake | place: USA: Georgia | collected...
TTAATAAAGATTATAAAAAAAATAATTTACAAATCAACAATAATATTTTTTGTTAATTTAAATTTATTTTCAGAAATCCAATTTTTATTAAATTCTAAAACTTTTTTATCATATGTTTTTTTATCAAAATATTTTTTGCAATTAATAAAATCAAGATATTCTTTTAATATTTCATAAACATTCTTATCATTACATTGGGAAAGTAAATTTTGTTCAATTACATTATCAATATTGAGTTGAACTAATTGATTATAAAATTTCATACATTGTTCAATGAAATCTTCATCTAATTCTATAAAAGTTATATTTGTTTCAAATTTATCTAATATTTCTAATAATTTCTTTCTATTATCATCACTGCAACCAATAAAATTAATTCCAACAATATAATACTCGCCACTATCATCAGCCGATGTACTTGGTTTTACTAAATGTACTTTTTTAAACATCAATGTATACATTTTAATAATACTTAAATAAAGACCAAATGATTTATTCATTAAATCATTACCTTTCATATAATTGGTAAAACATTTAATACAACAATTTGTTCCTTCTTTTGCAACATTCGCAACTAATACTAATTGTGCATAATCTAATTTTTGTAAATTATATGTCGAATCTTCTTGTGATATATTCTCATTGGCACCTAACCCAGCATCACCCGTAATTAAATCTAAATTTATATTTTTAAATTTGTTTCTTATTTCTAATACATTATCTACTTTAGTAATATCACCTGTATTATCTTTACCAAATAACCATCTATTAGGATGTCGTTTCATTAATCCAAAATTATCTTCAAATCCTTTTCCAGTTTTTAGGATATCTTCTAATCTACGACCACTTGGATTATAACTATTACCAAACCATTCATGTTTTATACTGTTATCTTTATTTAATATTTTAATAAAAGTATTTGTAGCTAATATAAATCCACCAGGTGCTTCAGCAAAATGAAAAGTATGATAATTATTTTTATTTTCTAATAAATCAAAATGAGATAATATTTCAAACATTTTAAGATAAGCGTCATTTATTTTGTCTAAATTTTTGAAATTGGCTTTATATTCATCAAATAAAACAAATTTCAAACTCCCCCTATTTTGTTTCAATAAACTTTTATAATAATCCATTGTACCTTTTCCATATTTTTTTATAAATTGTTGTCTTTCTTCCTTATAAAATTCTAATTTTTCGAATATATAATTTAAATTTGAATAATCTTTTTTAACTTTCTTAATTTCATATTTATCTTTATTATTATTATCACTAATCAGAGTAACTTTAAATAAATCTTTTGGACTAAAAAAGTTATATGATAATTTTTTATAATCTTTAGCAATGATACGTTTAAAAGTGTCAGACAATACAATATTATATTTAGTTTCATACAATAATTTAGACATTATTTTTTTATTGATAATTTCAGAATAACTATTTTCATAAAATAACATTGTTTCTTTTTTTAATTTGTAGTTTATCTTACTAATGATTTTTGTACAATAATGATTTTTATTTATTTCCAAATTAATAGGAAAGTTAATTAAATTAATTTTATAATCACTAATTTTATTATTAATATTAATATTAATATAATAAGATGATCCAATTGTATTTTTATTTAATTGTGAATTAGCAATTTCATTTAAAATATCTTCATTTGACATTTTATTTATGGTATCATTTAATTTTTTAAATTCAGATTCTAAATTATTATTTTCTAAATTAAAATCTTTAATATTTTTAAAAATGAGAATCATATCAGTATCCATTTCTAATAACATTAATTTAACTTGAGAAGAAAATGAAGCAATATGACAAATTGAATTAATAGTATATGGTAAAATAATACATGGATGCAGTTTAATAACTAATAATTTGATATTTTTTATTTTATTTAATAATTGATTTAGTCTAAAAAATAATATATCAAAATAAAAATCGGATTTTATGTAATTTAAAGAAGTTCGATTTGGATTTAATATAATACAATCATATATTATTTTTACATCATTTGTTTTATTAATATCAAAAAATAAATTATTTGTAATATCATATGTAGTTGATGTATTTTCATTTAATTCTTCTAAATTAAATATATTTTCAGTAGTATGGGTAATATTCAAAAAATTTTTAATTTTATATTTATTAAGTATTTTATTAATTAATATATCATGTGAATTAGTATTATTTGGATAATCTTTAAAATATTTAATATTTAAACTATTATTTTTATCAAATAATTCTGTTTTATAAATTAAATCATTTAATTCTTTTATTGATAATATATCTTTTTTATAATTAATAAATTTTATATTAAGTTTATCATTTAAATTTATAAATTTATTAGACATTTATAATATATATAAATGATATAAAATAAATTATTTAACATATAATGTTATGTAATTAATGTAATCTAATATAAATTTTAGACATATGTTTCATAATTTAATGTGATATACATATCATCTTCAATAAAGGGAATATTATTAGTATCAGTACATTCAGAACTAGTATCTGATTCATAATCTGTTTCAACAGAATAAATATTATTAAAATCGGCATTATTTTTTATAATTTCAATATTATTGATATTTGTATTTATTGATCGCGTTTTCCCCCATTTAATAATATCCATACCAAATAATGAATATAAATAAACAATTGTATTAAAAGGTATCCGCTTGTTATAAACATCAAAAAACCTTATAAATCCTTATAAAAAATACCATTTATACGGCATTTATAAGAGGAATTAACATATACATTACTGTTACAACTATGTATTTCTAGTATTTATGTATTCTGTGTATTTATTAACCATAAATGGTTTATAAAATATGTCTTCCTTTTTTGTGAACATTTCTGATTTTATTTTCTTATCTACTTAATTTAATAAGTAGGCTACAAGCAGTAAAAGCGATTTTTATTGAGTTAGTTTATTATATTTCGTTGAAAAATATTTATTGCGCCATTGATATCTCTATCAATTGACAGTCCGCATTTTTTGCATTCAAATATTTCACTTCCGTTTAATGTGTCATTTATTTTTGCACATTTACTACAGGTTTTTGATGTATACGCTTCATCTACTTCCTTATACGAAATATTTAAATACTTACATTTATATTTTAGTTTTTGTTTGAATTGAAATAAACTATAAATATTTGCAATTCGCTTTGTCATTGGCGCCAATTCTTTTTCGACAATGTTTTTGGTACTTAAATTCCCTATCATTATTGTCTTATAATTATTTGTCAAGTAATTAATTGTCTTCCAATGCATGTCGTCTATCATATTTTGAATATATGTATATTTTTTTTTGGTATATTTATTTTTTTTATAATTAGTCATGCCATTGCTACTGTTAATATTATCTATTTTTTTTAATACAGATACTATTTTTTCTTTCGATTTTTGGCATAATACGATTATTTTGTTATTTCCATATCCGACACCAAATTTTCGGACGCCCGGGTCAATAGCAACTACATTATCTTTTATTTCTTTTTTCTCTTTCATTTCAGTTGGATATTTTAATAATAAATAAAACTTATTTTGAGAGTATTGTATAGTTGCGACTGTATGTATGTTTTCTAAAAAATTAAAATCATCAATATCTGTTTTCATTTCACCGAAAGTATTTAAATGAAATCCATTTTTTTTCACTGCTAATTTCTCTATTTTAAAAATTCGTTTCTGTCTATTCATTTTTAAATACCTTAAACGAAAATATTTTATATTGCCTCTTTTCAAATTTGTCAAACACGAACAATATCTATTAATTGAATCTTGTAATGCATAATCTAACGGATGACTGTCTATTGTTTTAATTTTATTATTTATATTAATTTTTGTTTTTTCCATTATATCGTATTTATCTTTCTGAAACATTTTTTTCAGTTTTGTTATATTAAAGACCACTTTTTCTTTATTAAAATGACATTCTTTTATATATTTGACTATCCGATTGTACATATATGTGTATCCGTCTAACCATTTAAATAATATTTGTTTTTGGGCATCGGTTGGCAATAAATTAATACGTTTAGTATAATATTTACCAAATTCATCTTCATCGTCATCAATAACATCACATTCCAGATTAATGTTCGTGTCAAACAGTGGTTGTTTTTGATTATATTCAGTTATATCGAACCATGAATCGACATTGATATCTTGTTTTTCATTTAATGTTGGAATATTCAATTTATTACTATGAACAAGTATGTATTGTTTTAAAATATTTTTTTTAATTTTAAAAACATGCTTGGTTTTATTTTTCTTTTTACGAGATTTCATATTAAATATAATTATTAAATATATCTTTATATCAATTAAATATAAAATATATATATAAATCTAATTTTATATAATATTAACAGTAATAATAATTTACATGAGTGGAAAAAAAGAGTCAATTGTAACACAATATATGACAGCAAAAAAAACAAAAGAAATATTGGGCGTTCATATACAAACCTTATATAATTGGGAAAAAGTTGGCAAAATTGACACTATTCGAACAGCAGGCGGACATCGTATGTATAATGTGCAAAAATATTTAAATACTTATGCGAATCCTGATTGACAACGTAAAAGAAGAAACAATAGATGACGTAACTAATGACACGAAAGATGAAACAATAAAAAAAGTGACTAAAAAAGAATTGGATAAATTAAATATATGTTATATACGGGTATCGACATTGAGCCAAAAAAATGATTTAGAGAGGCAGCGGAAGTTCATGACAGAAAAATATCCCACATATGATGTAATTGAAGACATTGGTAGTGGATTAAATTTTAATCGAAAGGGACTTCGTAAAATAATTAAATTAGCAATTTCAGGAAAAATAAATAAATTAGTTATTGCTTATAAAGATAGATTAACCCGTTTTGGATATGATTTAATAGAAGATTTGATAAAAGATTATTCAAATGGTCAAATAATAATTGAAGACAGTAAAGAAATTAAAAAAGAACCCAAAGAAGAATTAGTTGAAGACGTGTTACAAGTTTTAAATGTGTATACTGCAAAAATGAATGGGTTACGTAAATATGGTAATAAATGAAAAATTGAAATATTTATATAGTATATAAGTATTTTGTATGTGTTGTGTCTACTAGTAGTCATCCCACATATTAGGAAAAAGATATAAGATAAATAAAAATATAAAGCATCTTTAAAAATCATTGGTTTAATAAATATGGGTATTAATATAACATATAATAGGGGAATCATAATTAATGTACTTAAAAATAACAATAAATAAGATGGTTGTGTAAATAATATTTTTAAAAATAATACAGATGCAATAACAATAAATGGATTAAATGAATAAACAAATACATTTATAAATGCAGATACTCTTTCAAAAAAATTTATTCCAGGCATGTATATTAATAACATATCATTTGTTGTTGAACCTAAACTCCATCTTCTTCTTTGAGATAATAATACATTAAAATTAAATGGTACATGAGTATAAGCAATTGCACCCATTGCTTGAACAGTTTGTACATAGGGAAACATAGACAACATTAAACAAACATGATTTCTATCTTCACTCGCATAAGATCGAATATGATTGAATATATTTTCATCCTCTTTTGGTAAATAATTAAATTTATTTAATATTATATCTCCACATGTTTCTTCACATATTTTTAGTAACTGATTACAACCAGATAAACAACTAACTTTATGAGTTATTTTTGATTGTGCTTGACGTCGAATACATTGCGCAACTACATATTCGGCATATTGATATAATATAAATAATGAAAATTTATTTTCTTTAATTACATCAACAAATCCAACACACCCTTTAACATTATCATCACTATAGTCTATTTTTTTAATAAGTTCATATGTACATGTATATTCAAAAATAGTATCAGCATCAATACCAATAAGATATTCAACCTTATTTTTATAAATTTTTTTAAAATATTTATTAAAATAATTAATTAATTCAGATGATATCATATCATGTTCTGTTTTTGATTGATTATATAAATTACATAATCTGCGTACTAATGTAATTGAATCTCTTTTACCATAATTAATATCTTTTATCATTAATATAAATGGAACTTGTTTATATTCCCCTCTAAATAATTCAATCGAATTTGTTTTTGTATCGGCTGTACAATAATTATATTTTTTAGATTGTTTTTGTATATTTAAAATATTTTTTAAAATATTATCAGTTGATATTATACTATCACTCCCCTTCACTTTACCATCACATATTATAATAAAAGAACGTTTGTCATCTTCTATTATGCGCTGATTCACTAAAGAATCTAAAGAATGTTGTAATTCACTTTCATTTTCATTATAACATGGTATTATATATGTATAATTTTTTGGATTTTGTCTATATATTAAATGTTTATTATTTTTAGCCAATAATTTTCTAATTAATAATAAAATAACACTTATACTATTAATAAATGATCCCAATGCCAGAATAAATATGTAAATATACCATTTGTCAGAATAAATTATAAATGTAGATGATAATAATATATTTAATAATGTTAATAGTGTTATATAAAAATATTTTTGTAATTTTAGTGAAAATTTCATTATTTAGTATTATTATTAAATAATGAATATTATTTTATATTATTTTTACATTCGAAATAAAATCATTGAAACAACTAATAATCCAAATGCTTCAGAAAAAGATACTGAAGATACATTAAATATTCTTGAAACTGAATTATTCCATGCAAATTGAAGTATAGAAACTGTTATTAAATATACAAGTATTAATGCAATTATTAATAATAATGGCGATACTTTACTTTCTGATGTTTCATTATTCATCATACATTTTATTTTATCATTGATAATTGTGCAAATCATTATATTATATATTTATATTATATAATATTTATAATAAATAAATTAAATACATTTTACTTTAGAATAATAATCATCATCAAATTCATTTTTCCTTTTTCTTGATTCACGAAATATATCTTTTTCTAAAAATATTTTAATATGTGGAGGACATTGTTTGGCATTAAATAGCATACCGCGACTGGTTTCATCAGAAAATTCCAAATCTATAAATGTGATAGGTATATTATTATTTAGAAGCCATTCAATTATATCATATTGTTTATAATATATTGCATAATATAATGCAGAATAATTATTAATATTAAGATGATTTAAATTTATATTAGTATTATAATCTATTAAATAATTTATATCTCCTTTTTCGATAGCATTGATTAATTGTTTATTTTTTACAATAGAACATGCAATAATTGATTTATTTGTGATAATATCTTGTAATGATTGTTTTAATATATTCATAACTTGGATACTTCCGTCATAATCATATACAATTTCATACATATAATATGTTAGGGTTAAAAATTTATTATTATTTGTAAGATAAATATTGTCAGTAAATTTAAATTTATTAATTGAATTATCAATAAATTGATAAATTTGTTTAAAACTAAATCGACATATGCAGTTATATAAGAATGCAAAACTAATTGGGCGTAACCCATCTACTCCAAAATTATAGGTAATAATAAAACCAGTTTCATTTGTTTTATTAATAGTATATGAAAGCATTTTATGAATAATTGGAATCATAATGACAATATTGATATTATATAAATATTTCAATTTTTTTCTATCAATAATTATATTATAAATGATCATTAAATTAATATTACTTGCAATAATAATAATAATATATGCCAATCAAAAAATTACAATTGAAGATAAAATAAAAATGTTATCAATTGTTCTTTTTATTGTAGTATTAATTATACCAGATTATAACTTATTTTTTGAAGGATTTAAAATTATTAAGAAAGAAAAAAAAATAAATAATATTTGAAAATAAATGTATTTTAATTTAATAATACATTAAAATGAATAATCATATCACCTTTTTTTTTACTACCTCTAATGGGCATACCATTACCTGATATTTTCTGTATATCACTTGATTTTTTTAATTTATTTATTTTAATTGTATAATCAGTATTATTTAATAATTTAATTGTTCTCGAACATCCATTTTTTGCCTCATCTAATGTCAGATCAAATGTAATATGTAAGTCATATACATCTCTTTTAAATAAATTATGATCTTTTGTTTTAATAATAAAAATAACATCTTCTTTCGATGGTCCCTTTTTAAAAAATCTTATTTTAGTATCATCTTTTGTTCCAGGTTGAATTTCTACATCTAATTCAACTTCATCATATTCATCCCGAACTAATAATGTTTTTTCTGTCCCATTATATAATTCCTCTAATGTACAATTTATTTCATGAACTGTTGGTGGAGGTGGTCGACCATTCATTTGTGGTGGTTGGGATTGTTGATTGGGTTGTTGGGATTGTTGATTTGGTCGTTGAATATGTTGAGATGGTATTGTATTTTGAACATTTAATGAACCATTTGAAACACTATTAATTGCTTGTTGAACTTGAGCACCAATACCATTAAATTTATTATTAGGTCCAAATATTTGACTAAATAATGCATCTAAATCAGGCATTCCATTAATAGTTGTTGTTCCACCTGGTAGTCCATTAATCGTTGTAGTAGTAACAGTTGTTCCTTTATTATTAAAAGGAAAATTCTGAAATTGCTTATTAAAATCATCTGTTGGAAAAGTGTTCATTTTTTCTTGTTTATTATCTTTATATTGTTTTTTGTTTATGTTATTTAATTTAGTTGTGTTATTTAATGGATTATTCTCATTTAATATACTATTTTCATTTAATTTATTATTTTCATTTAATTTATCATTTTCATTTAATATATCATTATCATATTGCATACGTTTATGTGCATCACCTAAAATATTATATGCTTCAACTATTTGTTGAAATCTTGTTTCGGCATTTTTGCTTTTATTTTTATCTGGATGCCATTTTAATGCTAATTTCTTATAGGCATTTTTTATTTGTTCATCAGTTGATGATTCTTTTATTCCTAATATTTTATAATAATTTAACATTTAATATATAAATAAATTCATTATTTTATATCATTTTTTATATTTTTAATTTATAAAATATTTTTTTATTTTGCATACCACCAGTTAATTTAACATCATTTTTATAATCATATGTTTTTAATTCAATATCATTATACTTTGGATTTAATATAGTTTCATCATCACTCATTGATCCAGTATTAAAATACGAATAAAAATTATTTATTAATTTATCATTATTTTGATTATAATAATTATAATAATTAATAAATTGTTTTGGTATTTTAATTTCTGTTTTATATAAAGATAATACAATCATACTAATTATTTTTTTTTCATTTGTATCAATATTGTGTGTTATATTTAATATACTATCATCTTTTCTAAATAATTTAAAAATTAATTCATCTTTAAACTTATTTTTAATGTCTTTAATTGATTTTGTTGAACTAACCAATCCTTTATTGATATTATTTAAATATAAATCAAAAACAATGTATTTGTTAAATACATATGGAAACATTGTTATTGGCATCATTAATAATATATCTTGTTTTTCAATATAAATATACATTAAATTAGTAATATATTTATCATTTCCAAATTCTCTTGAATTTTTATCACAAAATATATTTGGTGTAATGTATATTTTATCTGTCATTCTGGCCGAATAATCTTGAATATTATTATCAATAATTTCATTCACATATTTATAACAATTTAATGCAAATTTGGGTAATTTATAATCATTTGATACCCATCTATCAATAAATATTAAATCATGCTGTTCTTTCTCTTCTTCATTTTGTTCTTGTTGTTGCTCTTGTTCTTGTTCTTGTTCTTGTTCTTGTTCTTGTATATACATATTCTCAATATTAATATTAAAAATGGTTGAATATAATTTTTTCTTATTTTTAAATACATATTCAAATTTTTGATATAGTATATTAAATATATCATCATTTTTATAACCATCTTGCACAATACCATTTAATAAATTATCTGTTTTGCATGATAAACTGGTATTATCAATATAATAATATTTAATTTTTTCTGTATAATATTTATCAAAATTATCTTTATCATTCATATATTTATTTTTACGATAACATGATTTAAATGTTTGATAATGTAATGAATATCTTTTATTTTCCATCGCTTTGTGATCATTTTCTTTTAATATGTTATATATTTCATTTAGTGTTTTGG
>Ga0214923_10009376_pt1 | contig 10208 bp, 15 predicted proteins | sample LL1510_MetaG_FD_177993 | JGI IMG/M metagenome (GOLD analysis project Ga0214923, IMG submission 177993) | Freshwater microbial communities from Lake Lanier, Atlanta, Georgia, United States - LL-1510 | ecosystem: Environmental > Aquatic > Freshwater > Lake | place: USA: Georgia | collected...
TACTAATATTTTTTCATCATTAATTAGATAATTAGAATTATATTTTAAACGAATTAAAAGTTGTTCTAATTGGTCTATTTCATGTGGAAGAGTATGTATTAATATTTGAATCATAAATTATTCAATTTAAATATTTTTTCTATTTTATTTATAATACTTTGTTCATAATTAACATATTGTAGTGCTATTTGATAATTATCTTCTATAGCTTCTTTATGAGAATTATAATAATTAGGAGTTAACCCGTTTGATAAGTAAATTAAATCATCTACATTTTTAAATGGAATTATTCCAGACGGATTAAAAAATTCAAAAATATCTGAACATCCCCAATATATAGGAATAGTTTTCATTAAAAAACAATCTAATATTTTTTCACTAAAGTATCCTCTATGAGAAAAATTTTCAATTACTATTCCAAATTGTGAATTTCCAAATACTGTTTCTTTACCAATACGTGCATCATCTTCATTGTGTCTATCTCCTATTGTTTTATAAAAGTTAGTAGGTGTTTTAAATTCATTTTCTCTAACTAAAATTTCATGACGCATTTGATGTCCATAAGATTTTAATAAAACACCACATAAATGAGCTATTTCAAATTTTTTATTATGCTCTTTTTCATATTGGTCTGGTTTAAACCAAGTTTGTCCAAATGGAAAATATAAAGAATTATCACAAGTATTTAATATTTTATCATTCCAAGTTAATATAGCTTGAAACATATTTTTATTTTGAATAGTCCAATCATGTAAATTAAAATATTCATTTGGTTCAGCTAGTACCATTATATTAATAGAAGAAAAATCATCTTGTTTTTGAGGAATTTCATCTACAAATAAAGAAAAATCTACATGTTTTAAATGTGATAGTTTTTCTTCAAATGTTTTTGGATTAAAAAATTTGCTAAATATTTTCATTATTTTCATTTAATAAAACAAACCAACATCCTTCAGATTCATAAATTGTTTTATTTTTAAAAAATTCATTAACTGCTCTTCTTACATCATCACACCATGTGTAATCATGTCCACCTATTATTCCTTCTTTTTTAACTTTAGGATACCAAGCGTTAATATCTTTTTTAACACTTTCATAATCATGAGCCGCGTCAATAAAAACAAAATCTAATGAATTATCTTTATAAAATGCCGCGCCGTCCCAAGATAATGCTTTAACAGGATTGATTTGATGTTTTACAGGTTCTATATTTTTTAAAAATACTTCATATAAGTTATCAAACATATGTAAAGGTATTTCTGTTTGTGATGGAACAAAATCCCAAGTGTCTACACAATCAAATTTAATATTCTTTCCTGAGTTAATAATTTCTACAGCCATATAAGCTGCACTCATTCCTTTCCAAGTACCTACTTCAACAAAGTGAGAGTTAGTTGGAAATTTATTTACTATGTAAGTGTAGAGTTCAGGGTATGTAAACCATTCTTCTCCTAAATTTTTATAAAAATGTTCCATGTTATTTTATTGCTAATATATTTAAACTCATTAATATTCCATTTTTATCCATATGTGGTAAATATGATTTACTAAAATCATCTATTGGATAGTTTAGTTCATTCCAAGTATCAATAGTTTTATATCCTATTTCTCTTAGATCATTAGACAAAGTATTATAATCAAAAGTAATATAATGATAATTTTCATCATAATCTTGACCACCATAAAGTAGTCCAATTAATGATTTTAAATCACCTGTTTTAACATAATAAGAACAAATAGCACTAAAATTAGGAATTGCTAAACGCAACCGTCCTCCTGGTTTTAAAATTTCTAACCAACGTCTAAGTACTTCTTTATATTCCCATCTACCAAAATGTTCTAAAACATGACAAGCATATATTTCATCTACTGTATTTTCTTTATAATTTCGTAAAAAACGAATATTATTTACTTCATCTACTCCAGGTAAATATCTAATATCAATGTTAGTATATCCACTAAGATGTTTTGTTCCACAACCTAAATGTAACTTCATAATGTATTATAATAATTGTTTTGTTTTTCTTGTTTTTCTATTGTTTTGTGGTGTAATAAACAGTACTCTACTGCTGATGGTAAGTTAGCATATGTATTAAATCCTGATAAACGCTCATGTACTTTATTTACCCAAACAATTTTAGGATCGTTTTTATAAATTCTCCATTGATAATCAGGAAAATTTATCCATTCATCTTGATTTACACTCCATCCCCAGTTTTTAATATGTTCTTGTGTTAATCCACTTACTGTGTTAATTCTAGGAATTAAATAAACTTCATTGTTTAGATTGTATTCTAATATATCAGGTAAGTTTTTAATTAATGTTTCACTAACCATTTCATCTGCATCTATTTGAAATATATAATCTCCTGAACAATATGATGTAAGTAAGTTTTTCCAATCAGCAAAGTGATTATTAAAAGGTGCTTTATACCAAAAGTATTCATTATTAACTGAGTGTGTTCTTAAAAATGATTCTATTTCAGGATCTCCATTTGTCTCATCATATAATACTACTATATTATCTTGAGGACGTTTTTCTTTTAACAGAAAATGTAATAAGCGTTGTATCTCTACAAACTCATTACACACTGTAATAGCATAACTGATTTTCATATTATCTAAATATACAAAACTTTTTTTAGTAAGCCTATTTATTCTGGTAAAACTCCAATATAAGATAAAGCTTCCATAAAATCTTTCATTTCAAAAGGTTTTATAGTAGTCATATCCATTCTCCATTCATAAAATTCTCCAGATTTACCTTTAATTGGATATTTTTCTTTTTCTGCTTCTTCTACTTTAACTGCTTTTACTCCAGCCCATTTAGCATTTTCTTTATTTGTACCATTGTAAAATACCATTCCACTTTGAGGTAAATTAATAGTTACAGGCATCCATATCTTCCCATCTTCATCTGTAAATAATACATCTTTATAAAGATCAGGCAACACATCCATCTGTTGAGTATAAAATTCTTCTCCTTCTTTCATTAAAGAATTTGTTGTAAATCCACAACCAAAACAAGAATATGTTTTGATTGTAGGAGAATTTTCAGTCACATAGCAAGCATCTGAGCCGCAGTGTGGACATATGATTAAGTTATCGTTCATTATATTTTAGTTAATTTAGGTAATTTAAGTTGAATTTGTTTAGGAAATTCAGGTAATTTATTTAATTCTAATTTAATAACCTCTTTCATAGCATCAAAACTAAATTTTTCAATATTTAACTCAGTTTGTTTACGAGCACACGGTAAATGTTTATCATAGTTTTTAAACACATCATTTAATGTTTCTCCTATTTCTGAAAAGTTTGGACTAAACCAAGAACTTTCTTTAAGTAAAAATTGATTTGCTACTGAAGGATGTACAGGTGTTAATGTTCCATCAATTAAAGTAGTGTACTGTTTACTTAAAAAATCAATATGTCCACTCCAATTTGTTGCTATAATTGGTTTTTTAACTAAACTAAATTCAAGTAGTGGACGACCAAAACCTTCACCTTTAGTTAATGAAATCATAGCTTTTACTTTTGGATGATTATATAATTCATTAATTTCTGAATCTGAAAAGTCTCCATGTAGTAAATAAATATTAGGTAATAATTTAGAGTTTACTGTGTTTTTAATTGCATTAATCATTTTTAAGATATTTTCTCTATCCATATATGAATTAACAGCACTTGATGTTTTAAGAATTAAAGCAGGTATATTTGAACTTGATTTATTTTTAAATGTTTCAAAAAATGCTTTAATTAATAATCCTACATTTTTTCTATCTTCACCTATTGGTGCTTGAATGTTTATCCAATGACCTACAAATAAATAACAAAATGCTTCTTTAATATTTTTTAAATCAATATTAGTAATATTTTTTGCTTCAAGTATTTTATATGTATTTAAATCTGCTCCTTCAAATACTACTTCTATTGGTTTTTCTAATTGAACTATTCCTACTACTTTTCCAGATTGATCTTTCTTCTCAAATTTAGAATTTTCAAATACATTTTTAGAATGTTGAGATGAAATCCATGTTGTGTTCATTCTATTTACTCCTTCAATCCATTCTGGAGGGCAAATAGTTGATTCAATTCCTGCTGTAACTCCAATATTGTATTTTCCTAACGTTTGAAATTCATTGGGTACAGTTATTTGTATCCAAGTATCAGGTTGAACATTTATTTGAGATGAATCTACAATATATTCATTTAAAAATAACCATTCTTGGTTGTCATTAATAAAACCCCAACTGCAGTCACCCCAACGTTGAGGTAGAATTTTTATATTCCATTCATCTTTTTTTAATTCAATAATGGCTTTAACTAAATCTCGAGAACGAGCTCCATAACCACTATAAGTGTCAATAGGACAACTTATTACACATAACGATTTATTCATTGATTTATTTTTAGTAAGTTAATTTATGTTTTCTTGTTATATCAGGTTGATATTGTGTTGCGTTAATTAATTCATATTTTTCTCTTGGCTTCCAAGTTTTAAATAATTCATCTATAAATTCAATAAAACGTTTTGCTTGATGTTTACTTGTAAAACCAGCCTCATCACTTATTGCCCATTCTCTGCCTTCTAAACCAAGTTTTGTTCTAATTTCCGCAGACATATAATATAATTTAGCAATTTCTTCAGCGGCATCTTCTGGTTTAACTCTATCTGAGCTAATGTATGGTGTTTGAGGAGATCCTTGAATTGATATATTTGATGGATAAACTGGAAATGCCCATGAACCATGTTTTTTATAAGTACCTCTATGGTTTGATGGAAAATCAATACTAAAATCAATCCATTTTCCATTTTCATCTTCAAAACGCATTTGATCTTGCATACCTCCTTGACAATTAGCTATAATAGGTCTTCCAGTTAATAATGCTTCTGTTAAACTTAAACCCCATCCTTCATTATCTGTTAATAAAATTTGATGATCAGAGTAATTATACAACCAATTCATTTGTTCTACTCCTAAAGGCTGTTGATGAATTATTATAGCGTTTGGATAATCAGCTAATAAATATTCTTTTACCGCATGTAAATCTGTTCCGTGTTCACTTACTAATTCAGTGTGAAGTAACAAACAACATTTATTTGCTTCTTCTTTTGTTAATTTATCTAAAAACATTCTAAATGCTAAAATAGTATCTGGAATTTGTTTACGACGAATGTTTCTTGAATTAAAAAATGTCACAAAATTAAATTCTTTATCTCTAAATAGTTGTTTTTTAAATTCTTTAAATTCATTATACTTTGAATATTCAGGTGTAATAGGAAAATAATTGTTTGAATCTAAACCATGAGGAAGATATTTTATAATTTTATTTTTTACTTTATCACCTAAAACAACTTCATTAATGTTTTTAGTTTGTTTAGAAATAGCTAATAATGCGTCACATGATTCATAAAAATCTTTATTCCACAATGGATAAGGAAATGGTGAATCCCAAATGTTTAAATAAATAATAGGCATTTTCTTCCTAATTTCATTTTCAATATTAAATAACCAAGTAAAATATCTTGGATCAGTAATTAACATTATTGCGTCTGGTTTTTCTAAGTTAATTAAAGTACGAATAAGTGAAGTATCTCCATAACCATCAGATGGATATAAAAATACACTAGCATCATCTATACCTGCTAATTTACCTGTTTCTGCTGACACATCAAATTTCTTTCCTTTATCAGGATGTGTTACAGCTCCAGCTATGTTTACCCAATTAAAATGTTGGGCAGTATGAAGTACTATTTCTCTAGCTACAGTAGATACACCTGAATGAGCTCTAATGTCATCACAAATTAATAAAATTTTTTTCCTCTCCTTTTGAGGAACATAAGCAAAACTTTCTTTCATAAAAACTTTTTTAGTCGTTGATTTTTAATTGATTGTTAGTAATTTGTTTTCTAAAATTTTCGTCTTTAAGATATAAATCCATTGCTTGATTTACAAGCTTATTTAATGAAAATTTTCTTTTAACGCACTCTATTTTAAAATTGTCAAATAAATCACAATTTACTTTAACTGATGTTAGTTGTGTATTGTTTTCTTCCATAATATTAAATTATATATATATAATAATAAATATGTATATATTATTTAAGAATCGCCTTATCACATAACTCTTTTTTATTTTTATAAGAGCAATAAGTACAATTATGTTTTGCTGGAATAGCTTGAAAATCTGTTGATTTATATGAACCGTCTAAATTAAATACTTCATTTATAAAAGTATCTAAAGCTGTTTTTGCTTTTTTTACTTTAGTTTTTCCGTTTGCAGGTACAAACTGTTGAATTCTTTTTTGAGGAAATTCACTTTCTTCCCATATTTTACGTTTTACAATAAAAAATTCTACATCAATATTTTCTTCAGGCACTCCAAATTGTTCACTAAAAAATGATTTATAAAGTAATATTTGAAATTGTTTGATTTGATCTTTTTTTTCTTTATCTCCCCACCCACGAGTACTTGTTTTTATATCGTATATAACAAATTTATTTGTTCCTTCATGATACATTACTAAGTCAATAAATCCATTAAATAAAACGTTGTTATGTGTTTTATTAGGCGCTATAACAATTGGAATTTCAATTCCTACTAAGTGCCATCCTTTAATAGTAAAATATTCTCCTCGTTTTTTCTTAATAAAATCTAAAATAGCAAGTCCATCATTATAAAATTCTCTCATTTCCTCTGAATTACTAAAATGGGTACTTTTATTGTCCTTATATCCTTTAGTGTAATTTTCTCTAAATTTATCTTCAAAGTATTCCTCTATGTTTATTTCATCTGCTTTTACTCCACTTTCAGTGTACATTACATGTAAATAATTTTGTAGTGTTTCATGCATACTTGTTCCAAAAGTCATGTTAATAGAGAAACTAGGTATTTTATGTCCGTCTCTATATTGTAATGACCATTTTTTAGGACAAGACAAATACATTGACAACTGTGAAAATGATATAGTTTTTTGAAATGCTAAATCAACAGTTATAGGTTTATATTCCTGTATTTGTTTAATTATTGATAGAGTTTTTGCCATTTATTTTTTCCATAATCCTCTCTCTACTAATTGAGCTATAATACCATAATTAGTAATGTCTTGATATGTGTCAGTTAATGCTTCATTTTTAGCTACTTGTTTAGTTACAATAAGATTTTTCCATCTACTTACTTTATCATTTAATCTAAAAAATAGACCTGTTAAAGCAAATTGTTTTTCTTCATCATTTGCTAATTGTGTACCTGCTGCTACATTAGTTAAACCATAGTCTAAGTGTTTTTGAGCAAATAAAGTATATTGTTCTTTAATTATTTGTTTGTATCCTTGAGCAATTGTAGGATATTCTTTTTCTAGCTGTTCAATAACAGACATTTCTTCTTTAGCCATTTTTAATTAGTTTTTTAATTTCTTTTTCATTAATACCTTGTTTAACTAAAATATCTTCTACAAAATCTTTACCTGTTAATGTAATATATTCTTCTGCTTCAGTTATTGAACATTCAAAATGTTCAGAAATATATTTTGACAATTCAGGTAAAATTACTTTTTTAGTTGTTGATTTTATAAAAGGTGAAAATGTATTTTTTGATTGTGGAATCATCCAACAATATACTTCATATATTTTCTTATTGTCTTTAATATCTAAACCTTGAACATAATTTACAGTTTCAATATATTTTGAATTCATGCTTAAAAATTTATTAATCATATATCCATTAAATAATTTTTGCTGTTCTGGTGTAAATGATTCCCAAGATTGTTTTGTATCAATTATTGCTTTTACAAAATCAAATATAGAAAATACTTTAGGTTTAGATACTTTTGTTGTACTCTTCATATTCTACTTTTAATTCTTTAGGCATCAATTCAGTTAAAATTTTACCTGTTTTTAAATCAATAAATACAGGAATTGGAATAACTGCATCCTCACTTGTACCTGTTAAAAATTTACTCATTTTTCTTAAAATTACAGCCTCTTGAAATACTTGATTTCCATCTTCTGATTTAATTGGAGTAGACTGTTTAATGTCTACATTCATTTTTGTTCCTTGTTCTTTCATATGGTTTTTTTAGTTGATATAGTTTCTAATATTTTAGCTATACAAGCCATAATATTAATTTCTTTGTCTATTCTAAATGTTGCATGGTACATATATTCTTCTAAATGACATATAATTATGCCTTCATTTCCGTTAGCATATTCACTTAATTTATTGTATAAAAACACATACATCGATTCAAAATCATCTGTTTCAGCATTAGCAATAAGTTGTCTAATAGCATTAAACGATTTTATAGACGGTTTTTTTAATTCATCTAATATTTTACTTTGATAGTTATCATCTGTGTTAGACATTGTGTCTAATCTTAAAGCACCATCTATAGTATATTTTTGACAGTTATTAATAATTTTTCTAAAATCAGGAAAGTATTTATTTATAATAGCAACTAAATCAGGTATTTCATATTCAATATTTTCTTTATCTAAAATAACTGAGATATGTTGGGCTATTATTTTTTTAGACGGTGGTTGTAAATCAAATTCTTGACATCTACTTCTTAGTGGATCAATTAATCGTTCTGGATAATTTCCTGTTAAAATAAAACGAGTAGTTAAACTATATGTTTCCATCATGTTTAACAGTATAACCTGTGATGCTTGAAGTAAATGAGTTGCTTCATCTAAAATTACTATTTTAAGTGGTTTAAATGATCCAGCAGCAGCAAATGCTCCTACTTTGTCTCTCATTACTTCTATTGAACGTTCATCAGTAGCATTGATGTATAAGTAATCACAATTTATATTTTTAACTAATATTTTAGCAATTGTTGTTTTACCTGCACCTGGTTTACCTGCGAATAGGAGGTGAGGAATCTGATTAGCAACTATAAATTCTTGAAACTTAATTTTAATTTCATCTTTACAAATATATCCTTCTAAAGTATCAGGTCTATATTTTTCATTTAATATGTAATTAATTTTTTTATTCATATAACTTTTATTTAAATATATTTAAGGATTTTTAAATTTCCAAACATACTTTCCAGCTGTTTTTTGAATTCCTCTACAACATGCTCCTATATCTCCTTTTATAAATTTTTCTGCTTCTACTATACCTTTCCATTCTTTTATAAAATTTCCTTCTAAATCATATTGTATAATAGGTATAAGACCTTTTCCTATTTTTCCTTTACTTATATTATATCCTAAGTTAGGTTTAAGTATTCCTTTTCTTTGTTTACTTAAATTTTCTCCAAAACTAATAGGTTTTTTAGTTCCATATGTTTTATGTTCTGGTCCTTTTTTAGATGTTAATTTAGGTCTCTTCATCTTTTCAGATGATAATTTTGGATGTCTCATCCTACATTTAGTTTCTTCAGATTTAGGTTTACCTCTTAATTTAAGACTTATTTTTTGTTTTGATATAAATGTGTGCCTACTTTTACCTAAATTTCCTTTACTAATTTTATCACGAGTTTCTTTAGTACAAAATTCAGAACCGCTTCCACCTTTTTTACGTTTATTTACTACTATAAAACCTAAAAATTTAAAATACTCTATCCAAAATGTTTCTAATGGCTCCCAGTCTTTATATTTAAGTGAATTTACTTTATCAATAATAGAATATTTAATTTGATCTCCATAGGTTTTTTTATGATTACTTTTTCTAGATCCTTTTGTTTTACCAACATATATTTTATTAGGATCTCCAAAACATTTTTCAACAAGATATATATAAGTCATTTTATTATAAATATTTTCAATATATGTTAGGAGTATCTTTTTGACATAACTTTTATTTTAATTAAATATACAAAACTTTTTTTAGAAAGCCAAATTTAATAATCACCGTAAATGTTGAATTTTTTAGGCGGTTCAGGAGTAATTTCTTCAGTTGATATCATATGTAATTCACCTTTTAATGGTGAAAGTCTAAAATCACATCCTACTCCTGACTTTTTAAAATGTGCTTCTAATGTTTCAGTTAGTGAAGTATAAACTTTATCTTCATTAAGTAGTGACCAGCGGTCCCCAGGTGGGACACGCTTTGCTATTAATATATTTTTTTCTACTTGTTCCATATTACATCATATTAGCCATTCCAGCCATTGGATCACTTTGATTTTTGTCTAAATTTATTTCAACAATTGCTGCTTCAGTTAATAATACTGTACCTGCTACTGATGCTGCATTTTA
>Ga0214923_10009377_pt1 | contig 10208 bp, 4 predicted proteins | sample LL1510_MetaG_FD_177993 | JGI IMG/M metagenome (GOLD analysis project Ga0214923, IMG submission 177993) | Freshwater microbial communities from Lake Lanier, Atlanta, Georgia, United States - LL-1510 | ecosystem: Environmental > Aquatic > Freshwater > Lake | place: USA: Georgia | collected 2015-10-15
AATTCTCATCCCCTGCCTGATTGACCCGGATGGTGGTGGAACCGGCGCCAAAAATCGTCACCTCACCAGTTGTGGAGACTGTGGCCACGCCAGTATTGCTGGACTCAAAGGTCAGCGGGCTGCTGGAGGCGCCCTTGGTCACGCTCAACGTGTAAGCAGAAGCACCGTATGTCTTCGTATCAGTGGATGCCAATCCGGTAATCGTCTGTGCCTGCTTAGCTGCAGCCACGGTGACGGTTCCGTTCGTCGTATCAAACGTGGCCGTTTGGTTCGTGTTCAAGCCAGTGGATGCGACGGTTCCGGTATAGGTTCCCCCCAACGGGCCGCTGAGAACGGGAAAGGTTCCCGAGTTGGTGTTGCTAAAGACAACCGAAATATTGGAGGAAGTGATCGTGGCCGTGAGGTTGGTTCTGACTACCATCAAGGTGCCATCACTAACAGTCGTGGCACCTGAATAGGTATTGGAACCAGATAGGACTAGTGTTCCCGCCCCTGTTTTAGTTAAGGCCCCGGGTCCCGAGACCAGCGTTTTGTCACCAAAGATGACCTTTCGATCCACGTCCGCCCCGACCGTTCCGTTGCCAGCTAGGTTGATATTGACTAGACCCGCCGGCGTGTTGGTGAATCCGTTGACCGTCAAGTCAACCCCGGAGGCGTTGCGCAGCGTGGCATCGTTGCTCATGGTCAGGGTGTGGAATGAATTGGCCCCGAAATTGGCGTTGGTGCCCGCATCGATTGTTTGGGCCCGCAATAGAGCGGTGGAGCCAAGCAAGTTGTAGGTCGACTGGAAAGCGATGGTGTTGCCAATGTTGTTGGTGGCCCGGTTGTCCCCCATGCGCAGGAGCGTGACCGAGGAGGTGCCGCCGTTTTGTTGGAAGTTACTGATATTGGTGAGAGTGTTGCCCGAACCGGCCGGGTTGGTCATTGATCCCAAATAGAGGCTAGCGGAATTAAACGAGCCACCGGCCATGGTGATAGAACTGGTGACAGTGAGGTTCGCGATGCTATTTGCCTGAAAATTGCCGACGATGGTGTCCGTCACGAGGGCATCAGCCACCCCCAAATCCAAGGTCCCCGAACCGCGACGCTGCCCGGAGCTCGTGTTACCGACCACCAGCAAGGGCAGGGCATCGGTGCCGTTGGTGTTGCGCAGTTTGACACTTCCCCCAACGACATTGCCCATGAAATCAACGGAGCCCACGCCGTTGAAACCGCCAATGTTCAGCGAACTGGCATTGATCACGTTGTTGGTGCCAAGAAAGACGCGGGCGGCGTGATCTAATCCTTGGCTGGCTCCGAGGGCGGCGCCGATGGTGACGGTCAGTCCGGTGATTTGGTTGGAAGATCGGGCGAAATACACGATGTTGGTGTTTGCCACAGTCGCGTTTATAGAAGTGTCCGGTTGGATGGTGAAGTTGCGGTTAGTTAGACCGCCCCAAGTAAAAGTAGTCAGGTTCGACATATTCAACAAAGTGCCGTTGGTCCCGTTAAAACTGAAAGCACCTGAGGCATTGGTGACATTGAGAGTTCCGTTGCCGATGGAGATGGTCCGAACGCTGGCCAGGGAAGAGGCCGCGGTGAGGCTGGAAACATTTTGGGAGTTGCCGCCCAAGTCCAAAGTCCACCCCAGTCCGCTGCCCCCCGAAAGGCTCAAGGCCCCGGAGCCCATGGAAGCCCCATAACCCAAAGTGACCCGCGATCCGCCTTGGATTGTGGTTTGTCCGGCATAGGTGTTTTGCCCATTGAGCGTGTAGCTCAAGGATGAGGCGGCATTGGAACCCGTCCCAGTTCCCACAAACGTCAAGGCCCCTGCGTCACTGATCACTCCGTTGACCGTCAGGGGAGAGTTAGTATTTAAAGTCTGCAGGGAGAGCGTTACCCCGTTGGAAATGGAAATGCTGCGATCCGCCGCCAAGACGCCCGCGCCAGTGTTAGAGCCTGGGGAGTAAGAAAGGGTGGAATTGCCACCGACGATGATGTCGTTGTTGGCATCGCCCAGACTGCTGTCCTGATTATAGGTCAATGTCCCGGCATTGAGATTGATGTTGCCAGTGTAGGTCATGGGAGTGGTGTTAAAACGGAAAGTGAAGTTGCCGGCCCCCGTCTTAGTAAAACCGTTAGTCCCCAACAGCGTAGCATAAATGAAAGCCGTTCCGTTGTTGGTGGCCACATTGAAGACAGGTTTGCCTGTTGAGGTGCCCAGGGTGAGCGTGTCATTGGTAATTGCGTTGTCGCCGATCACCACGCTACCAGAGCTGTTGGAGAAATTGAGGGTTCCGACAGTAAAATTCGTGTTTGACCAGACGACTCCTGTGTTGGTGGCGACGTTGGTAAAGTTGACCACGGCATCAACGGCATTCGGGACGGAACCCCCGCTCCAAATCGCCGAGTTCGTCCATTGAGTGGTACCGTTCGTAGTCCCGATATAAGTTATTTGCGCATTCGCCTCAGCTGCCAAACCTAGGAGGGAGGCCGAAAACAAAAAAAGACCAAGAAAGGAAATTCTAAAATTTTTCATCCAATAAACCTTTTTGTGTTGGACCGATTTAAAGAGCTTAAGTTCAAATAAATCTCATTGGTTGTGTTGTTAGGGATAACAAGTTGCATTTCTAATTTATAGTACCTTTGCCGGTGGAATGCTAGACAACCAATCGGCTTTACAAGTTAAGTTGCCAAATTTTGGGTTAGTCTCAAATTATATTTATTTTATAAGTCCTTTATTGAAAACACCATCTACAAGAAGCACTTTTCTGGCTTCCGGAATTCCCAGCTCCCGGCTCTGGATCAATTGAACAATCAGTCCAACTCCAGCGGACCCAATCTCCTTGTCCTGCTGGTCAATGCCCGCCTGATGTTTATCGCCCCGGGCCAGATTGACCACCCATGGGCGGGTTCCTACAGGTAACCTGCCCTCGACCACCGAACCAGGAAAAGCGTTGTTGTCCAAAACAGCCTCCACCCGGTGCCGTTCCAGCCATCGGACTAAATCGGGACTCGTCAATTCCGGCTTCGCCATGCGGAGGGCGGGTATCTTCTCCTCTCCCCGGATCAGTTCCTGGTCAAGGAGGTAGCCGGCCAGGAAGTTGGAGGCTTTGTCATGCTCATAGACGCTGATCATGCCGATGCGGCGGATCCCCAATTTCCGCAATTCACGCATTGCCAACCGAACCGACTCCACCTGGGCATGGGTGACCACATGGAAACGCGGTTGCACCACGGAAACGCCGAACGCCACCACCGCATACGAGCCAAAATCCATCACTCCCTCGAGGGACTCCTCCCGATCCAACGGCCCAAGCAGAATGCCTGGACAATTGAGCGCCCGCAAAACTCTCTGCACTCCCAGCCATCCACCCAAGGTGGCCAAATCCAGTTCCTCCACCTTGTAGCCCATGGCCTCCGCCCGCTCGCGCGCCCCTGCCAGATAGAACTCAAAATTTGGATTGGAATGGTACTGGGCGGGGTTTTTGAACCGGTTCACGAAGGCCAGAGTGGCGTGAAAGGAGGCAGGCCGCACCTTCATGCGGTACGAACTGAGGGCGGAGAGCATCGGATCGGCCCGGTAGCCCATCTGCCGGGCCAGCTTCTGCACCCGCTTGCGCGTTTCCTGTGAAACCTCCGGACTGTTTTTCAGCGCCAAAGAGACCGCCGCATGGGAAATCCCCGCCTCAGCCGCAATGTCCCGCAGCGTTACCCGTCTTTGCATCTGGACAAGGAAAGTCCTTTCCTTGTTGAGATCAAGCCTCTTTGCATTACGCTCGCCGTAAATGCGGACTTTTCCAGTCGTTCTGCGGCTTTTTGGGGTGGCTGTCCTTGGCTTGTTCTTATGTTCCTGCTCTTCCCGCTCGCCTTCCGGGAAGTCCCCTCCTCCCAACATCATCCATGTCATGACGGATGACGGGGCCGCCGACATGCTTCCCGGCAGTACCCGCTACCCCTTCCTGCAGATGCCTGCCGTGGCTCGGTTGATGCGCGAGGGATCGACCGCCGAAAACTTCTTTGTCTCCTACTCCCTCTGCTCGCCCTCCCGTGCATCCATCCTCACCGGCACCTACGCCCACACCCATGGCGTCACCACCCACGACACCGGCATGAAAATGGAACCCGACTGGCAAAAACTCCCGCCCTTCCCGGAAATTCTCCGCCAAAACGGCTACACCACCGCCTTTGTGGGAAAAATCCACATGGCCGACCTGACCGGCGCCCATCAGATCCGCCCGGGTTATGACCTCTGGTTCAGCTTCACGGGACAAGGCGAATACTTCAACCCGCGGCTCAACGAGAACGGGTGCGAATCCCGTGCCGAAGGGTACATGACCGACCTGCTCAACGAGCGCGCCCTGCGTTGGCTGGAAAAAGAAAGGGATCCTAGCAAACCCTTCTGTCTTCTCCTTTGGCATAAAGCCGTTCACGAGGACTTCTCCCCCGCCCCGCGCCACCGCGGTCAGTACGCGGCGGAGCCGCTCCTTCCTCCCACCGACGGGTCCCACCACGAAACCTTCTGCGGTAAACCGGAATGGCTCCGCGTCCGGGCCCTTGGTCCGGAGCACGCAGGATCCATCCCCACCGTTTTGCCGGAAAAACCGTGGGTTCCCCGTACCAACAACATCCTCGGCATGCTCCGAGGGATGAGTGCTGTCGACGAGGGGCTGAGCAGAATCCTCGACTACCTTGACCAGGCCAATCTCGCCACCAACACCATCGTCATCTTCACTTCCGATAACGGCTCCTATCTCGGCTCCCACACTTTCTACGACAAACGTCTCGGCTATGACGCTGCCCTGCGGATTCCCTTTGTCTTGCGTTACCCCGCCAAAGTCCCCGCCGGTTCCCGCATGGCCGAGATGGGGGTCAATGTCGACACCGCCCAAACTCTCCTCGACTGGGCCGGGGTACCTGCTCCAGATCACCAACAGGGTCGCTCCCTCACCGCCGCCTTTGAAGGCAAGCCCCATGCCCCAAGGGAGGATTTTCTGGCCGAATACTACGTGGATGATAACTACCCATACGCTGGGACCAATATGGTTGCCGTGCGCACTCCCGATTGGAAACTGATCCAGGCCGAGGACGCCAAACCGGAAAACACCGAACTTTACGACCTTAAAAAAGATCCGGCGGAACTGCGTAACCTTGCCGATGATTCTTCCCACGCCCCGGTTCTTCGCGACATGCTCGCCCGGTTGGAGCGCCTCAAACAAGAGACCCGCTTCACTTGGGACCGCGACTGGCGACGGCGCGAGATCGTCGAAAAAGAAAAGCGCCGCTAACAATGATTATGACTTCGGCCGCTCAGTTAACGCTCCACTCGGATTTCACCGCCGGCGAAGTGGATTCCCGACTCTTCGGATCTTTTGTCGAACACCTTGGACGCTGTGTCTATGGGGGCATCTACGAGCCTGGCCATCCCACCGCCACCGACGAGGGATTCCGAGGGGACGTTCTGGAGCTGGTCCGGGAACTCGGCCCCACCCTGATCCGTCACCCAGGGGGCAACTTCGTGTCCGGTTACCGTTGGGAAGACGGCGTGGGACCGTCCCACGACCGCCCCCGCCGGCTGGATCTGGCATGGAAGACGTACGAATCGAATGAATTCGGGCTGAACGAATTCTGCTCTTGGGCACGGTCGGCTGGAACATCCGTGATGGAGACGGTCAATCTCGGCACCCGGGGTCCTACCGAGGCACAGGCACTCGTCGAATATGCCAACCATCCCGGCGGTTCCTACTGGAGCGATCTACGCCAAAGCCATGGGGTGGAAAAACCCCACGATATCCGCCTCTGGTGCCTCGGCAACGAAATGGACGGAAACTGGCAGATGGGCGCCAAGACCGCCCCCGAATACGTCCGCGTTGCTTCCGAGTCCGCCAAGATGATGCGTTGGACGGATCCCCGAATCGAGCTCGTGGCCTGCGGCAGCACAGCTCCAAATATGAACACTTATCCGGAATGGGATCTGGAGGTGGTGGACGGACTTTACGACCACGCCGACTATCTTTCCCTCCACACCTATATTGATCCGAAAAAAGACCGCCTCGCCTTTCTCGCTGCCCCGATGCAGATGGAGGAATACATTCGGCGGGTCATATCGGTCTGCGACGTGATTCGGGCCAAACGGCGAGGGAAAAAGGACCTCAACCTCGCCTTCGATGAGTACAACGTCTGGCGGATTTCCGACTATGCCGCCAACTTACCGAAGGAGTGGCGAGTGGCCCCTGCCCTGCTGGAGGATACCTATGATGTCGTGGACGCATTGGTGGTCGCCACCATGATGCACGTTCTGCTTCGTCAGGCCGGTCGGGTAAAGATCGGTTGCCTGGCCCAATTGGTGAACGTCATCGCGCCCATCCGTACGGTGAATGGCGGTCCGGCCTGGAAGCAGACCATCTTCCATCCCTTCCAAATCATGGCCCGACACGCCCGCGGACTTTCCCTACAACCCGCCCTCCGATGCAGCACTGAAAAACACCGGGAGCTGGGCCCCATCCCTGTCCTCGATGCCGCCGCCGTCTTGGGAGAGAGATCGCTTTCGATCTTCGTGACGAATCGCTCTGCCTCTCATTCCGTGCCTCTGCAGATCCGGGTGCCGGATCTGCAGCTCGGCTCCCGCGCCACGGGGCTGGTTCTACAGAACCGCAATCCCCGCATGACCAACACGGCCCGCCGCCCCGATGCCATCCGCCCACGACCCATCCGTCCGGTGCCGATGGGGAAAAAAGGATGCAAAATTCTGCTCCCGCCCCTTTCGTGGAGTTGGCTGGAAATCCCCCTCGCCGGCTGACAGCGCTAGCCGCCGCGAATTTCCTTCCCCTCCCCTTCAAACTCGTAAAGCCCGGGAGAAATTTCTCGATTGGTTCCGGGGGAAAACTTCACAGGCGCCTTGAGCTTCCATTTACCCGACTTCTCGGCTTCGAGGACCAGTTTCCCGTTTTCTTCCCGCACTTTCGTGACTGCCTCGGAGCACGAGGCACGGGTGACCAGATAACCCTCCGATTTTCCGTTCTCTACCGGCAAAAGAAAGGTGAAACGATACCGATCGTTCCCATCCCCATCCACCTGGTACTCGCGGCGCCAATCTGTCCCCCCGGCGGCCCACTTACCGTCTTTCCAGAGGAGAGGAAGAAGTCGGCCTGAAAATCCCCGCACCGTAACCGGCACCACCCCTACTCCTCCCTCCAAGGAAAAGGCACAGGCCTCCCCCTCTGCGACTAAACGGGCGGGAAAATCCCTTTCCTTCTTGCCCAACGTGACCGCCGCCACCAGCGGTCGGCCCAGCGCGTATCGTTTCTGCTCCTGCCGGGCCAACTCCCCCTCCGGGGCCGGTTCCCCGTAGGGCATCAACATCAGATCCATATCGACATAATCACCGGCTTGAAGGGCCAGTTTTTCCAGCGGGGCCGTCAACCACCAGTTCACCCCTCGCGGCCCCACCTTGCCCGAGACGGTAGGAGCCATGATTTCCTGGCCACCCAACTTGGCGCGAAAGCCCCGCAACAGCACCACCGTGGCGATCCGTACCTTCGGATTTTCCTTCTCCCCCAAGGGGGCTTGCCAGAGTGGTTCCGATTGCAACCAAGGTGCCTCCCCACCCACCGAAGCTCCCAGAACAAAAGATGGGCCATCTTTCACCTCCGCCTCGGAAACTTTTCCATTCGGACCGGTCCAAAGAAGTTTTTCAAACCTCAGCCGCTCATGGATATTCAAGAGTCGCAGATCCATCCGTGCGTCTCCCCGGATCTCCACGGGGCTCTCCCAATCGTACCTGAGTTTCACAAAGGTCCGCATCTGGTCCTGCTGGGGAATCTCCGTCACTTCCGCCCGGATCCGGGCCGCCCCATCCGTCGAACGAAAGTGCATGGTAAAGCGGGTCAAGTTTGGGCTGATCGATTCAAAAATGGTGCGTTCATGGGAGGGCCGGACTCGGTTCTCGTCATACGTCAGGAAGCCCGGAAGCTGCACGCACTCGTGATTCGGTTGGCCCTTCATCATCGGTCCGTTCATGGGGCGGAAGTCAGGAATGGAGAGCACCGCCCCCGGCCATGCCATCCATGGCAGGTTGAAACAGGTGGTCTCCTGCACCCCGGTGGAGAGATGCCAATAGGGAAGAAAGAAACGGATGAAAGAGACCTGTTTAATCGGGCACGAACCCCAGTTCTGAAAAAGCTGGTGAAGTTGACCGCGAAACTTTTGTCCGGCGGGAATGGTCAGGGTCGTGATCATGTCCCCATACGCCGTATCGTCCGGCTCCTCCATCTCGCCGCCGAAATTTTTGGAGACAAACACCGGATTCGGCAGCGGAAAACCGGCCGCATCCGTCCAGAGACCGGCCTCCGTGGAGCCAATGCCGGTTCGACTATGGATGGGCAAGGTCACGGCATCGGGACCGGGATTCCGAATTTCCAATTCCGTGGAAATTATCCGGTCGGGATGATCGTAATTCTCCTGAAAAGAAAAATCCTTGGGAAGGTAAATCGGCTCCACCACGTAAAGGCCGCTGGACGGGTCCCACCCCTTCCAAGATGCTCCGGTCACCTGCACGTCTTTCGAATTCAGAGGTTTAAGGTCGGCCTGAAACGTTTCTACCAAACTTTTTCCAGCGGCCCGAAACACCCAAGGCTCCCGATTCCCGCCCGAAACTGTCCAGCTTTCCGGCTCCATCTTGGCTCCGGAAGGGCCCAGCACATCCACGGGGCCAAGCCGGGCAACCGGATGATCCCTGAGAGTGGACATGAGCCCCCCGGGAGCATCCACCTTCCAGCGCCATTCGGCAGGAGCCAGGCTGCCCGCCTCTGTTCCGGGCAAGAGCTGGATCCGGAGGTGGTCCGGGTGGGCGTGCAGGGCGATTCGTCCCGTGGGCACAACGGGGTCCTCTTTTTGCCCAGGTCGCCAGCGCAACGAGACCAGCTGCCATCCCATGCCTTCCGTACCCATCTTCAAACGTAGTTTTTCCAAAACGCCGCCCCCGGAGAAGTTCCAGGCCACCCTTCGCAGATCCCCCGGAGCGGCGCGCCAGGAATCGATTTTCATAGAGCGGTCGGTTGGCGGATTTTTCTCCCCCCGATACTGCCAAGCGGCCTCCAAGGGCTGGTCGGTAGGCTCGCCGCGTAGCAACAGTTCAAGCCGTCCAGGAAGTTTGAGTTCAAGTCCGTCTGCCTCCAGGACGATGGGGCCTTTCTCGGTCCGCAAATGCCATCCCTTGGCAGAATCCGTCCCTTCAACGATCACCCCTGATCCCACCTTCCAAGAGCCGGCATCTTTGCGAAAATCCCAGCGAACCTCCCCCGCCGGGAGCGGAGCCGACTGCCTGGAAACAAAGGGGATCTCATTCACCCAGGCCTGCCAGTAATCCGGCCCCGCCCGCCAAACATTGAATCGGGCACGGGAGGTCAGGGAGGGGTGCCACTTCGGATGGGGCCCCGGTTTTTGGACACAGAATTGTTGAAAGTTGGGAATTTCATCCTCAGGCGGAGGCACCTGCACCTTTCCCTTTTCATCGACATACGCAGGCACCATTCCGCCTGGACCAAGCACATCCCGCCCCTCCCAACGCAGGCTGACAATCCTTGCCGGAATCGTTCCAACCCGGCACTCGTACTTTTCCCCCTCCACCACAAAAATGTCCCTTTGTTCAGGATCCTCCCAGCGGACGGTCAAGCCAGGCAGATTTTCCGGGGCCGTCTGCGACCAGGCCATCCATGAAACCATCCAAAAAAGCAGACCAAGTTTTTTCATCCAGTGCCTATGATGCGGCTTTCCAAGGAAAATGAAACTTCCCGCAACGCCCGCTTGCGTGCGGAAAGGCACCTCCCCCAGAGTGCTTTCCTGTGAAAGCCCTTTTTCGTTTTTTCCTGCTCCTTTACGCCATCTCCCCTTCCCTTGGGTGGACCCAGGAACTCTCGCTCCACCCGTTGTTCAAACAAGGTGCCGTCCTTCAGCGGGAGATTCCCATTCCCTTGCCAGGCAAGGCGAAACCGGGAGCGGATGTGTCGGTCGAATGGCAGGGCGAGATGCTCAAGGCAAAGGCGGACACCTCCGGGCAGTGGTCCGTCCTGCTCCCCGCCGGGCCGGCAAAAGAGCAGGGCCAGACCCTGCGAGTACTTTCCGGCGCCGACTCCCTCGTGGTCACCAATCTTTTGGTGGGAGAGGTCTGGCTGGCCGGCGGTCAGTCAAACATGGAGTGGATCCTAAAAAACTGCGCCGTCCGATCCGCC
>Ga0214923_10009378_pt1 | contig 10207 bp, 13 predicted proteins | sample LL1510_MetaG_FD_177993 | JGI IMG/M metagenome (GOLD analysis project Ga0214923, IMG submission 177993) | Freshwater microbial communities from Lake Lanier, Atlanta, Georgia, United States - LL-1510 | ecosystem: Environmental > Aquatic > Freshwater > Lake | place: USA: Georgia | collected...
GTTATTCAACTTCGCGAACACACCGGGTTCGAAACCTTCCTTTTTGTTCATCGTGAACACGATCAACACGGAGACGAATATGAACGCGGCGATGAGGATTAACTGCGTATTCGTAAGAATCATTTATAGTACAAAACATTTTAAAATGTTTCAGCTCTTGCCGCCGAGTTGCAGATACGCATTGTCCAACGTTTCGAAGTGCCGGCATGCCGACGAGCAAAATCCACTGATGTTGCTCACGGTACGTTCGAAGATATCAAACGACGACAGACATCCTCTCGCAAGATACTTCAAGCCACCTTGCGTATACTTCCCGGATTTCATCTGTGCGTCGCTCGGTTTCACGGGCTTTATGCTTCTCACGGCGGACACGCGACGCGCGCCGATCGACGATTTGATGTGCTTAAATGCCAAACAATGGAGCAAAGCATCCGCCAGATCGTCTTTTTTCTTGGAATTCTGAAAGAACTCGGCGAATTTCGGGTCTTGCTCCGTGGACTTCAAGAATGACGACACGGTCTCGACGGACAATTTCTTGCGTTCTCCGTAATTCCAAGAATTGATTTCTCTCTGAGGCCACCATTCTGTCGAAGATGCGTGACTGAGTTTGTGCTTTGGGTCGATGATATATACGCTTCCTCCTTTGGCACTTATGATCATCTCGAGGTAGTGTTGAATTCGTATGGCCTGGGGGTTCTTACTCGGCTGCCTTTCGATCACAACGTCTGGTGAGTTCTGCAACCACTCGTCAAAAAATTTGATCTTTTCCAGAGCTTCGATAATTCCCTTGGGGTCTGGATGTATGGAAATGACGTTCCATTGCACTATGACATCTTTGTCGTCCATCATGCACATGCCCAAATTCTTTCGACCTGGATCTATTCCTATGGTATGCATTTTAATGTAATTTCATTTGATTTTTCAGTTTTCTGCGTCGGACTCTTCGGCCAACATCGCATCGATCATCCGTTTTGTCTCGTCGTCGATAGCCTGAGGAGGCTCGTTCGTCAATTTGTTTTTGAAATACTGTGAGAATATCATTATCGCTTCGTCGGCAGTCTTGACGTTTTTCTCCTTCAATACCGTCTTCACGGTAGTCTCGTCACGCTCGATATCGATCGAATAAAACGTCAAGATCGCAGGAAGTTTCATGGACTGCATGTTGTCGTACAAGGTTTTTATACACGTGTCTATCGTCGATCCGACCTTGAATTTGTCGGAATCGTACGTCTCGGTGACGAAATACACGACGCCGCTCCTCATTTACCGTCTGTCGACTTTTATTTTCAATTTATTTACATACGTGACGATATACGAGTGTCATTTGACCCAGGATATCAACGAGTATATAACTTAACACATCGTTCATTTGTTGTCAAAATGATCGAAACACAAAAACACACTCTCTCGGTCAATCATGGCCACACCATGACTTTGCATAAAGTTATCAATCGTTCGGCAGAGGACATTTTGCGAGAGATGAAACGGCTCGCTCTCGACGACCATCCTCGGTTCCGCCTCCCTGCCCCGAACCCCGTGTCGATCGAACGGAAAGATATTCCGAAACTCCAAAATGGATATGTAATATCTGAAAAAACGGATGGCGTGCGGTTCGTGTTGTGTTGTCTTCGTCTGTATGATCTGAAGCTGTGTGTACTTGTTGATCGAGCAGGAACCGTGTTTTTGTTCCCGCTTCAGTGCATTCCCAAAGTGTTGTTTCAGGGATCGATTTTCGACGGCGAACTCACGTTCGACAAGTTGGGCACTCCGCATTTTGTTCTGTTTGATGCGGTGGTCGTATCGGGAGTTACAATATCGCACTTTTCTTTGGAAGATCGTCTCGTCGCGATGCACCGAGGGTTCAAGGAGTTTCGCAGTCATCCCCACGATCCAGCATCGTTGACGTTCAAGAAGTGGATCCAACTGGAAGACAAGGATGTTTTGGCTCGCTTGCGTGTTGCGGAAGATAAGTTTTATTGCGACGGATACGTTCTGATGCCGAAGAACGATCAAGTGGTGTATGGCAGACATTTTGGGTTTTACAAGTTGAAACCGGAAGGAACGCATACGGTGGATTTCATGCTCCTCGACGCGAAAGGAACGATCGGAATTTACGATCCAGACATGAAGAAAAACGTCCCTATATCCGAGTTAGATATGAGCAAAAAGCTGTTCCTCATCGGGACGATCATCGAATGCGCGTTCGAAGATGGACGATGGGTCGCGATCCAGGACAGACCCGACAAAACATTCGCAAACGATATGTTGACATACCAGAAGACTCTTCGAAACATTGCGGAAAATATCACTATCTTAGAAATTATCTCTGCATGATTTTTCTATATATCGTCATTGTAACATGTATCACATGGTCAGAGACACTTCACAGACTGGCAGATGACGTTGCGCAATAAAAAATACCCGATGCATTCTCAAAATGTCACTTGGCGATGAAGCATCTCATTGATAACACGCATGCATCTTGCCCGAAGCTGCCATTGTTCGGAAAAGTTTTTGGAACGACTCTTTCGAAGAATTCGTGCGAGTGACATGGGCCCGATAGTGCCTTTCCTGTGACGAGCTGTCGGATCTGAATGATTTACATTTTAATCAAGCAGTTTTCTTCGCAGCTTCTTCGCCAATACGACGTTCTTCAAAAAATTGCTTAGAAACGAAACGCATGTAAAAAAAACGATACATGCAACGAGGAACAAGCTCGTACAACTTTCCTTGAATTTTATGCTTGAGAGGTCCGTAGGAAGAGTCCGTTCGTCCCAGATCCTTCAGCGCCCCAGACACGCACTCGGCCGCGGTGATCGTCATCAGATCGACGGGCCTGTGATAAATCATTCGAGTAGACACGTCGAACGGCTTCAGCGACATGATATCCAGATGGGGGAACTCGTCCGCGATAGAACGCGTGAACACGTCCACAAACGACTTGGTCGCGGCATATGTTGCGTAATATGCCGTCGGCACAACGCACGCTCCGGAAGACACGTTGATCACCGCGCCAGACTTCCTCTCCGCGAGCTTCGGCATCAGCTTCCTCGTCAACAGCATCGGCGCCATGACGTTGACCGTCACCAAGCGAACCATCTCCTTGGGATCGATGTTAAGGAAGTGGTCGAAGCTGTCCACGCCAGCGTTGTTGATCACAATGGACACGTCGAGCTCGGCAACTCCCGCGACGATGTCGTCTCCAAAATCGTCTCGATCGGACGTCGACATATCGCACGCGATGGTCTTGACTCGGATGCCGGGGAACTCGGCCTCGATCTCCGAGGCGACATCATGTGCATTACGCTCGTTGCGAGCAACGGCAACGATATTGAACCCCTTCGAGGCGAGCTGGCGACAGAACTCCCTTCCGATTCCGCCATTGGCGCCGGTAATCAACGCCCAAGAATCCTCGCCGTAGCGCTCGGCGAAAGACTTGCGAAAGAACATGATGATGATGATTTACACATGCGACGAATTCGCTCGTTTTTATACACATACTGAACCATGGTCAAATGACACTCATAGAAATCCATGGTCAAATGACACTCAAAGAAATCCGTGATCTTTGTTCGTCGACGTTATCTCGTCGAGATACTTCTCGGTGGTGTTTTCCATCTTGTTGATGATCGCTTTGGCGTCGGCGGGGACTCTGTTGTGATATTTCGGAGGATCGTTCAGACGCAACTTGGCAGCCATGGAAACGGACATTTTCTGCCGGACGTTTCCACGCTCTTTTTCGAGAAAGGTGTCGACGCTCGGATCGGGAGAGCGCAGACACAGGGCGTCGATGGCCTCGCACGTGTATACCTTCGCGGCCTTTTTCTTCGGCATGACGCGTTCGCTTCCGTCGGGAAGCTTCTCGACGATCGCGTTCTTGCGTTTAACGAGCGCGCCGGAGACCGTGTTTGGGTTTCGCAGGTTCATGAGCAACTTCCCCGGCATCTGCATGATCTGCTCGTCGGACCTGTAGCCGATCCCGTTCAGCGTCTCGAGATACAAAATGAAGTCTTCTTTGGTCGTGTGCTCGGGGAGGACCAGGCTGATGTTCGTCGTGCTCTTGTCCACGACGTTCACGTTGACGTTGTGCTCCCCTCCGAGATGTGTCACGTCACCACTTGCTTTTGCCAGCACTTCGAGATGGTCCGTCTCGAGCACGAAGTTCTTGGTTTCTACTTTTATCTCATGGCCGCACGATACTTTCTTATGTCTGGAAGCGTTTCCAGATTTGGTCGTCTCGAAACCGCAACCACACACATGAAATGAAAATTGATACGTTTTCATTTTATCTTTGTTGAGATATTATTATTTAAATTAAAACGAAGATCGATATGATCTATCTTTAGACGATAGTATCGTAATATTTTTTTTTTTAAATTCGACATTATATTCCATGGAAAATTTTGATATAATTTCATGGCTATGTGTGAAATACAGTATATCCGGCCATTCCTATAGGATATGATCTATCTTTAGACGATAGTATCGTAATATTTTTTTTTTTAAATTCGACATTATATTCCATGGAAAATTTTGATATATTTCCATCGTTACAATCATTCGGTATATCATGCATTGATACAAGATTTCATCACGATACTTTCTTATACAGACACAACATAGCCTCTTTCTGGATGAGATCATTCATATCGGTTATCGTCGTCATCGTGGAATCGTCGAACAAGTTCCACGCGCCGGTCGGAGACTTTCCCAGGGCGACCCAGTGATTACCGTTCACGTGCAACAAAACAGAGAACAACTCGTACTCGGCGTCTTCGACTTGCAGCGTCGTGTCGTACTGGACAAAGTGTTTCTCCGGTCCTTTTTGGAAAAACACCGGGAGGATCAGAGGATGCTTCGTGATAACCCTTATCACGCCCGTATCGGGATCGTTCACGTATTCCTGAATCCCCTTCGAGATGGAGTTGTTCGTGGCCGACACGGTGAGCCCCGTGAAATGGTCGTACGTGACGGATCCATCCTTGGACGTCTGTCTCGCCTGGCCGAGGAACACGTCGGAGAGGAACGTCGACGCGTGCTTCTTCGTATATTCGGTCCATGCAGCGAGATCTTTCGGGTCACGTGGTGGGTCGTATGATTCCTTCGCCACGAACGCGCTTTCCAGAGTCTCGATCATCTTCAAAAAACACTCCGTCGCGTCGTACATCTTGCGCCCCGCGAAATTTCTGTTTATCTTGACGAACACGTCCACCAGATGCGACACGTCCACCGTTTTCTCGAAATCGAACGAGTTCCAATAGTCCTTGGATAGCTTCGAAAGCTCCGAAGCGAATTCTGAGCAGTTCTTGCGTTTCGTGTACAGCATCTTCTCGAATATAGGGTCCCTCAAGACGTTCGCGATCTGCGGAACGTGAATCACAACATGAAGCCCGGCCAGAAACCAGCACCGATTACTCGGATTGACGAACGTGAGCATTTGATCTTTACAAAGTTTCTTTTTTAAATTGTTTACATGATTTATATGATCAAAAAGCGATACCGTGCTCCTTCGAAATTTCTTTTGCGCACGTCACTATAGAACTGTGACAAATTTTCATGCCTTCTGCGATCGTACGAACGCTGATCTTCGTGTCGGTCAAAAACGCATTGATGAGGATGAGCGCCGCGATGATAGTTCTCGGCTTCCTCGACGATTCGAAGATTTCTGGATATTGGTCTACCATATTGAGGACTGATTTCCTCAGCGTATTCCTGGCAGGCGGATCCAAGTCAAAATTGAATATGGTCGAACAAATAAGTGGTTCATGAGGTGAGCGCTTCGGTGTGACGATATCTGGAAGATATTCCTTGAATGCATTGTGCGCGGCATTGATCGCCTTGATATCGATGCCGAACAAGGACGAAAAAAGCCTGAGCTCTCGGAACGCGTCGTTCAGTTTGCACGAGAAGTAAACTGCGACCGCGTACGACGCGATACGCTTCTTGCCCTTGAGTCGGAACTTTTCTTCCAGACTCTTCGCGAGGAAGATCGCTTGGTCGCGGATGATGTGAGGAGGATAGATATGAAACGCGTCGCACACTTTATAAATCGTCTTCTTCATTTCCTGCTCGCGCACGTCGTCGCCCGACATGTTTGTTTCCTGGAGTCTGCACTTCAACGGATCGTCTGCAAAATCGAAGTGGTGACCGGGGACGCATGAGACATACGATATGTCTTGACCGTCCCCGCTGTAGCCGTATTCGGGAGCTTCGTTCAGAACCATCTCGACGCACACCCCGCAATTTGCACAGACATCAAAATGCGTTGTCGAGTCAAAGACGAGCGATGGAGACTCACAGAAGCATCCATACAACGGAACGTCTTTCTGACAATATATCATTTTAAAAGTGATTATTGAAACGCCTTTGCCAATTTATATGTATGGCGACTCGACGATATGCGCTGGGGTCAAATGACACTCATATCGTCACGCCACGTATAAAAGCACTCGTTTTTGTCTTATTCCAGAGTAGAATGGATGCCGGTATTCTGCCATATGTGCAACGATCGAACCGCATTATACGCGCGGCCGAATCAAAAACCTCGGTATTGCGGGCCGTGCTGCGTCGGCAAGAACATGATTGACGTCGTGCACAATAAGTGCCCGTGTGGAACGCGACCGTCGCACGGTTTCCCCGATGGGAAAGCGGAGTGCTGCAAGGAGTGCAAGAAGCCAGGTATGGTCAACGTCGTGAGCAAGACGTGCCCGTGCGGTAAGCAAATGGTGTTTGGCTTCCCCGGTGGAAAGATGGAGTGCTGCTCCGAGTGCAAGAAACCGGGCATGATCAACGTCAAGAGCAAGAAGTGTCCGTGCGGCAAGCAACCAGTGTTTGGCTTCCCCGGTGGAAAGGCGGAGTGCTGCTCCGAGTGCAAGAAGCCGGGCATGGTCAACGTCGTGAGTCCAAAGTGTCTGTGTGGTATTCGAGCGTCGTACGGCTTCCCCGGTGGAAAACCAGTGTGCTGCTCCGAGTGCAAGAAGCCGGGAATGGTCGACATCGTGCACGACAAGTGCCCGTGCGGAAAGCAAATGAACTATGGTTTCCCCGGTGGAAAACCAGTGTGCTGCTCCGAGTGCAAGGAGCCAGACATGGTCGACGTCGTTCACAAGACGTGTCCAGGATACGATGGCGTCCCATGTCCGGTCGCCACGTATCTGTCAAACGGCAAGGAGTACTGCCTGGTATGTGACCCCGACGACTCACGGCGCACCAACCATCGAAAGGACGAAGCCGCATTCTTCGACTTCCTGGCCGAGAACGGCATCGATGTCACACAGCGCGAATATCGGATCGACTACCGGTGCATCGACACGACCAAGAAATACTCGCTGATCGATGGCGTCATCATCGCGGCGGACGTCGTCGTGTGCCTGGAGCTCGACGAGGACGCGCACGAGAACTATGATCCGGTATGCGAGGAAGCACGGATGAACGATGCGTCCGCGGAGCTGAAGATCGCGTTCCCGGACCGCCCGGTCGCGTGGATCCGCGTGAACCCTCATATCAAAAAGGACGGCAAGCGCGATGTGTCCCGAGCCGCAAGGAAGGTCCGCGACGAGCGGCATCGCAAAGCGCTGGTTTTGATCCGCGATGTCCTGGAGAACCCACGGAGCTGTATCGAATACATTGGATACTAAATCCGTTCAGAAACGATCTTTCGTATGTCCCGTTCGATCTGCTTGATCTCGAACCGTGACATAAACTTGTGGGACATCCTTCCGCGTTCGAATTCGTCGAGAAAACACGGCGCCGTTGCGTTTTTTGCAACCTTACACCACCACGAACCTCGAACATTTTCGAATCCAAATATACTGGCGTATTCTAAAAAACGTTCGCGTTCAGCGCCAGGTTGAGCGTCGTACGTGATCTCGAGAACACGTTTAACGGGGCCATGCATTCTGACCCATGCCGCCGAAGAACTCGACATCTCGAAATGATTCATCAATCGACTGTAAATATTATCCGTGTCGCCAACGTACAGTCTATTATTTTGCAGAAGAAGCACATATGTAAAATATCTCGACCCGTTCTGCCCGTTGAACTCTCTGCCCAATTTTTTATATTCGTTTCCGACTCGGATTTGTGTGACCGCCGATTCCCTGAGGCTTGCCAACAGTTCATTGTTCATTTTAACATTTACATATTTGTTTTGTTAAGTTTTTACATGATCAAAACCAATACACGTGCTTCAAGCAACCAAAGACACGTGCAAATAGGTTTTTCTTCACAGTCTTTGACTGTGCAGTGTCCTCAACATTGTGTTGATCGGAGGAAATCTCGGCATTCGAAGGCTTTTCAAGATGGGCAGACGACGCGGTATCCTCGAGATCGTCGAGGCCCGAGACGATGATCGCATCGGCAGGCATGTTCATGGAGCTCCTATTAAGCTTCATGGGAGCGTTCGGAATGTTCAAATCGAAGGAGGAGATCGTGTTTTTCGGCGATTCGAAGACGAACGAATCGTTGCTCTCGGAGATCATTATGTAAAAATATATCTGAACGTTTATTTATATTAGTTTTCTGGCCGGGATCAAATGACATTCAGTGTCATTTGTGTCATTTGTGTCATTTGTGTCATTTGATATTGACAATCAAGTAATAAAAAAAAATTTCGTATTATAAAGTATATGAGTAAATTATACCTCGTCACACACGTTTCGAACTCAAAACTTATCGCAGGGATCCCGCATCCTCATGCGGTCGCAAACATTCCGGGTTCCGCAATATTCGGTTTCAGGAAACCGTCGATAGCATTCAAATTTGCCAAGGCGGTCGACGAACGGATCGACATGAATTCCAAGCCGATATTTTGCGAAGACTTGCTCGATCCATTCAGCAATCTCATCAGAGGGCAACTCGTCGATCTGAAATATCGCAACGATATCAACAGTGCAGTGGAGCTGAACAATACCATCGTCGGTCGAGTGCTCGAGAGCGAGGTTTCTAGTTATTGCGCGGCGATGCACATATCGGCCATCGTCCTCGACGAATGGACGTCCGGAGAGCTTTTGTACGTGGAAGACATCATCGCTCCCGCGAGATCTGACGTGTATTCGGCAGGGTACCTCGACTACCTTTTTAACATGGAAGATGAATCCGTCTATCTCGCAGACGACGAAGAAGAAGAAGCTCGTGATTAATCTCTTCTTGGTCATGTAAAAATATTATCATGTAATATATACAATTATGGTCGTGCATCTTTATAAAGAAAAGTCGGGGAAACATAAATATACCGCAGAGTTTATCGATGACAAGACAAAGAAAAAAATAAAAACCGTACATTTTGGATTGAGAGGTTTTAGCGACTTTACTCTGCACAAAGACCCCGAACGAATGAAAAGATACGTTGACAGACATCGAAAGCGTGAAGACTGGACTCGTGCAGGCAAGCATTCAGCGGGTTTCTGGTCTCGTTGGCTTTTGTGGAGCGAATCCAGCTTCGCAAAAGCGCTCAAGAAAACTGAGGAGAAGCTCGGAGAAAAAATAATTTACAAACGATGATGATACACGTTGTTTTTAAGATTTTGAAGATTGAACTATATTCAATTTTCAAAAAATAAAAAAAGTAATACATAAAAGACCGTAATGAGCTACTATTTAACACCGTGGCAACATTTTTTCAATGATATAGTTGCATCTGGAAACGTTGACGTCACAGGTCAACTTTCAGTGATAGGAAATATATATGCGGAAACTATTTATGGAAACGTTCAAGGTAATGTGATAGCTGAATTGCCAGCCACGGGTTCATTAGATGTTCGAGGCAATGTTATAGGATCGTACGCAAACATGATCCAAGTTATAGGACTTGCAGGTAATATAGGAAACGTTCGTTTCGTAGGAGGAAACTCAATAGCAACTTATTTTATAGGAAATGGATCTCAATTAACGGGAGTGACGACAACTCTTCCGGGAAGTGCCATGATAGACATCACGGGAAACGTCATAGGTTCTTTTGCAAACGTGACAAATGTAATTTCAGTTTCAGGCAATATAGGAAACACACGTTTATTTGGAGGCAATATCGTATCAAGCGGGCAAGTGAACGTCCTCGGCAACGTCGTAGGAAATTTCTTCGTCGGCAACGGGTCTCAATTAACGGGGGTCGTCACCACGATTCCCGCAACGTCGACCACCGACGTAAAGGGCAACCTCATCGGCAGTTACGCGAACGTGATGACCATCCTGGCGACCACCGGAAACGTAG
>Ga0214923_10009380_pt1 | contig 10207 bp, 11 predicted proteins | sample LL1510_MetaG_FD_177993 | JGI IMG/M metagenome (GOLD analysis project Ga0214923, IMG submission 177993) | Freshwater microbial communities from Lake Lanier, Atlanta, Georgia, United States - LL-1510 | ecosystem: Environmental > Aquatic > Freshwater > Lake | place: USA: Georgia | collected...
ATAATATCAGCATACATTCACTTGATTTTGATGTACCAGCCCAATTAGCGTCAGTCAATTTATGGTATTCCTAAATTGACTGACGCTAATTGGGCTGGTACATCAAAATCAAGTGAATGTATGCTGATATTATGTGAAGGTGACTCAGCAAAAGCAGGTATATTATCTGGTTTAATATCAGAAGATCGTAATGTAATTGGTGTATATCCATTACGTGGAAAATTATTAAATGTACGTGGTGAGGCAGTACAAAAAATAGCTACAAATAAAGAAATAAGTGAATTAAAGAAAATATTAGGTTTAGTATCAGGTAAAAATTATGATAATCAACAAATAATAAATGAAAATTTGAGATATGGAAAAGTTCTTTTTATGACAGACCAAGATTTAGATGGTAGTCATATTAAAGGTTTAGCAATTAACTTATTTAATTGTGAATGGCCTAGTTTAGCACAAATACCAGGATTTTTAGGATTTATGAATACTCCAATATTGAAAGCAAAAAAAGGTAGTCAAGAATTAAATTTCTATAATGATGGAGAATTTGAATTATGGAAACAACAACAAAATCAACAAAATCAACAAAATCAAGAAATAAATGACGTCATTAAAGGTTGGAAAATAAAATATTATAAGGGTTTAGGTACAAGCACAGGAAAAGAATTTCGTGAATATTTTAAAAATAAGAAATTAATAGATTTTGAACCTAGTGAAAACTCAGATAATATTATTGACATGGTATTTAATAAAAAACGTGCTGATGATAGAAAAGAGTGGTTAAAGAATTATAATAGAAATTATTATTTAGATACTTCAAAACAAAAAATATATTATGATGAATTTATAAATAGAGAATTAATACATTTTTCAAAATATGATTGTAATAGAAGTATTCCAAATTTAATGGATGGATTAAAAATATCACAACGCAAAATATTATATTCAGCTTTTAAACGTAATTTAACTAGTGAAATAAAAGTCGCACAATTTTCAGGTTATGTATCAGAACATTCAGGATATCATCACGGTGAAACAAGTTTAAATTCAGCTATTGTTGGAATGGCTCAAAATTTTGTTGGTTCAAATAATATTAATTTATTTATTCCAAACGGTCAATTTGGAACACGATTACAAGGTGGTAAAGATAGTGCTTCAGAAAGATATATATTTACTTATTTAAATAAAATAACTAGACTAGCATTTCCACAAAGTGATGATGAAATCCTTACTTATTTAAATGATGATGGTCTTTCTATTGAACCAATTTATTATATGCCAATAATACCAATGATATTAGTAAATGGTTGTAAAGGTATAGGAACTGGTTTTAGTACTGATATTATGTGTTATAATCCAGTTCAAATCATAAATTATTTAGAAAAAAAATTACAAAAAAATGACGTCATAAATTTAAATGATGAAACAAAAACTCAGAATGAAGAAGAATTTATTCCTTATTATCACGGATTTAATGGTGTAATTGAAAAAATAACGCCTGAAAAATATTTAATTAAAGGTTGTTATTCAAAAATAGCACCTAATAAAATTAAAGTTACAGAATTACCAGTTGGTTTTTGGACTGAAGATTTTAAAGAATTATTAGAGAGTTTAATTAATCCAGGTGAAACAAAAAATAAAACAAAACAACAAGCATTAATTAAAGCTTATGAAGATATGAGTAATGAAGCATCTATTGACTTTAGCATTACATTTACAAATGGTAAATTAGAAGAATTAGAAGAAACAAATTATGAATATGGTTGTAATGGTGTAGAGAAATTACTAAAACTATATTCTACAAATACAACTACAAATATGCACTTATTTGATAATAATGAATTATTACAAAAATATAATAGCGTACAAGAAATAATTGATACATATTATGAAGTACGAATGCATTATTATGAATTACGTAAAACTAATAACCTGAAAAAATTAGAAAATGAATTAGTTATATTAAAAAATAAAGTAAACTTTATAAATGAAAACTTGAATGGAACACTTGATTTACGTGGAAAGAAAAAAGATGTTATATTAGAACTATTAAAATCTAAAAATTATACACAATTAGAAGATGATAATGAATATAAATATTTAATTAAAATGCCTATGGATACTGTAACAAGTGAAAATATAGAAAAACTTAGAAATGATTATAATAATAAAACTCAAGAATTAGAATTATTAAAGTCTACATCACTAAAACAATTATGGATTAATGATTTAGATGCTTTGAAATTAGCAATTAATGAATATTATAATACTAGCAAATTAGATAAATTAAATAATAATACAAAAAAAAATAATTTAATAAAACAGGAAAAATTAAAACAAACAAAACAATCAAATTCTAAGTTAATAAAGTCTAAAAAGTTAAAATTAACTAATTACACCGACTAAAAAGAAAAAAATATTATTACTATAATTTATACTAATGTTTCTAATTATTTCTAATAAAAAAAGAATTAAATGAATTTCTTAATAATTTTCTTTTCATTTTGGAATTTATATTTTTATCTTCTATTTTCTCTTCATTTATATGTAAAATTTTAAAATTATTTGATTTTTTATTTGATTTTAATAATTTTGTATCAACTAAAGTTTTAGCTAATTTAATATCTAATTCATTAATTTTATACATTAATTCCTTATTAATAATTAATAATTCCGATTTTTCATTTTCAAGCATAATAAACTTTGTTTTTAATAAACTATTTTCAACTTCTAATTCAATTATTTTCTCTTCATTAGACTTATTTTCTTGTTGTAGTATTTTTATTTTCTCTTCATAATTTATAATTAACTCTTTTGAGGTATTTGATTCTTCTTCTAACTTTCCAATGTGGTCTTTATATTTAATTAAAATATTATTAAAATCATTATATAAATGTGCGTAAACAGTATTATTCTTTAACTCCATATATAATAAATATTAGTAATAACTTTATATTATAATTATAAATCTTTTATTACTATGTTTTATAGATAAATAAAATAAATATAAAGTTAATTAGTTAATATTTATAGAGAAATTTTTATAATTATGAAGTTTTTTCAAAGTATTAATAGTAAATTAAATAATTTATTTATACCATTTAATTATATTACACTTATAAAAAATTATAAAACATTTACACCCTTGAAAATATTTATGCCATTAAATAAATTAGATAACTTAATTTTTCTCTCTAGTTTAGCAGGTTCATTAGTATTAATAAATGCTTGTTATGTTTATTCTTCGTTAAAAACAGAAGAAGTAAAAATAATAAAAAAATATAATTATGTAAGTTATGGAATTACTAAATTTATGGTAATAGATGAAAACTCTAGGCATTTTAATATTTCAAATTCTATTTGGGTTGGATATGTTAGAGAGAAAAAAGAACATTATTATTCTATTGTTCTAAATGATAAAATAAGAATAAATTATTATGGTATTTGGAGTAAATTCTTAAATATAAATCCAGTAATATTTGATAGTAATTCAGAATATAATAAATATTATAATAATAAAATAGTTGATAGTAATTATAAATTATTTGAAGCTATACATTGGTTAGTAATTTAATCCAATTTTTTTCTTGATATTCTCATTACACCTACTAGGTCTAAAACCAACTCTTAAATTCTAATAATTTATCATTATTAGTTGCTTGTATTGGATGTGCTAATGGAACTACTAATGTGCTGACGTCATCAATATATTTAACATAACCTTGTACTTCACTATAAAGCTGTTGTACACAATAATTAATTACCATTTTATTTAAATCACTAATTTGCTGTGTAATAGCAGTTGGTTTATTAGATGAATATTGAAGAAATATACTTCGCATAATAATTTTTAATGTATCACAATCTTGTGGTCCAATTAAATATTGTTGATTAGAGAGAAAATATAATTGGGCTCGTATTCCATTTTGTAATATTTGTATATTTTCACTCGAAAAAAATAATTTAGATAATTGTGTTTCACTCCATAATCCTTGCGTAGCACTTCTTAATGATACACATTCATCAATAGGAATTTTATCATATAATTTAAATAATTCATTAGATGATGGAATTTTTATAGGAACTCTTCCATTATTTAAATTAAAAGAAGAACATTTATTTGTTGAATTTATTGAATTTATTGAATTACCAGAATAATTAATGTTTGTTAAATTACTTATATTATTTAGAATACTCATATATTATTAATATATATTAGATAATAAGAAAAAACTTTATTTACGAAAAATAAAGTTTTTAAAAAAAAAATAAAATTTATTAATAGCAATATTATTTTCATTTAATAATATATATGGCATCATTTCAAAAAATAATAGCATTAATTGCGTTTATATTATTAATAATTACATTAGTATCAATTGGAATTATATTATCTAAGGCTAAAACAGATAATTGGCCGCCAACTACTGCTGATTGTCCTGATTATTGGTTAATTGATGGTTCAGGAAATAATAGCGTTTGCATAAATATAAAAGATTTAGGTAAATGTCCTCCTCAAAGTGGTAAGAAACATTTAACTATGAATTTTAATGAGTCAGTTTTTACTGGTTCAAGTGGAAAATGTAATAAATATAACTGGGCTAAAACTTGTGGAATAAGTTGGGATGGTATTACATATGGTGTATCTAATCCCTGTCAAACAACAACTTAAAACATCTTTAAGTTTATAAATAATATTATTTAACTAACATAAAATAATATTATTTATAATTATGGTTAAAAATAGTAAAAATAAAGTAATATATAAATTACATAATAAACATAATAATAATAATAAAGATAATTATAATATTACTCAAAATAATATTACTATGTTAAATATAAATAATACAAATAAATTATTAATAAATATAAACAATAAATTACCAGATAATATACAAACTATTATTTATGATTATATTCCATATGAAATAAAAGTTTTTTTAAATTCTAATTATTATAATAATTATCATATTTTATTAAAACAACAAATACCAAATTATGAGTCATACATAAGATATTTAATAAAACGTGATAATTGTTATGTATTTACAAAAGTATTTAATGAAAATATAAATATTTGGATAACAAAAAAAAATTATATTTATAAAAATATGGAATTTATTAATTATGTATATTTTATATTATATTATTGTATAGAATATGAAGCATTTAATTGTAGAAATTCATTAAATGAATATTTAAATAATAATAATTTATGTAAAAATATGAATAAAAAGAATACAATAAAGTATTATAATGGAAAAATTAAATATAATGGAAAAATTAAATATTAATGAATTATTAAATAGAAAATTAATTGAATTAAAAATAAAAAATTATTTGCTTAATTTTGATAATAATAGAAATAATTATGAAATAAAAAAGGGAATTTATATTTATGGTGAAACTGGTTGTGGTAAAACATATTTTATAAAAAATTTATTAAAAGAATTAAATTATGATACTATAGTTTATGATGCTGGTTCATTAAGAAATTCATCTTGTTTTGAAGAATTAGCTAAAAATAATAATTCATCAACAAGTATAATTAGTATATTTAATAAAAGTTATAAAAAAATTGCTATTTTAATGGATGAAATAGATGGTATTAATAGTGGTGATAAAGGTGGTTTAAATAGCCTAATAAAATTATTACGTCCAAAAAAAACAAAAAAACAAAAAAAAGAAGATAATTTATTAAATCCTATTATTTGTATTGGTAATTATAAAACTGATAAAAAAATAAAAGACCTTATTAAAGTATGTGATTGTTATGAATTAAAAGTTCCAACTAGTAATGAAATGAAATTATTAATTAATGCTTTATTTTCTCTTGATGATTTAAAAATAAATATAAGTCATTTAAAAAATAAAGAATTAGAACAATTAAAATTAAAATTATTAGATTATTGTAATGGAGATTTATTTAAGTTAAATTTTATTTTAAAATTTATTAAAAAAACTAATTATTTTGATTTAAATAATATTTATAATATATTACAAATAAAATGTAATAATAATGATTCAAAAAAAATAACTAAACAATTATTCACAAGAAGATATAACATGGAAGACCATAATTTATTAATTAATGATAATGATAGAACTAGTGTAGGGTTATTATATCATGAAAATATAATTAATTATTTGGAAGATTATCCTAATAAGTTAAAAATACCATTTTATAATAGCCAATTAGATGCTTTATGTTTTGCTGACTATATTGATAGAATAACATTTCAAAAACAAATATGGCAATTTAATGAAATGAGTTCTTTAATAAAAACATTTGCTAATTCAAAGCATTTTCACGATTTTATTGAAATTAATTCTAATATTATTAATAGTAATAATAATACTAATAGTAATAATAATAATATTAATATAAAGAATATTAATACAAAGAATATAAAAAAATCAAAGATAACTATAAAAAATAATAAAACTATTGAAAATAATACACCAAAAGAAATAATTTTTACAAAAGTTTTAACAAAATATTCAACAGAATATAATAATGCACTATTTATTCAAAAATTATGTCAAAAGTTAGGCTTAGATAAAAAAGACTTATATGCATTATTTATTTATTTAAAAAATAGTAATCAATTAAATAACTATCAAGATTTTTTTGAAGTTAATTATGAAATTTCTAAATTAGATTTTAATCGTATTTATAGATATTTAGAAAATTATAGTAATAAAGATTTTCATAAACTTATAACTAAAACTAGATTACTTGATAGCAATGATGATGAAATATTTGAAGATGACACATTTAAAAATGACTTATTGGATAATAATAATATTATTGATTATGAAGAATGAAAAACATACATAGAGTAACGCATATTTTAGTAAACTTCAGGCATTTTATTACGCTTAGGTATATTATCAAAAATTTCATTATAGTCTTCATTTAATAATGGAATTGGTGCTAACTTAGGGTAATTAGGGTTCCAATATTTTAATGGTATTCCCTGTTTACAACACGTTTTAAATAATGTAAAATCACAACAAATTTCTGGATATTCACAATCCCAACTATCATCACAAAATTTAATATTATTTTTATTAAATAAGTAAAATAATTTTATTGATTTTGTTAATAATTTTGATACTAATTCATTTATTAAATTAAAATTATTAATGCTATTCATTTTTATATTATAATTTTGATAATTTTGATAATTTTGATAATTTTGATAATTTTGATAATTTTGATAATTTTCGTTGTTTATGTATTTATTAGAATTATAACTATAATTATAACTAACCATTTGTAAAATTGTTATGCTATATAATAAATTTATTAATCTCATAATTTTTTAATTTATTAATTACATAATAAAAATTTTAAATCAATTTTATTATATAATTATAATGAAATTAAACAGATAAAAAATGTAAAACTCTAAATAAAAATAAAAATTGATTTTCTTTATATTATTATCAATATAAATAAATTAATTTACAATAAAGATTTATTATGAAATTTTATAATATAATAAGTATTTTAATGAATATAAATAATTTTATATATTATGGACTAGGAATATTATTAATAAGTAATTTATTACAGATTTTAAATTTATTTTCAAATACAAAATTCTTGCTGGGTGTCGATGCATATAATACGATAAAATTAGATAATTCTAATTTGTTACCTTTATATTATAATATTGGTCTTGAAAATAGATTTAAAAAAAATATTTTAAATAAGTTAAAAATAAATGGAAATGATTATTGTTTATATTATGCTGATAATAAATGGAATTTATTGAGTGATGTATGTATTCATAGAGGTGCATCTTTATCATCATCAAAAACACTTAAATATTCTATTAATAATAACTTTTCATCACCAAAATGTATACGCTGTCCTTATCACGGTTGGGAATATATTGATGGAAGATTATCAAAAATACCAGGAAATATAAATAATTATTTTAATATAGGAGTTCAAAATTATCCAGTAAAAACACATAATAATGATTTATATATAACATTTAGTTATGAACAAAACTCAAATACTGGATTATTACCTTCAGATATTGGTTATGATTTATTTGATATTGAAGAAGAAACTAATAATAATTTTGAAAAAATTACCAAAACAATTCAATTACCTATAACAAATGAAATTGTAATTGAAAATTTACTTGATATGATGCATGTTTCATATATTCATTCATTTGGTAATTCATTACAACCAGTACCATATGGAATAAAATTCCAAAAAATAAATGATTTTCACGGTAAAACAAGTTATTATTATTCAAGCGGTCCTAGTTCATTATCACGATGGTTTGGATTAGCTGAAGAAGTAATTGTTGAAAATGAGTTTTATTTACCATCAACAACAGTAACACGAATTAAAGCCAATTTTATAACTAAAACAATATTAACTTATTCATATCCAATTGATGCTAATAATACAATGTTATATATAAAATTATATAGAAATTATTTAAAGGGATTTTTAGGGGATTTATTACATCAAAAACAACTATCTATTACATTAGATGAAGATATAGCAATATTAAAAAATGTTTATGAAAAGTATTCAAATGGTATTATAAATACAAAATATGATATTACTCAAAGTGAACGACGAAAATTTATAAAAAAAATACATAATATTATTACACCGACCGGAAAGAAAAATGAGACAAAATAAATATATTTAGAAAAATTATTTAAATTTATTTATTTTGAGAAAAGGTAAAAAATTAATAATAAATTTTTTTTTTTATTAATTTTTATTATTAATTTTTTTTTACAAACTTATAATAACATTATTTATAATTATATATATAATTAAATGAATTAAGTAATGACTTTTACCTTTGTTTTCTTTTGCTTTAATTGTTCTAATTCATCTATGCGTTTTTGTCGTCTTAATTCCCAAGCTTTTATTTGTTCGCTTGAAACTTCTTTATTAAGATGTTGGCAATAATGTTGAGGTGATAAATAAAATAGTATACTTGAACCATTCTTACTCTTACATTCACCAGTAGCCAATATTACGCTATAAAATAAATATTCATCATATGAACCTACTAAATAAGGATAATATTCACCAGTTTCAGCATCTCGAATTTTTGTTCCGATGCTACCAGACGTATATAACTCAATTTTTCTCTTTTTTCTTCGTAAATTATTATTTTCATCTTCTTCATAAACAAATCTATAAATTATATTATAACCTCTATCATTTCTTTTATTAACTTCCATTAATTTATTAAACTGTTCACTATTTAATGATTTAGATGAATTAAATTCTAATTCTTCTAAAATACCATCACCTGGAAAACTAGATATATCAGCATCATACATTTTTAATTAATTTAATTAATTAATATAATAAATTTATTAATTTATTATTTTAAATAATTAACATTAAATATCTTTAAATTGTTTTAATATAATTATTATTACTATTACACCTTTTTTTATGTAAAAAAAAGTTTTCATAATATTCTTCTTTTTTCTTTTTACTTGGTTTAATATCATTTTATATGTTAGGTTGTCGATTATTTTCATAAGATAATGGTCCATTTGAGTAATTCATAGTTAGTTGATTATTTAATTTAATAAATGTTTTTGTATTATCATTAATATTATCATTAATATTATTAGACAAAGAATTATTAATTAAAATTGGACTTTGATTTTGAAGTAAATTATAAACTTTTTGTAATTCTTGTTTTAATTGATTATTTTCATTAATCAATTTTAAAATAATATTATGTTGTTCATTTAATTTATCGATAATTTGCTGTGGATTTGATAAAATATTTTGTTGCATTTGTTGTTGTACGTGTTCTTGAATCATTTTATCACGTGCTGTTTTTATTTCAACTAATTGTTTTAATACATCAGGTTTATGTTTTGTAGAACCAAAATCGTAATCGTTTAATAAGTTATCAACATTCATATAAAATTCTAATAATTTTGGTTGTTTAATAAAATCTTTAGGTTTATAATCACAATCATGGACGAATGGGCTGGGTAACTGCTGTAATAATTCTTTCTTATCAAATGTATTATGAATGTGAGAAAATACTAATATTGTTTTTAATGGGTCTAATTGGATGAATGGAATACTATAATCTTTTAAAAATTTTTTCTCTTCAGCAAGTGAGGCATTTTCATCAAAACATGTTTGTTCTAATAATTGACGTTTAAAAGCAAATGTTGCAGC
>Ga0214923_10009381_pt1 | contig 10206 bp, 6 predicted proteins | sample LL1510_MetaG_FD_177993 | JGI IMG/M metagenome (GOLD analysis project Ga0214923, IMG submission 177993) | Freshwater microbial communities from Lake Lanier, Atlanta, Georgia, United States - LL-1510 | ecosystem: Environmental > Aquatic > Freshwater > Lake | place: USA: Georgia | collected 2015-10-15
TAATTTAGCCTTATTGATTTTTAATTGGGTTTCTCTAATTCTAGAAGCACCAGCCAATCCATCAAAAATTGTCAATTGAAGTTGCAAACCAAACATTTGAGAGGTAATCCAACTGTTGTTAATTGGCAAGTTTGCTTGAAAGAAATTAAACTCTGGACGATTTGTGCTTTTTTGAAATTGATAAAACCCAACCAATCGAGGCAAATATCCCATTTGATATCTTTTCTTATCTAAGTTACCCAAGCGAATAGATTGATCTAAAATTTGATATTCAATTCTTAATTTGGTGTCGAATTTATTTTTTTCAACTTCGCTCATTTTGATTTGCTCGTTTATTTGCTCAATGTTATCGGTCAATTCAATTTCTGTATTGATATCCATTCCCATTTGAAGTTTCAATACATTTTTTAACATTGATACAGCATTTGTTAATTTTTCTTTTTGAACATTTAAATTCCCTAATGCCAATGTAAGTCTTTGAACATCTAATTTCTCAGCAAAACCTTCTTTGTTTACTTCTTTCAAATCTTTTAAAGATTTTTCTAAAACTGCAATGTTTGCATCAATTACCGTAATGTTTTTCTCAGTTGTAGCAACCATTAAATAGGCTTTAGCAACATTAAATTGTACGTCATTTTTTGTTTTTGCATTTAACAATGAGCTCATATTTAAAAACTCATTCGTTGCTTTCAATGCAACCAAATAAGATCCATCGAAAATTAACTGATTTGCAGAAATACCTGCGTTGCTCGATATTTTTTGAGCAAAGGTAAGTTTAATATATTCTGGATTGGTTCCAGAAAAGTTCTTGATATATTGTCCAGGAATGGTAATATATTGATTGTAACCCGCTGAAGCTGAAATTTGAGGCAAACCAATTGCGGCGGTTTGCTTAACCGTTTCCATTGCCATCATTACATCGGTAGATGATTTCCGAACATCAATGTTGTTTGATTCTGCACTTTCAATTGCCTGTTTTAAAGACAATTTAACGCTTGTACTAGTTTGGGCTTTGAGCATTCCAATGCTGCCAACCACAAAGACTATTAGATATTTTTTCATAAGATATTTAATTCCAGTTTAATGATTCTAGTTCTTTTAATCCCTCAAACGAAGCAATACCCCGAATGTGGTACTTCATTACTTCTGTTAATGCAATGTTGGGATCGAAGTTTGTTAATTTAAATTCGTCTTGGTCAAATACAGTATAAGTTAAAATCGAAAACGAATGTGCAATTATATTCTCATCAAAATCCAAACGATACAATCCTTTTTCACGACCAAGTTTGATATTATTGAGAATGCGAACAATAATATGTTCTTCTCTATGTTTAATTAATTCATTGTAAATTTCGTGATGGTACTTTTTCAAGTCAAACATCATGTTAGGATTCATAGAATTTGTTTGAGAAATTGCGAATTGGGTAATTTGAAACAATTGTTTAATAGGATGATTTTCAACCGATGTAATGTTCAAAATTGCTTCATCCATTCGCTCCATGTGCGATTTGATAGTAATTGCTATTAATTCATTTTTATCGCGAAAACACTTATACAATGTTTTTTTAGAAATATTCAACTCTTTCGAAACATCGTCCATTGACACACTTCTAACACCAAATCGATTAAAAAGTTTGTCAGCTGCAGTAAGAATTTTTTGACCGAGTTCCATTTCGCGCTGCAAAGATACGCAAAAAAATACTCACGGAAACTTTGAATGGGTAAAAAGTTTCCGATATCGACGATTAGCGAATATCTATCGACCAAGGCAAGCGCATTTGCATGCCTTGCATCTGGCGCACTGAAGTTATATCATTGATTGTCTTTATATCTAATCCTGCTTGAATCAATATTTCCTTCATTTGGGATTCTTTGTTACTGCTACGATCAATGATCTTTTCTAACAAACCTTTGGCCTCTGGATATTCAACAATTTTATAATCCTTTAATTTGGCCATTCGCTTTGCTGATAAAACAGCCCTATCGATATTTCCAATTCCGTCAATCAACTTAAGTTTCAATGCATCTTCCCCAGAATATACTCGGCCTTGAGCTAGATCATTCACAACTGATTTTTCAATATGCCTTCCCTCACTCACAATGCTAATAAAATCGTCGTAGATGTTGTTCACCGCATTTTGCATCATCATTGATTGCGATGCATCCATTCCTCTGTCGGGTCTCCATAATTCAGCCATTTCACCCACATTCACAGTTTCATATTTAAGGCCTAATTTCTGACCAAATAAGTTTTCGGTGTTGGCAACCATTGCAAACACACCAATTGAACCCGTAACTGTATTTGGCAATGCAAAAATGCTATCTCCAACACATGAAATATAATAACCACCGCTTGCAGCGACGTTTCCATAAGAGAAAATGACAGGTTTGTTCTTTTTTGCCAATTTGATTTCTTTGGCAATGATGTCACTCGCCATAGAACTTCCCCCAGGACTATTCACCCTAACCACAATGGCTTTGATTGATTTGTCGTTGCTCACTTCTTTCAACGTTTTAATAAAAGTTTCGCTGGCAATTTGTGAATTGTTTTCAGATTTGCCCGGCATGATGTCGCCTTCGGCATAAATGATAGCAATTTTTTCTTCTGCGTATTTGTAATTGTCATCAGATTCTAAATACTTACTCAAGTTGGTGAATTGGTAAGTAGATGATTTTCTTTTTATGATAGACATCAATTCATCTTCATATACTAATTTATCTACCAAATGACAATTCAGTGCATCTTTAGCAGTAAATACTAGTCCTTTTTGAGAAATTCCCCATAAAGTATCAAATTCCAATTTTCTTGATTTACCTATTTCTGAAACTTGGTGTTTGTACAACGAGGTTAAATAAGTTGTAATTTGAAATTTATTTTCTTCAGATAATTTATCTAGAACAAAGGGCTCAACCGCACCTTTGAATTTTCCAACTTTAAATACTTGAAAATTCACACCCAATTTATCTAACAAGCCTTTGTACATGACAATGTTAGATGACAAACCATTGAATTCTAACATTCCTTTTGGATTCAAATAAGCTTCATTGCAAGCAGATGCAATGTAATAACCTTGTTCGGTGAAAATCTCTCCATAAGCGATAATCCATTTTCCAGACGCCTTAAATTCATTGATGTATTGTCTAATTTCATCAGCGTGCGCAAGTCCCCCAGAATAAAAACCAGGTCTCAAAATAATTCCCTTGATTTTACTGTCTTTCGTAGCCCTGTTTAATGCAACTTTAATGTCGTTCAATCCAAAATTCTCAGAGTCTTCATTTCCAAATAGCTCAGAAATGGGATCTTCAACGCCTTGCTCAGATAAATCTGAAGGTAACGTAATGGTTAAAACGGAATTGTCTTCAATTTTGACATTTTCTTTGCTGTTGCTGAAGCCAGCTACCATAACTGCAAAAATCACAACCAAAGAAACAATACCAAGTCCAAAACCTGCCAATAGAACCAAAAAATACTTGAGAAACTTTTTCATCTAAAAACAAAAATAAAAAGGATTTTTGACAATTACATGAGATATCGTTTAAGTTGGATTTCTATTAGACAAACATACGCATGCCGCGAATTTGATTTGAAATGCAATTTATTCATATTCAAATGTTATTTTTGAAGAGTTTTAACAATATTTATGAACTTTTTTAATAAATCTCTTCAAAAAGCCATCGTGTTTTTCGTGTTATGGGCAATGCCATACAAAAATTTGACGGCACAGCATTCTTTAGGGCTATTGGTTGGCGACTATAATACACCGTATGCTTATAGCTTGAATCCTGCTTTAACCAGAGGCAATTTGTCAAATAGAGCCTACATCAATTGGTGGGGAACGTCATTGTCATTAGACAATAATTTCATGAAGTACAATGCACCATTTAGATTGTCTAAGTGGGTAAACAACGATTTCCCAGCAGAAAATGTAAATGCAAATGGAACGCTTGCTTTTAAGCAAAGCTGGTTGCCAACTGATTTAACTGTAAAAGATTGGAAATTAAACTACCTAAACGAAGTTTATGGTCCGTCAATTTTTATTCCTTTAGATAATATTGGGGGATTTGGGTTCGGGGTAAGAGGCATCTCTGGATTTTCAGTGAATGGATTGAATGGCGATATGGGTGGCATTTTCCGCTATGGACTTGGAGATTCTGCAGTTGGTGGATTGAGAAGTTTGAGAAATAAAAATGTAAACCAAGGTGAATTTTCAATCAATACCGAAAAATATCAAGAATGGTACATGTCGTTTGCCGGTTATACCCAGCCCGATGTTGTTAACTCAATGCGTTGGGGATTTACTGCCAAACTTTTGATAGGAATGGGAATGGCTCATTTGGGGTCAGATAATTTGTCGTTCAATGTTAAAAATGATCAGGTAGTAGATATTCAGCAGTTAAATGCACGATTTTTTCATACAAACGATCAAAGCGTTGCAACTGCAATGTCAGCGCCTTTTGGTTTGAAATTTGATTTTATGAACGGGCAGGAGCTGGAATGGATTTGGGATTCATGTATGAATTTAGACCAAATGCAAATAGAATTAATAACAGTATTTCATTTTGCGACAGAGAAAAGTTTGAGCAATACAAATGGAAGTTCGGTGCAAGTATTACCGATTTAGGTTTTATTTCTTATGATGGGAAAGGCAGTGAAATTATTTCAATTGCCAATTCATCGTATAAAGTTGACCCCAATGTTGTAAATGCGCTTCAATACTATCAAGGTGAAGATCGATTTGATAAAGTTGATGATAAATTTTTCAATCAGTTGAATGCAAATGCGGTAAATTCTTTTGTGAGTTATTCACCAACTGCCTTGAATGTTCAGTTTGATAATGCTTTAACCAATCATTTTCATATTGGGGGATATTGGACGCAAAGTTTAAAAGCTAAGAATTCTGTAGGTTTAAGAAGGTCTTCTTATTTGAGTGTAGTTCCAAGATGGCAAGGTGAAACAATTGAAATTGGTATGCCAGTTACCGCATCTTATGACTACGATAAAATGAATTTGGGATTGTATGGCAGATTTGGTCCGTTGATTGTGGGTTCAGATAATTTGGCTGGATTGGGTCAGTTTATCAATAATGACAATTATTCTGGTGCCAGTTTCTATTTTGGATTTAGATCTAAAATTGGTGATTGTGAAGTTGCTTATAACAATCAAAATAGAAGGGTAGTTAAAAAGAAGGAACAAGTAGATAGTCAGGATGTTGCTAAGAATAAAAAAATAGTCCCAAAGGATACTGTAATTGTTAAAAAAATTGTGAGGGACACTGTATTTGTAAACAATACTCCTAACAAAAACAATGCGAATATTTCTGCCGAACAAATTAAATTGAGAGAGGCTGAATTAAAGAAAAAAGAAGATGCTTTAAAAGCGAAAGAGGATGCATTGAAGCAAAAAGAAATGGATTTGTTGAAATTGCCAACGACTTCAGATGCTGATTGCAATAAAAAAATTGCCGCAATTAAAGCAGAGGCAGATAAAACAAAATCGGAATTTGATAAATGTAAGAATGATGCAATTTTAACGGCAGCGCAAGGCAAAAAAGATGTTGCTGGTAAGCAAATTACAATTGATCAATTACAAAGTGATTTGTTAAAAGAGAAAACCAAAAACGCTCAAATTACAGCTGAATTGGATAAAACCAAAAAACAAAATGATCAGTTGATTTTGGCTTCTAAAGGTGATTGTAACAAACAAACGAAACAGTTAGACAGTTTATGGAAAAATGAATTGGCTAAAAATTCAAATATTTCTGCGGAATTAGATCAATCAAAAATCAAGTATGATATCTTAAAATCAACTTGCGATGAAAGCAATGCAAAATTGGCGAAATTGCAATTTGAGTTAGAATCATTAAAAGCGAAATCTAATGTAAATAACAATTGCTGCGATAAAGTTGTTCAAATTGAAGCTGAATTAGCAAAAGAAAAGACCAACAATGCAAATATCAAAGCTGAATTAGATAAAACCAAAGTTACTATTTCAGCCCAAGCTGATCAGTTAATAAAAATGGCGTCTGATAAAAAGGCATGCGATGAAGCATTGAAAGCAGCCAATTCTAAAGTTGTGATTGCTGAAGATTGCACTCCTTATAAGAACAAAGCTGCTCAGTTAGAATTAAAAGTGAACGACCTAACTAAGTCAAATGCCTCATTGCAGACACAAGTAACTACGTTAACTGCCGATAAAAAGTTGTGCGATGAGAAGTTAAAAGCTGCAACAGCTGCTAGCAATAGCAATATTGGAATTGCCGAAGATTGCACTCCTTATAAGAACAAGGCAGCGCAATTGGAAGTAAAATTGGCTGAATTGAATAAAACAATTGCCGGCTTGCAATCTCAAGTGGCAATGTTAACTGCCGACAAAAAAGCATGCGATGAAAAGTTAAAAGCTGCAATTGCGGCTAACAACAGCACCATTAAAGTAGCTGAAGATTGCACTCCATACAAAACCAAAGTAAGTCAATTAGAAGCTCAAGTTGCTGAATTAAATAAAACGATTGTGAGTTTACAAACTCAAGTAAGCACATTGACTTCAGATAAAAAGATTTGTGATGAAAAGCTAAAAGCAGCTAGCAGCAATGTTTCTGTTTCAGAAGATTGCACACCATATAAAAACAAAGTTGCTTCATTAGAGAAAACAAACATTGAATTAACGGCTACAAATAAAAACTTGAATGCTAAAATTTTGGAATTGAATACCCAAATTACCGCGTTAACTGCCGATAAGAAAGCATGTGAAGATAAATTGAAAGCCGCTTCAAGTAATGTTACCGCTTCAGAAGATTGTACTCCTTATAAATTGAAAGCTGCTGAACTTGAAAAGAAAAACATTGGTTTGGCTGCTGAATTGGCAGCATTGCAAGCAAATTTGGATGCTTGCACCAAGGCGAAATCGGATTTGGCTAGTCAAGTTGATAAATGCGCTGAACTAGATGGTAAATTAAAAACTGCGCAATCAGACAATGCTAAATTAACAGCTTCATTGAGCGCAGCCAATGAAACAATTGCTGATTTACAAGCCAAATTAAAGGCTGCAAGTGCTTCTAATAGTTGTGAAGCATTGCAATCATTGGTAAATCAATTGAGAGACGATGTGAAATCGAAGAACGATCAAATTAATCAGTTAAATTCCGATTTAGAACAATGTAGCTCTGATTTGAAAGAATTAAAAGACAAGGAAACTTCAAATCAATCTGATTTAGAATCGGCAAATATGAGTATTGCTTCATTAAGAAAGCAAGTTTCTAGTTACGATGACCAAATATTGGCATTGTCGAATACTGTAAAAGCAAAAGATGCTGAAATTGCGAAGTTGAAAGCACAAATTACTACGCTACAAGATTCCCTCAAAAAATGTCAAGACAGTTTGCCACCGGCAACTGATCCAGGTACTGGAGGGAATTAATTGAAAATAGATTACAACGAAAAAAAAGGGGCAAAAGCCCCCTTTTTTTCGTTTAGTCATCCCCCCTAAAACACCACATAAACCCTGGCATTGATTCTGCGGCCAGTTAGGTATTCGGGTACCCCGTATTTGTTGTTGCTTAAGTATAAGAATATATGACAATATTTTGCGTTTATATTTTATGGTGATTTTACGTGTGCTTCTTTTTCAATTGCTTGTGCTAATTACAATTCCTTTAGTTGCACAAAAATATGATCCTATTGATGGTGGATTTGAAACACGTGAACGCAAGATTCAGGCACAAACAAATCCACGGAAGCAACAGAAAAACTTGGAGGAGTGGATGGAACTCAATTTGGGCTATGCTCCAGCGGGTGGCATTATACAGCACAATGGGGGATATTCGTATACTTGGCTTGCAGGGTGGCCGGTGGTTTGGAAAGGACCCAATGAAGGCAAACGAATCATCAAATCAAATGTCCTTAAAGACATCGAACCCTTAAAGCCTTATGCTGCAACCAAATGCGTCTGTATTTTCAACCACGAAGTCAGTAACCAAGAATATCTGGACTTTGTAACGGATGTGTTTTTGGAAAAAATGCGATTGATGAATCCGAAACTCACGTTCATGGACAAGCGGGGTAACTTCACAGATAGCTTTCTGAATTCTCTCGTAATGAATTTTTTGAAGCCCGGTGTGATTGTTTCCAAATTAAAAACGGGTGCAACGCTAGGTAGCGTTTTAATTCAGGATGTCCAAGATTCAATTACCAAGAAGGAAATGAAACTGCATGAATTGCTGGATTTGGGAAAAATTACATACAATGGCATAAAGATTTTTCCTGATGCCTCAGGATGGAGAGATAACTTCATCTTTAATATCCAGAATGAACCCATGATGGTCTATTATTTATGTCATCCGTCCTATCGCAATTACCCCATTTGTAATTTGCAACAATCCCAAGCGATGGCCTATTGTCAGTGGTTGAGCTCACAGCTGTCTAAACTATCAGGAAAGGAAATTGTTGTATCTTTGCCTACAGAATTGGAATGGATCCAAGCGGCAAGTTATGAAAATGAAGATTCGAAATCGTATTATAAACCGAACGCAAATCCATATTGGAGAAATGAAAAAGGAAGTTATATTGCCAATCATATTGGTTACAAAACGCCAGCACAACGAGAACAATACGAAGAATGGCTAAAATATAGGCAAAGTATTAAACCAAACACCAAATTGACCAAGTCGGATTCCCTCGAAAATTTCAGCCAAGAAAGAATAGAATTAGATCTTGGGAGCGATGGTGCTTTTAATAGTAAATCTGTTTTTTCTTATTGGCCAAACGATGCCGGCTGTTATAATATTTTTGGCAATGTAGCTGAGATGACGAGTACCATAGAAGGCGAAATGATGGTTGTAAAAGGCGGGTGTTTTATGGATGTTGGCGACGTCCTCTTTCCAGGAAGCCGTGGCTTTATTTACGTCGGGGAATCTATGCCTATGGTTGGTTTCCGACCTGTTGTAAAAATGCGTTGAGGATAGGATAATATACGCAATTTCTGCGAGATTTTCAAGTTTGTTTAGAGAAGTATGGTAGCCACACCAGTATTTGGGCTAAAGTATAGTGGAACCAATGTGATTTTTTAAAAACTCTATTGTATGCTACTTTTAATATCATTGAATTCTCTTTATTAATTTCTCAAAGCAATATGCAATTTCAGTTTCATTTGGAATTTTGCGGAATGCCAATGTCGAAAGTTCAGTTTGATACTTATCTTTGAGATGATTCCATAAATTAGGGAAATTTCTTATCAACGGAGATTCAGAAATAGGTTTATTTTGCCAATTGAATCGCGCGTCCTTTTGGCAAATAATTCCTCAATCATTTTTTGAGGCATAGGTTCAGAAGCTGTGCCAATTCGTATGTAGCAACCTTTTTCAGATAGGCCATATTTTCGTTTGTAATATGGTTTCTCTGAACCGCTAGCTAATGTTATTTTAATAATGTCCTTGCCTTCTTTTTTGTCGGCAATTACATCAAATAAGCCCATACAGTTGGGTGAGATATTTGTTTTTAAACGGTCTTTTATTTTGAGCATATCCCCGTCTAAATCGGCCACCCCACATACAATTCCATTTTTATCAATTCCCAAATATATTATTCCACCCTCCTGATAATTTAAGAAAGCGATGACTTCCTTTTCTAAATCTAATTCTTTGGTTAATTCGAGTTTATATTCTATCCGATTGGTTTCAGTCATACCCTAATTTATGTGCTTTGAATTTCATTTAATGAGCCATTTTAATATGATTAAATCAGCATAGCATTAGATAAAAACACTAAATTGAATCATATGAATTTCACATTAATCAAAGTTAACCCCCATTAATTCCATACCTCGAATCTCAATCGAAATTACCCGAGCGAAGTTTTGCAGTTTTTGCAAAAAAAATTAGGAATTTACAATTCCATCGCATTACATTTGCAACAGTATCACGAGACCCAAAGGTCACCAACCGAGCAATTAACCCTGCTACGGTGGTAAAATGATGCGGACAACACGTCAAAAACAAAGGGAAATGAAATCTTTCATTCTACACAACAGCGTTTTTAGTACCGAAATTCCTTCGGCCACAACTGCAATGCCCTGTTATGTTGTTTTTGCTCCAGCCATCAATCTCCTGGCTTGTCTTTGTTCCGCAGCATCGTCCCTCAAGACCCGTGTTCTGCCATCGAACAATACAAAAACAATATATCATGACAAAACACACCTATCAATTTACAAGTGAA
>Ga0214923_10009382_pt1 | contig 10205 bp, 11 predicted proteins | sample LL1510_MetaG_FD_177993 | JGI IMG/M metagenome (GOLD analysis project Ga0214923, IMG submission 177993) | Freshwater microbial communities from Lake Lanier, Atlanta, Georgia, United States - LL-1510 | ecosystem: Environmental > Aquatic > Freshwater > Lake | place: USA: Georgia | collected...
GAAATGAACCTCCTTGATCCGCTCATTGGAGCGAACCCCTGTGTTTCCTCTCAGTTACAGGAAGAGTTTGTTATCACCAAAGCAGTGGTATCTTTCAAGATAGCTCAGGAGCTATCTCGAACTAATCCAGAACACCTTAATATTCGCATTGCGGATATACAAACAGCTTACAAAATCTATCAAAAGGCTTTACGTGCATGTATCGCCGTCTCTGAATAAGCACTTACCTTTTCAAAATTGGATTAGTGTAAATAGGAGGAAAATTTATTATATTATTTTTATATTATGTATATTTTTTACATAGATGGCATAGGTATTACACTATTTGATAGAGATACATTTTCATTTGAAAAATCATATTCAGATTCATTATTACTATTATTACCATTATTGTAATATACATCATTTGGATTATATTCTCTTCCTTTATCTAAATTTTGATATTTTATAGCTTCATAACATGGAATAACATTTCCTTGAACATCTAGACCTGAATAATTTTCACAAGAATAATCATTAATTAAAAGAAAAACTAGAAAAAATATTACTATAATAATTATATATTTAACTATCATTATATATATATTATACTATAAAAAATTTTATTTATTATATTTTTATAAATAATCTATATTTTTTCAATCATATTATAATTTTCTAAAACTGTAGTTATTATATTTACACATTGTTCTGTTCTAATATTCAATGGTTGAACGTCACCTTGTCCAGTGGTTTCAACAAGTATATAATTTAATTTAATAAAATCAGTATAATCTCTTAATGTTCCTTTAATTTTTTTATTATGATTTATTTTAAACTTTTTATAATCAATATTAATTATTTTATTCAAATTATTTACAACTTTATTGGCAATTTCTAAAGATTTTTCAGTTTCAGCTGGTGTTATAGTTGAACCTAAAGTATTATCTGATTTATTAGCATAATCATATCCTTCATGAAAATCTATTATAAAATCACTTGTTTTTGAAAAATTAATTATTAATTTATTTATAATATTATTATCATTATCTTTGTATAATCTATTAATATCTCCAACTGTATTGTGGTTTCTTTTGTTTAACTTTAATCCACAATAATTTACAGATGGTATAAAAATTATTTTACCTTTTTTTAATGTAATTTCTTGTCTATTTAATTTATTCATATATTCTTTAATTCCATAATATCCAGCAGGTTCATTTCCATGTGTAGCTCCAACAATTAAAATTATTGGTCCTTTTTCTTTTCCTACATATTCAAAATATTCCGGTTCTTTATAACATATATTATTTATTGTTGTTCTATAATAAATTATAATTAAAATAATTATTATTAATAATATGAGAATTATTAGTTCCATTATATTTATATACTAATATATTTATTATATTTGTATAACTATTTTATTATAGTTTCAATTATATTGTATTTCTAGATTTATTTGAATATATTAAATTATCTATATAAGATAGCAGAAATTACATAAATTAACATGATAAAAAATATTTATTTATTTAGTTTGTATAATTTTTTGTTATATATTTATTTTATAAAATATATAGAAACTTATAAAGAAAATTATATATCTGGCGGTGGTGTATTAGCTGTAAATAGATACCCGTGCTCTGGCTTTATACAATATTTTAATATATTATTATTCTCTAAACATACGAATATCATATTTCTGGAACAAGCAATTGATATAGGGGGACTTAATAACTTATAAGAACATATAACATTACCAGTTGAAAAATCAACTAACACTACTTGTTTATTTTTGTAATCAGCTATACAAATTGTCTTTTCCTCGGAAAATGCTATATTGCGCGACAAGCCTATACAACCCGTTGAGAGAGGACAATTTTTTATTTTAATTTCTTCCATTGACATTGACGTTCCAATAACAACTTTAAATAGTTTTTCATTTATACTTACACATATTTTCTCACCTTCACTTACAGCCAAACCTATATTATCCCTCTCTAACAAGGTATTTCTATATTGAATTACTTCAGTCCTACGTTGGTAGTTCCATTTTAGAATACGTCCATAATCAATAACATATAAATTATTATTACTAAAAGCAACACATCTTGGTTTATTTAAAGTGGTATTTGAATTTAATTGTGTGTATTCGTTATTTTTTGGATCCAAATTATTTGAATTTACTTCCATTTCAACAAGTTTATTATTGCCTGTATCAGTCATAATAAATTTATTCAAACTAATAAAAGCAACGCTACTACGACCCGTTATTCCCTTTATATTATTAAAATTAGTATATATATATTTATTTCCATTTTTTACCAAATCAAATACGTTTAAAAAATTTTTATTTTTGTCAATAGTCACAACTTTAAATCTTTCTAAGACACTATTATAAATTACAGACAAATCATTATAATTAATCTGACTATCATTAGTAATTTTCAATTCTTCTTTAATTTTTTGATCTAGAACTAATAATGCTAATTCTTTCCATTTTGGCATCTTTTCCATAGAGCAATCGTAACCACCTATTAATTTTAAATATTTAGCTTTATACTTTAAGTATTTTTTTTTGTAAAAATCTTCGTTAAAATCTATACTATTCATATTATATTATATTATTTATATAAAAAAATTAAATAAAAATTAAATAAAAAATTCATATTATTTAATACTTTAATTATATAGTTATGAAATTTTAACTTCCTTAGACTCCTATAACTAAACACCATTTAATTCTTCAATTTTCTTACATTCTTCCTCCTTGAAATATGAATTAATCTGTCCTAGTCTTTCAATCGTATTATAAATAATATTTTCCGACGCATCAATTAAAATACTAATTAGTTTTTAACTTATAATTTACACACTTGAAGATTTAAAATGCCGATTTTTTAATATATAAATATTTATATATTAGATGTTAAAACATAAGAGTAAAAATTATAAAAAAAAATTTTATGCAGCTATTATGTCTATCAGTTAGATAATTTCATTTTTTTAATTATCAATTACGATTAAATTTTCTTCATAAAATGCTACTTCTGTGTAATTTGTTTTTACACCATAAATTTGATATATATCATTATATGCATATTCTATAATAATTTTACCTGTTATATCTATCAAACTTAAAAATTACCCACCATAATTAGAAATTAAAATATTAGAATTATAATCAAATGCTAATAAATTTCTTAATCTATCAACGTGTAAAATTGATCCATCGCTAATTTACACATATAAATTATTAACAACTTTCTTCACAATTTATTATTTTTTATCCATTTATATTATATTATTATATAATTTTTTTGGGTTTTTCTTCAGCAAACCATAATGTATGAGCATCTAATTTATCAACATCTGATTTATCAATTATCCTACAACTGCTCTCTATATAAAATTTATTTATATCTTCTTTATAATTATATAAAATTTTTCCTGACGAATCAATTAAAATACTTGTGGGTTTTTTTCCAGATATTATATTTACGCAGTATTTTAGAGATAAGTCTATACCTTTAGAATTATGTTTATAATTTAAAATTGTAATATAAGATACAACATTACTACCTATTAACAAATTTTCATCTTTATCAAATATAATTCCACATGGTTTAGATAATAATTCATGCCTAAAATTTACTATAAGTTTTTTAGAATCTGGATTAAATATTTTTATACTATTATCAAATTCATCTGAAACAACAATATTATTTTTAGAATCAATAGCAATACTATTAAAATTAGTATTTTCATATTCAATTGTATTCAAAAACTTAAATTCTTTAAGATCAAAAATATGAATTTTATTTTTATCAGTGACACATATTTCAGGTTTATCACCAACACGAATGGTAACTGCACGTAAATTAACAAAATTTATTGGTGTATTTGGTTTTCCAAATCTTTGTAATTTTGCCAGTATATTTGATTCAACTATATTTGTTATACTATGTTTAAAAATATATTCTTGTTTTTTATTTTTTTCATAAACATTAATTTTATTATTACTATCAATTATAATTAAATTAATACCATAAAAAGTTGCATCTATAAATTTTACTGGAGAAAATTCATTCAAAGATTTAGTTATTATATTTCCACTTTTATCTATTATACTTAAATATTTTCCTTGATGACTTGATATTAAAATATTCGAATTTTGATCGAATGCTAATAATTTTATATAATTAGGTATTGCTATAAATTGCTTATCAGAAAAAGATTTTAAAGTTATTTCTATCCAATTACGCAAACTAAAATTATCTTTATAAAACAAATCACAATGTGCAACACTGCCTACTTCAGTAGGAATATTTGGATTAATAAGATTTTTCTTATTAACATAAATACCACCTAATTGTAATTTTAAATATTTAGCCTTATATTTATAATATTTTTTTTTGTAATATTCTTCATTACCATTTTGATTATTCATTATATATTTTATATGAATAATAAAAAATTGATTATTATATTAAAAATATATGTAATAATTAACACATTATGAGCTATACTTATAGATTTAATAGACTTAATTGTGATTACAACATTGATTTATACAATAATTTTAGAGTATTATCAAATGAATTTACAACTACAGAAGATATTTGTAAATTAATTAGATTTTTTCCTACAATATCATTAAGCAAACTTGATATAATTTATAAATTTTTAGAAGAAAATAAAAGTGTTAAAATATTATATATTCCAATTATTCATCATGATATTGAATTAGGTTATAAAAATGCACATTTTTTGATACAACAAGAACAAGAAGTTAATGGAAAATATATTTTTATTGGTAATATAAATTATCATATTGATACAGAAATTCATTTAATAATAGAAGAATATTTTTCAAATTCTCATACTTTATATTATTCAACAGAACAATTATTGTTAATGACTGATAACCAATATATTGGTTTGTTTTGTAATATTTTTGATATTGATAACTATTATAATCAATCTTATAATCCTTATTTTGAGAATCAAAATATTGATTATATTTACAACTTTAATGTAGAAAATGATAATTATAGAGAGCAAGAAAATGATAATTATGGAGAGCAAGAAAATGATAATTATGGAGAGCTAGAAAATGAAGAAATAAATAATTATAATATTTTAGGATAATAAATTTTTTACTTATAATAATTATAATGAATAATTCTAATTATTTTTACAAATATATAAAATATAAAAATAAATATAAAAATTTAAAAGGAGGAAATATAAAAAATATTGGTTTTGATTTTGATGGTGTTATACATAGAAATGTTGGTCCAGATAATGGTAAAGATTCACGAAAACCAAATTGTCTTTTATTAGAACATAGATTTATAGAAATACAAAATAAAATTTTTGATTATCATTGTCATAACTATAATATTTATATTATAACAGGAAGAGGAAAAAGAGGACCTATATTTGAATATCTAAATTATTGTGGATTAAATGAAGAAATAATACCAAGAGATAATGTTAATGCTATTGGTGGAAGTGGTAATAAAGTTAATATGGCAATTCAATTAGAATTAGATGAATATTATGAAGATAGTACAATAGAAATACAAAAATTTATTGATAGAAAATGTGAAATATTAACTGTTAAACCAAATTTTAGACTATTTCATGTTTTTCCAGAATTTTCTGGAAGAGAAGAAGCAATAGTAGAAATTTTTTTATAAATAAATTATTATTGTGTTATTGCTTGAAAAGGTAAAACTTCATTATTTGTATTTACAAAAACACCTACTACTGAATTTTCAGCTGCAGAAGTAACAATTGTAAGATTACTATTTGGAAAATTTATAGATTCATAATTTACTACTATAAAAGTATCTAAAAATCTTTTAATTTCTACTTTTCCTCCACTAAATTCAATTAAATTAATATTAAATGGATCTGTATAATAATTAGCAATTGGTAAAATATAATTACAATTATCTAAACCAGTAATACCTTGCGCATGTGTATAAATATTTGTTCCAGCAGAACAAGGTATTTTTATTTCAGTCCAATTTTCAAATAATGTTTCTCCTGTTAATTTATTATATAAAAGATCTACTACAAATGTTTGTATATTAACAAATCCAGTCAGTGAAAAACCACCCGAAATTGTATAAGTATCATAACAATTTATTTTACCATTATACCAAATACCATATGTTGTTGTAAATAACGAATTAGGAAATCTTATTTCTGTAATTGTTTTTTTCAAGTCAATATCATACACAAATGATCTTCCTATTAAAAAATTTAGTTGAGAAAAATCACTTGAAATATAAACAGCTAAACCTCCTCTTGTAGAATGTACAACCGTATATTTGAATGGAATTAATGAATTTTCTATTGTAAAATAATTATTAGGATTATTAAAATCACCATATGCTCCTTTATATCCAAATCCATTACATGGTTCATTAATTCCAACTGTGCCAGTTTGATAACTACCTACAAGTGTTATAGAAGTATCATTAAAATTTGATATATAATCAGGTCCATAGACTTGTGTAGAAGTAGAATTTGGAAATGTTACTGTTTCTATTTTAGAAGAATCTGGAATATCAATTGTTCCTTTATAAATTGCTCCAAAATTTGTTTTGAATGTGCCTGCTATTATATAGTTATCTGGAATATTTGTAGGACAAATACCTTGCCATGCTAATATATCAGTTGTTGTTTGATAATAAGTTGTATTTTCATTTTTTGTTATCATTATATATATGTAAATAAAAAAAATAATTAATAAGAGATAAAATTTATAGTATAAATATAATATATTAATTATGAATCTATTTATTTTAACTACAGCAGAGTGGATATTATTTTTAAGTACTTTTAGTGTAGTATTACAACCACTATGTGCTATGTTTGCTCCAACTATTCCAATAGCTATTTTTCTAACTAGATTTAATGCGAAAACAAAAATTTTTAATATTTTATATATTTTATATTATTATTTACTTTTTACATTTATATATAGAGTTATTGTTGGCGATGAGTTATTTGTAATTTATAAATTAGGTTTAATATTTATATCAGTCAGTGTATTAAAATATAATATATTATTTAATCTAGGTATTTGGAATATATTTTTAGAAGCAATAACTGATAATCCTCCTATGAATATTGATAAAAAATATTTTGAAGGACATATACTTTTTGAAGATAAAGAAAATTTTAAAAAGATACGTTCTGAAGTTCTTGATATTGTTGATAATTATGATATTAAAAGCTTAAAAGAATTATCAACAATATTTAGAAATGCTGTTACTGAAAAAAATAATGGAAAACATACATGGAGATTTCAATTTATTAAACAAAATGGAGAATTATATGAAATGTTAAATAATTATCCTGTGCTTAAAAATGCTTTGAATAATAAACTTATTTTTAATGCTGGTATTTCTATTTTAGATCCACTTATTTCTATTCCACAACATATTGGTTATTTTAAAGGATTTTTGAGGTATCAAGTTTGTATTGAAACTAATGATGATGATCCAAATAAACCATATATTATATGTGGTGATCAAAAATATACATGGAGAACAGGTGAAGGTGTTTTATTTGATGATATGTTTAATCATTATGTTGTTAATAATTCTGATTCAAGAAGAATTGTTTTGTATCTTGATATTTTGAGACTTAATTTACCAAACATAATTATTAAAATTAATAATTTAATTTGTAATATAATTTCAAAAGATAAATTATCAAACTTTATCCTAAAAAAACAACATATTCAAAGAAAAAATAAATAAATAAATATATTTTTAATTTATTTTATTGTAAATAAAAAATTTACAATAAAATCATTATTATAGTCTTTTTGTATTATAATAGTAATATCAAAATTTTTGTTGTATTCTAATTCTTCAATTATGAATTGTTTTATACTTTTTTCTATTTCTTTTTTAATTTTTTCCAGATTTTTTCCTAATAATGAACAAACTACATTATATTCTATATTAAATGATGTTGAAGATCTTGCTGAGAAATTTTTTTGAAGATCTTCTCTAATTTCACTAACAATAGAAGCCATCTTATATAAATTAATTTATAAAATGTATGTTTCAATTTTTTTATAATTTTAGTAATTATAAAAAAAATGGCTTTGCTCAATTTTTGTTCATTAATCGTTTAAGAGCAAATTCTGTTTCTACTAATTTTCTTCTAGTATTATTTAATTCATTTTCTAAAGAAACTGTATTTTGTAAAATAGTTTTCATACTATTTCTTAAATTATCACATAAATCTTCAACTATTTTATTTCTATTTTGAAGAGATTTTATTTCATTTTGTAAATTTTCAATTTTATTATTATGTGATTCTTCATCATCTATTATACTTTTATTTAATAATCCATAATTTCTAAAGTCTGAATCATATTCATCTTCTGTTTTTACATTTTGATAATTAAACTGCATTTATATATATTATATTAATATATTATATTTTTAATTAAAAAAATTTAAGTTTGAATATTCTATTATATAATGTTGAATTAGGTTTCCATGATTTATTATCATAAAACTTTTAGCTTTTAAGAAGACGTTTAGTATTATTGGAAATAAAAACTATACTATTTTTTATATTTCTTTACCACTCTATAAAATAATTTTATATATTTATATATAAAAGAAAAAATGAAGACATTAATAATATTAATATTTTACATCCTAAATATATTTTATTACTTTTTAAAAGCCAATGATATTAATTTTGAAACATTCAAGTTTATGGATTCAACCAAAGAAATGAAGGATTTATTATTAGTAGAAATTGATATTAATGATTCTAAAAAAAGAAATTTGATAATTAAAAAATTAAAAAATAATAAATATTTACATGATAAAATTATATTAAAAAAAGTAGTTGGCGATAATAGATTAAGATTATATATCCATCATGGATATTTTGATGGAATTAAAGCAACATATTTATTAGATGATATTTTAGAATTACCAAATCATATAAGAAATAAAAAAATACCAAAAGTATTTTTTTTGCCAGTTATTAGTGATATTATTGGAATATTTTATTTTATATATTTGTATTCGGTTAAAAAATATTTTAATTATACACCATTAAAAGATGCTTTTATAACAAGTAGAAAATATAAAATGATTGATTATCAAAATAAAAAAGAAATTTATAAACATAAATATTCATTAACACATTTAATACTTGCTGATATAGGATATAAAATTACACAAAATACTAATATAAATAATTTTTTAATAATTGTTGCGAATGATTTATCTGGAAATACTGTTAATAATCTTATTCCAATAATTTTTACTATGAAACACGATACATATGATAATTTTATTAATAAATTTATAAGAAACATAAAAATTAATTATTTTTTAATTAAACAATCAGAAAATATTTTACAATTAAGAAGTTTTATATCTTACTATTTAAACGATTTTACAAATGATAAAAAAAATAATAAAAGAGATTTTGATGTTGTTTTAACACTTATACCTCTAACTAATATATCAGTTCCTTATTTGAAAAGTCTTAAAATTATAAATAAACGCCCCCGAAGTATGTTATATATTAATATAATTACAAATAAAGATGATGTTTTTGTTTCTTATAATTCTATGTTTAATGAATTTAAAGATTTTAATATAGATTAATTTATATATTATATATTATATATAATATATTATAAAATGGGACAAAATCAATCTTTTCCTGAATCACAATCTACATCTATAAATCAAGAAACAGCTCGTCAAGAAATGGCTCGTCAAGAAATGGTTCGTCAAGAAATGGTTCGTCAAGAAATGGTTCGTCAAGAAATGGCTCGTCAAGAAATGGCTCGTAGAATGTTTGTTAAAATACCTAAAGATGACATGTTTCAAGAATCAAATATTAATGCAATAATTGCTAAAAGAATTGCTGCTGTTCGTGAAGAAGTAACTAAAGAAATGAATATTAAAATAGAACTTGCTAAAAGTTTAGCTCTTCAAGAAGCAGTTGCTAAAGTAGCTGTTGTTCGGGAAGATGCCAATCGTGAAATAGCCGCCAAAATATTAGAAGCTGAAAATAATTGTCAAATACAACTTGAAGCATTAAGACAACAACAAGTACAACAACCAGCGGATAATAACTATTTGTGTCAAGGTTGGGCTGAAAATGGAGAATGTTATAAAAATCCTGGTTATATGTTATCCAATTGCAAAAAC
>Ga0214923_10009383_pt1 | contig 10205 bp, 12 predicted proteins | sample LL1510_MetaG_FD_177993 | JGI IMG/M metagenome (GOLD analysis project Ga0214923, IMG submission 177993) | Freshwater microbial communities from Lake Lanier, Atlanta, Georgia, United States - LL-1510 | ecosystem: Environmental > Aquatic > Freshwater > Lake | place: USA: Georgia | collected...
TCGGCCTCTCGCGATCTGCCTGACGTAGAGCAGGACAAAGTTGGCGACCGCACGGTCACGGTGAAGAGTATGTAGCCCGCTCCTACCCTTAGAACATTTTGCAAAAAAGTCTAAAGGGCCCAAAAGGGCTACACACTCTACATGAGCGAATTGAGCGACTTTTCAGAATCGCATTCGCAATGCGTCGAAAGCGGTGTTTTCGACGATTTTCAACCCTACACCCGACCCTACACTTTTTCGAGCAGACCCTACACCAAACGTGCGTCGATGTAGACGAAGTACGCACACTTGGCGTGCGTCTTGAATTCATGGGCGTGCTTCGCCCGATGAGACGCGAAAGGGTGCCAGTGTGCTCGCTTCGCGGAAGGTCGATGCTCGTCGTCCTCGCCTCGGTCGCTGCGCTCCCTGCGGCTCCGGGCGACTGCGCTCTCCCATCCGCTTCGCTGCGCGCACTGGCCGTGCTTCGCTGCGGTCATCGGGCGAGGGACGCTCCGCAGGGGTCTCGGCGCTCGGGACTGGTTAGGCCCCGTCGATCCCGTGTCAGGAACCGGCGACGATCGGAGTCTGGGAGAGCGGAGGACCGAATGAACATCCGCATGGATCGCTGGGAATCGCAGATTGCCTACAAGCTCGCCAGAGGCTTCGGCCACGGGTGGGCGGACTTCGTGGACGGTGCGTCCGATTGGGACGCGGTGAGGCACGCGATGGGCGTGTGGGAGGCCGCGAACGGCCTGTCCGCGGGCCTCGGACCGTCGCTCTCGCACGTCTCCGGCGGCGGGCGCTTCCGCTGGGAGATCTCCCCGGACGTGGCCGTCGTCGAGGTCCGCCGGATCGACGGGGTCGTGCTCACCATCTACGTCGAGCGCGGGCGGGACGGGTTCCGCACCGTCCTCGGGTCGATCGGCGGGTACGTCCGACACGCCGAGGCGGGAGGATGGGTCATCAGCGCGCTGTTCGGTGCGGAGCGTGGCGAGCGCTTCTTCACCGGCCTCGTGGGGCCCATCCGTGCGGCGATCGTCCGGGCGAACAGGGCGCGGCTCGTCGAGGTCTCCGAGCAGATGTACCGCGTAGGCTACGATGACGCAGCGCTCGCGGCGGAGCACCTACGGCTCGTCGAGCAGATGGCCCAGATCGAAGCGTACCGGCTCTGGTGAGCGCTCTCCGGGGGGACGGGCGTCTCGCTCACGCCTCGCCGAGTCGCCGCGACCTGTCCGTGATCCACCGCGACCCGTAGTAGATCGCGGTCATCACGGCGACTGTCGCCGTCGCGGCGATGATCGCGGTCGCGACCGGCGGAAGCCCGCCATCGGACGCGAGGCTCGCGGTGGACCCGGCGAGCATTGCGTTAGGCTGCTGGTACCACGGCAGCCGCATGTTCGCGGCGGCCTCGTTCACCTCGACGTGCAGGTGATCCCGGTGCGCGCTCTGCCCGGTGTAGCTGCGGAACGACCCGGTGCCGGTGCGCGCCGTGCTCCAGATCGTGCTGTCCCAGATGATCAACTGGACGCCAAGCTCGTGCGCGTGGTCGATCAGCCACTGCGCGACCTCGTCGCCGCGGCGATCCGCGCTGCCGTCCGGCATCGGGCGGATCATCAGGTCGATCGCGCGACCGAGGCCATGCACGCTCGTCAGCGAGCTTGTCCCCGTGCTCGGACGACAACGGTACCCGTCGACGCGGTGGATGAACGGGTACCTCTCTTCCAGAAAGCGTCCAAGCTCACGAGCGCCCGGCAGATGCCCCCCGGTGCAGTTCGCTCCGCCATCCCACGGCGGCGAGTCGTTGTACTCGACCGGCCCCTGCGCGCTGACGCGCTCTGGTGTCCATGCCATGCGCCGAGCCTACCTCAAACGTCCCGAGTTTGAGGCCCCCGCGGAGCGTCCCTCCGCCCGATTGCCCACGCGCAGCGTGGACCCGAGAGCGGAGCGCAGCGGATGGGAGACGCGCAGCGGCGCGCAGCCGCAGGGCGCTTCGCCCGAGGCGAGCACCGCGAGCATCGACCTTCCGCGAAGCGAGCCCTCGGGTATGCTTTTCCTGCAATCGGGCGAGGCGTGTTAGCCTCCCTCGCATGGCACGCAAAGACGATGGACGCAGGCGGTTTATTTTCAAAATCGCCAGAAGTTGGACTCGCATTGCGCCGCTTGAACTCGCGGAGGCGGTCTATGAATTTAACCCTCGGATCGCGGCATGGTGCGTCGCGTCTTCCGTCGAGCATTTTCTGGCCGATGTGCCGAGAACCCTTACAGACAAATTTTACCAGATTCTTCTCTGGTCTCGCGTGACGGCCACGATGGGCCGCTCCATCCCCGAGATGGATAAAGCCATCATTACCGCGGAGCGTTCTTTCCGCGATTATTCGAAGACAGATCGGCCTGATGCTGCTGCTGTTACTGTCATGTCGTTTCTCATCGAGATGGCGAAGAAGCTGCGTCAGTTTGACAGGATGTCGAATCGTGTTTTCTTCAGCAATCTATTGAGACTATACCAAGATGTCGAACAGCGCAGTTTGGAGTCGGCGAATGAACAGGTGATCCTCGATATTCAAAATGGCCTTGAACATTATCCGGGGGCTTGGACATCGGTCAGCGGGCAGCCGCTGAACATCCCGATCAGCAACGTCAACGCTCCCGCTCCTGCTCCCGCTCCCGCTCCCGTCCCCGCTCCTCCGGCGAAGCAGAATGCTCTTCCCGCCCCCAAGAAGACGAAGATGGCGGAGCCGTCGAGCGAACAGCGGGCCATCTGCGAGCGCGCGTTCGCCGAGAAGATCTTCCCGGTCGAGGGCTACTTCAACGAGGACGGGAAGCGGCAGTATCGCCGGACCAACGAGCCACAGCCGCTGGAGATTCCGCTGCGAAAGGACTTCAACAGCGAGCGCTCGACCATTGCGGGGTTCAACATTGGCATTTTCGGGATCCTCATCAACCCGAAAACCGGGCGTCCAGTGCTTTTGAAGCAGCGGGAGAGCTACCGTGTACGTCTGCTCGAACTCGATGGAAGCATGGCCGGAGAAGGCTACTTCGAGACCGAGAGATACAGGAGAGCCTCTGACGGCAACAGCTACTCGTTCTCGACGATGGCGACGGGGTACCCGCGCGTTCATACGCCGTCTGGCGTGCAGGTCAGGGGAGGCGGATACGGCACCGTCCTCTACTCCGCGATGTGCCTCGCGTCGCACCTCGATTGGGCAGGCGTTCGGGAGTTCTTCCTCGAACGCGAGGGCATCTATGACGGCATCTCCTCGATGCCAAAACATCGAACTGGCTCCGCGGAGACGTGGTGGAGTTCTGCGAAGGTTGACTTCAACCTCGCGTACGAGATCAGCGCGGCGAACCCGTTCCGGGCCGAGGATGGCCTCGTTTACGAGCCATGCGACGTGTACGAGTATCGGATGCTGGCGGCCTCGAACATGGTCGTCGCGTGGCGAGACGCGCCCGGAGAGATTCACTACGACCGCCCCGGCGAGTGGGGCTACGATACCCGCGGCGACGGCAAGCGCACCGCGTCCGCCAACCGCATGGCTATCGTGAACATGAACGTGTCCGGGCTCACGCGACCGCAGTTCAAGTTCTTCATGGGGCTCGCGTCAGGTGCCAAGGCGACGCAGAAGGAGCTCGCGGGGATGCAGCACCGTTTCGACACGAAGACGGACATCTCGTGGGCGTTCGGGACCAAGCGTCCGACGGCCTCGGGCGCGGTGCATGAGGGGCTGACGTGGCAGGCATCGGGGCAGACGCAGGAAGGCCTCTCGCGGGCCGCCGAGATGCCAGAGGAGTACGAGAGGCTGGCGCAGGAGCGCGCTGACCTTGGCTGGCCCTTCATGGCCGACTGATGGGCATGTTAGCCTCGCTCGCATGAGCAAGCGCCCAGCGCCCGACGGCATCTCTTACAGCCCCACGCCCATCGTCGCGTCAGACGGAGATCGATATCGTCTCATCGAGTCGTGGAACGCTGGGTTCAATGCGGGCCTTTCGTATTCACGGCCTCCGCTAAGGAGTGAGATCACCAGATGGGCGGAAGACTTCGCCAATAACTGGAGCGGCGGAATCGAGCATCTGTCTCCGCTCATGCGCGCGTATGCCATCGCTGGGATGCGTGATGGGCTCTTGAACCGCGGTTTTGACATCAACTTGTCGGGCTATCCGAGGACTCCTCGCCAACGCGGGAACACCTCGGGAGAGATGATCATCGTCGATCCGTCTGATCCAAGCGCTCCGCGGCCTTTGCCCTCTCGCGCGAAGAAGAAGGAGAAGGCCCCTCCCGCTCCCAAGGAGACGAAGATGGCGAAGCCTTCGAGAGAGCAGCGCGCCATCTGCGAGCGCGCGTTCTCCGAGAAGATCTTCCCCATTGAGGCCTACTTCAACGAGGACGGGAAGCGCAAGTATCGCCGGACCGACGAGCCGCATCCGCTGGACATCCCGCTGCGTAAGGACTTCAACAGCGAGCGAGCGACCGTTACGGGATTCAACGATGGCGACTTCGGGATTCTCATCAACCCGAAAACCGGGCGTCCAGTGCTCTTGAAGCAACGGTTTGGTTATCTTGTACGTCTCGCTGAACTTGATGGAAGCTGGGCCGGAGACGGCTACTTCGAGACCGAGAGAGACAAGATCGCCTCTGACGGCGGCAACTACTCATTCTCGACGATGGCGACGGGGTACCCGCGCGTCCATACGCCGTCTGGCGTGCAGGTCAGAGGCGGTGGATACGGTACCGTCCTCTACTCCGGGTTGTGCCTCGCCTCGCATCTCGATTGGGCAGGCGTTTGCTCGTTTAGGCTAGAACGTGAGGGCATCTACGATGGCATCTCATCGATGCCTCGGCATCGATCGCCATCCGCCGAGGCGTGGTGGAGCTCCGCGAAGGTTGACTTCAATCTCGCGTACGAGATCAGCGCGGCGAATCCGTTCTTGTCATCTGATCATACCATCATCTACGAGCACTGCGACGTGTACGAGTACCGGATGCTGGCGGCCTCGAACATGGTCGTCGCGTGGCGATCCGCGCCCAAAGACATTCAGTACGATCGACCCGACGAGTGGGCGTATGACGACCGCGGGAACGGCAAGCGCACCGCGTCCGCCAACCGCAAGGCCATCGTCAACATGAACGTGTCCGGGCTCACATATCCGCAGTTCAAGTTCTTCATGGGGCTCGCGTCAGGTGCCAAGGCGACGAACAAGGAGTTGGCCGGGATGGAGCATCGCTTCGACACGAAGACGGACATCTCGTGGGCGTTCGGGACCAAGCGCCCGACGGCTTCGGGCTACCTCGACGGCGGCCTGACGTGGCAAGCATCGGGGCAGACGCAGGAAGGCCTCTCGCGGGCCGCCGAGATGCCCGAGGAGTACGAGAGGCTGGCGCAGGAGCGCGCTGACCTTGGCTGGCCCTTCATGGCCGATTGACGGGCATGTTAGCCTCGCTCGCATGAGCAAGCGCATCGCGCCCAGCGGCTTCTCCTATAGCGCCCCAGCATCTGTCGGCTCGGAGGGGGATCGTCAGCATCTGATAAAGGCATGGCGTCGTGGCTTCGGCCATAGCGAAAGCATGCCCTACGCAAGCAGCACCAGCGAGTCCAGCATTCTTCAGAGGGCCAAACGCGAACTGAAAAGCATGGAGATCTTTGACGACCTGCCGGATCGTTTGCGCGATGATGCATTGCTCTACATCATCGCGGGCCTTCGAGATGGCGCAGAATACGCGGGCGTAGAGATCAGTCTTTCCAGCCCGTATCCCCGTCCCCCAATTCGCATGTGGGACATCCCGTTCGACGAAATCGTCGTCAACGCCTCGACGCCTGCTCGATCTCCTCGCGCGAAGAAGAAGGAGAAGGCTCCTCCGGCTGTCAAAGAGACGAAGATGGCGAAGCCTTCGCTCGCGCAGCGCTCGATCTGCGAGCGAGCGTTCACCGAGAAGCACTTCCCCGTCGAGGGCTACTTTGACTCCCGCGGCAAGCGTCAGTACCGCCGCACGTCTTCGCCCATGCCGCTGAAGATCCCGCTGCGGAAGGACTTCAACAGCGAGCGTGCGCTGACGGCATCAGGCCCTGATGGGCACTTTGGCATCCTCATCAACCCGAGGAACGGGCATCCTCTGATCGCCGAGCAGTTCGTCGGGAAGCGCGTGTACATCTTGGACATGGCAGGGGACAGGGCTGGCGAGAGCTACTTCGAGACAAGCCGACGGAAGACGGTTCAGAGCGGCAGCAGCGGCTACTCGTTCTCCTCGATGGCGACGGGGTATCCTCGGGTGCATACCCCCGGCGGCGTCGAGACGAAAGGCGGCGGATACGGCACCGTCCTCTACTCCGCCCTGTGCCTCGCATCGCACCTCGATTGGGCAGGCGTGCGCTCCTTCGTCCTCGAACGCGAAGGCGTCTACGATGGGATTTCCTCGATGCCGGAGCGGCGTTCAGACGAGGCCGAGAAGTGGTGGAACGCTGCGAAGGTCGATTACAACCTCGCGTACGAGATCGAGGCCGCGAACCCGTTTGTGGACGAGAACGACCGTGTCTACGAGTCCTGCGACGTGTACGAGTACCGGATGCTGGCGGCCTCGAACATGGTCGTCGCGTGGCGGGCTTTGCTGGGAGGCGCGAAACTCGAAGGCGCTCGATCGAACGAGTGGGGGTACGACGCCCGCGGTGACGGCAAGCGCACCACACCCGCCAATCGCAAAGCGCTCGTCAACATGAACTTGACCCTTTTGACCCGTGAGCAGTTCCAGTTCTTCATGGGTCTCGCCGTGGAGTCGAAGGCGACGCAGAAGGAGCTCGATGGGATGCAGCACCGTTTCAAGACGCAGACGGACATCTCGTGGAAGTTCGCGGCGAAGCGCCCGACGGCCTCGGGCTACCTCGACGGCGGCCTGACATGGCAGGCGTCCGGTCAGACCCGCGATGGACTGTCGCGGGCCGCGGAGATGCCCGAGGAGTACGAGCGCCTCGCGCAGGAGCGCGCCGACCTCGGCTGGCCCTTCATGGACGACTGACGCAATTCTGGCTCTTTCGCTCCGGGCGCGAGAGCCTCTCGGGCATGTCGCTGAAAGACGCTTTCGACTGTCAATCCTGTGGCGCGTGCTGCCACAACATGGACTACAACGTGAAGCGCGACCTCGAAGACTACGTCGAGGTCAACGTGCGGAGCGGGCTGCTCGAAGACGACGAGACGGCCCGCAAGTACACGTTCGTTCGCAAGGGCAAGCACTACATGCGGATGGTTGGCCCGCAGCCGCGATGCATCGCCCTCGAAGGCACGCTCGGAAAGCGCGTGGCCTGCACCGTCTACGAGATTCGCCCGACGCCATGCCGCAAGGTGCAGTCCGGCAGCCACGAGTGCCTCGCGCGTCGCCGCGAGCGCGGACTGCCGACGAAGCCGTGATAGCCTCGCTCGCATGGGCGCTCGTCCAATCGGGTCCGTCGGCAACTACGCGCCGATCATGTTCTCCGTCCCCAAGCAGGCCGCCGAGGCCGCCCTCGACGGCCTCCGGCTTCGAGAGCGTTACCGGCGCGGCGGGACGGACGTAGGACGCGATCGGGCGATCCAGCTTTCGACGAAGCCTATGGTGACCATGCGGGACGTGATCTACATCCGCAGTTACTTCGCCCGTCACGCGGTGGACAACCTCGACCAGAAAGACCCGCCGAGCAACGGGTGGATCGCATGGCAGCTTTGGGGAGGATGGCCCATGAAGCGCGCCGTGGACCGCTACCATCGATGGGCGATCGACAACGGCTACCTGCCCGCGTCGAGGCGATGACTCGACCTGTCACGGCCTCTCAGCCCCGCTCGCCCTCGGACCGCATCGGCTGGTAACCTCTACGGATTGTCATGGCAGAGGCGATCGTCGCAAAATTCTTGCAGCACGGCGGGATGATGGGCGCGGCCCTCGTGGCCGTCGTCTGGTACCTCATGCGTCGCCTCGGAGACATCGACCGGCTGTACTCCGAGAAGCAGGAGATGACCGAGAAGATCTACAAGGAGCGGCTGTCGGACCACGAGATGTTCCGCAAGACCGTTCTGGATCTGAACCAGACCCTCGTGGCTGCGCTAACGAGGAGCACGGACACCGCGGAGTCCATGGCCGAGACGATCGATACGATTCGGGAGCGTCTCGACGACGTGTACCGGATCGTGCTTCCATCGGGTGAGCGAGGGAATAAACCGCGATGAAAGAAAGAATCCGCTGGGACGAGATGGTCGCTGAATTGGAGGGCGTCCTCGCCGAGTCGAAGGCGGCTCTCGCCCGGTTCGATGCCGCGCAGGACAAGCTCCGCGGGAGCATCGAGAGAACCCGTCGCAGCACCCCTCCAGTGCCCTTGCAGCGCCCGATCGCACCTGCGCTGGTACTTCCGGTCGATCGGAAGCTCGACCTGATCCCCGGAGGCGCTGGAGCCCCTCCCGCGAAGACCTCCGTCGGCTGATCAGCGTCGCTTGAGGGTCTCGCGCGCCGCGTTGACCTCTCGCATTTTCGCGTTTGCCCATTCTTGATTGTCTGGGTGTCGATCCGGGTGAACGACGTGCGTCATCGCGCGCCATGCACGGTCGATCTCCTCGTCGCTCGCATCTTCGCGCACCCCGAGCAGGTCCGCGGCGATCTCCCTCTCCGACCGAACTGGAACGGATCCTGACGGGTACGATCCAGAGGTCGCCGCGGCTCGGAAACGCTGCTTGAACGCGCTCGCGCCGATGTCCACGACGTTGTCGATCACCTCGTCCACGGCTCGACCGGCGGCCTTTCCAGCGCTCGCGGTGACCTTCTTCTTCAGCCTGCTGCGAACGGCGCTGGCGAACCCCTTGGCCGCGTTGACCTCCTGCCGGAACATGTCCTTCACAGATCCGACGAAGGAGTCGTCCTCGTCGTTCACGCCGAGCGCTCGACGCATCCTTGCCCCGATCTCGAAGTCTTCCGTCACCCTCGACAGGTGAATGACCGACTCCGGGGCGAGCCACGCCCACTGCCCGTCGTTTCGGATGCAAACGGAGAGCAGCGACATCCTCTCCGCGATCTGCTCGCAGGCGCTCTCGTAGACCGAGCACTGCCGCAGTTCGTCGCAGGCTGGGCACCGGAACAGGTCGTCCCTGCCTTCGATCTCCCGTTCGAGAGCGCTCGGCTCCGCGAGCATCACCATACCGTGCCTCGTGGCCTTGCGACCGATTGAGTCCACGAGACGACTGATCTCTCGCTTCCATTCGGACGATGGCGAGAACGCGACGACCCTCGCCTCGTCTGGACCGACGATGATGACCCTTCGGAGGTGCAGCAGCATGGAAAGACGCTACCGGCGCTCGCTCGGTTCGACCAGAATCCGACATGGTCCTCGTTTGTCCGCCTGTCGTTCCCGGTGATAGCCTCCGTCCATGCGCCGACTCCCCTTGATCTGCCCGCCCGCCACGCAGGACATCTCGCTGAACCTTCGCAACCGGGCGAAGGCCATCTCCGTCGCCGATTACGGCCCCGCGAACCCGCGCCTGCCGAACGCCGCCTACTGGGCGAACCTCGCGCAGGAGTGGAGGGTCAGCGTCGAGGAGGCAAAGACGATGCGCTGCGGCAACTGCGCGGCGTTCGACATCTCGCCCTCGATGCTGGAGTGCATCAATCAAGGCATCTCCGAGTTCGGCGTGGACGGTCTCGACACGATCGTCGCGGCAGAGCTCGGCTACTGTCACGCCTTCAAGTTCAAGTGCGCCGCGAGCCGCACCTGCGATGCATGGATCGTCGGAGGTCCGCTCACGCAGGACCGCGCCTGATGTCCAAGCCGTACCCGCTCGACGAGGCGCTGTACGCCCGCGTGAAGCGGGCCGCGATGCGGAAGTTCGACGTGTACCCGTCGATCCCCGCGAACTCGTGGATCGTCCGCGAGTACAAGCGCCTCGGCGGCAAGTACGGCGGCACGCGCAAGGAGGGCGGCCTCGTGCGCTGGTTTGGCGAGAAGTGGGTCGATATCTCTCGCCCCCAGAAGGATGGGACGTTCCCGTTCTGCGCCCGGTCTTCGCAAGGCTCGAAGGGCTACCCCAAGTGTGTCCCGCTGGCGGTCGCGGAGGGGATGACGGAGGCGGAGCGCGTGGCCGCGGTCGCTCGGAAGCGCAAGGCGGAGAAGAGCGCGCCGCGCCGCAAGGGACGAAAGCCGGTCAACGCGAAGACGTTTTGAGTCTTCTCATGCCTTCTCGTGCGCCTCTTGCCATGCGGCATCGATGATGTCGCCGTGGCT
>Ga0214923_10009384_pt1 | contig 10203 bp, 10 predicted proteins | sample LL1510_MetaG_FD_177993 | JGI IMG/M metagenome (GOLD analysis project Ga0214923, IMG submission 177993) | Freshwater microbial communities from Lake Lanier, Atlanta, Georgia, United States - LL-1510 | ecosystem: Environmental > Aquatic > Freshwater > Lake | place: USA: Georgia | collected...
CTTCAACTTCATCCTCATCCTCATCTTTATCATCATCTTTATCATCATCTTTATCATCATCCGTAATATGCATGCCGAGCGCGGCAAGATTATCTGATTCTTCTTCGTCCGTGCCAGGCATGCCTTGCATGTCGCGGTCCCAGCTTGAGGGGCCAGTAGAAATGTTGATGCTCATATGTGTATATTGCTTATTGGCGTGAAGATAGCGGAACCGTACAAGGTTTGCAAGAGGGCGTCTGTGGGTTATGCTTTTGACCTATGGCGATCGATCAAACAACGCTCATTTTAACCGTCGTCGTGCTCTTGGGTTTTGGAGTTATGGCTTGGCTTATTAAAAAGCAAAATACCGGTCAGCAACCCATCGATCCGCAGCTCCTCATCCTTTTGCAGCAACGTCTAGAATCGCTTGATCGGGATTTACGCGGCTCGCTGACGGAATCAATGAAGCATCAACAACAATCGAGCTATCACATGACAAATACGGTTCGTGATGTGACCGAACGTCTTGTTAAAATCGAGGAAACAAATAAACAGGTTTTGACTTTTTCCGGCCAGCTCGAAAACCTTCAGCGTATTCTCACAAATCCTAAGCAGCGAGGTATTTTAGGCGAATACTATCTCGAAACCATTCTCAAGACGATTTTTGCGCCTGATCAATATCAAATGCAATACGCTTTCAAGGACGGAGAGATCGTAGATGCCGCTATCTTTGTTCAAGATAAAATCGTTCCGGTTGATTCAAAGTTTTCTCTCGAAAATTATAATCGTCTCGCATCTGCCGAAGATCCACTTGAGCGAACGACCTATGAAAAAGCTTTTGTAAACGATCTCAAGAATCGCATCAAAGAAACGTCTAAATATATTCGCCCGGAGGAGGGGACCATGGACTTTGCTTTTATGTTCATTCCTCATGAGGCTATCTATTATGATTTGCTCGTCAATAAAATTGGCGAGGTGGGGGAAGACACCGAAAGCTTGCTTCAGCGCGCCGCTACAAAATGGCGAGTCATCATTGTTTCACCAACAAGTTTTACCGCATATTTACAGACGGTTTTACAAGGTTTGCGTGCGCTTAAAATAGAGGAGGAGGCAAAGGAAATCGGCAAGCGCGTTCAAGAACTTGGCAGGCATCTTGCGATGTACGAAGAAAAACACAATTCTGTCGGTAAACATCTTGAAACTGTGGTTAATCAATATAATCTTTCTAGTAAAGAGTTTAAAAAGATTGATAAAGATGTTTTACGTATCACCGGCGATGGAGTAGGAGTAAATCCTTTGATGATTGATAAACCAAATGATTAAGTTTCTTAAATATTTTGCATTATTAATTGTCGGAGTCGCCTTGAGTGCTTCGATGGTGATTTTGGGCGCCATCGCGTATGTGCAATTTCGTTTTGTTGATCGCATCAACCTCGAACAATCTCCGGTCGAATATGCGATTGTATTAGGCGCAAGCGTTAAAAGTGATGGAACCCCCTCAGATGCACTCTATGACCGCGTTATGACTGCGGTAGAGCTTTATAAGAATGATTACGTGCAAAAGCTTCTCATGACAGGTGATGATGGAAAATTTCATACCAATGAAGTGGCGGTTATGCGACGCATCGCTGTTGAACTTGGCGTTCCAGAGGAGGATATTTTGGTTGATGGGCATGGTTATCGTACCTATGAGAGCTGCAAGCTAGCGCATGAAGTCTTCGGTATCAAAGAGGCGGTGATTGTCACGCAACGTTTTCATCTTGCGCGAGCTATTTTTCTCTGCAGTCACTTTGAAATTTTAAGCCAGGGACGAATCGCGGATCGGCAGACATACGCTCGCATCGTCTACTTTTGGATTCGTGATCTTACCAGCAGTTTTAAAGCTTGGTGGGATATTTACATTCAACAACCTGAGGCGGTCATCAAGGATATCTCCTAGCCTGTATTCCTTGACCGGTCCGATTACACATGGTTTCTTTGAGTCTGGAGGAAATTCATGCGTTGTTTTTTTGGTGTTGGCGCTTTTACCCTTTTTACCGTTTTCTTGGCCAATGGCTGCGCTTTGTCGCATCGTCGTCCAGAATATGAGGTCATGGTTGATTGCAACTCCACCGCCTCGATACCGAACTCGGAAATCATTACTCCACAGGCACTTTTTGCTCTATATCAAGTCGTCATCATCCCTGATGCTCGGCCAATTGCAGCTCTCAGTGTTTCTATGGAAGTTCATGAGACAAGTGATGCTACGACGGGGTTTTTTCGACGCTTTGGTGATTGGTTCGTGACTTCCGGTAGCGCCTACACACGACGAACTGCGCATGGACCTCAACAGCTTGTACAAAGCCTCCTCATTCCTGATCGCGCCCGGGTGACGATCGCGACGCCAACAGTTGCGTCGCTGTCTCCAATTAGTTTTACGATTCGCGCTGATATCTCTGATGAGACGCCATACGAATCTACAGGTAAGCAGTTCCTGATAAATCTTCAGGACATCAAGCTGATCTATGCCGACACAGGTGAATTGGTACCTTGGGAGGAGATTGAGTTCCTGTCTTGCGACTCAGACAGTTCTCGCGCGTATACGCTCTACTGAAATTTTGAGACCTAGATCCTGTATGCGGATCTAGGTCTCTTCAATTAGGCAAATCCAAGGGGGAGTAGTACCCATGAAAACCGTATAAACGATTTAAAAGCCTCGTGCTCAAAATTTTACCTATAATAAGCTAAATAATTATGAAAAATTAGTTCTTTATCTAAAAAATAAAAAAACTATGATGAAACATTTTGACCGAATGGCCCTCAAGAGAATGAGTAGGATGGTTTTTATTAAATTATTATTAGTGTCGTTTAATGGGACTCGTAAAATTATTTTAGACGCTAGGGCAGGTGAGGCAAGATATGAAAAATCTCTCTCAAGCAGAAATATTAAGCGTCGCACAATATATGTTATAAGACTCTAGGGAGATTTTTTTTGCTTATTTAAAGCAATTTATTGAATTGTACATACACTTAATATGTACATTGAATATCAGCGTCATCCTACTTTAATTTATCTTTCTTTTAGATATATACGTCCTGGGACTCGTACGTCTACATATTCTAAAGGCTTTGAATCGCTTGGCTTGGATTTTATAAACCCTTGATATGTCTTTACCTGCAAATCAATTGGCGCCGTGATATCCATCAATACATCGTAGCCTTCATGGCTCAGAACCTTAAATAAGGTACTAGATGTCGTGGGAGGTTCAATCTCGCGGTATAAGAGCTTATAGGACTTTAAATCTTCAGATAGCTTTATCCATTCTTTTGCACGCCGCGCATCAGCTAAAACCATTCCTGTTTGAATTTCATAATCTAAATTTGTTTTGATGATAGGCGCATCGTCGGAACTCGCAAGTTTTTGACCAAGTAAACGCGCTTGAGCGTATTTACGTTCATCATCCGTGAGCGCCTGTGTTGCGACACCTTGTATATCAACCCAATAATATTGCTGACGCGAATGGTATATCACTTTCTTAGACCTCTCCTCTATTATGAGTCGTAAAATATTGTTATAATTTTTGTCCACAGTTACGTTTGCGACAAATAAACGTTCTTTTAGCTGCTGTTCTATTTTATTTTCATCGACAAACCACGCATGTCTCGCTGGCCACGGTCTCCAACCTTCTCTTGTATCCAGAACTTGAAACACTTCCCTAGTAACCTCTACCGGATCTAGGGCCTTTAATCCCCTCGCCTCAACGGTGTTGATCGTAAACGCGTCACTTGTTAGCAAGAGATACGGCCAACCGAATACTGCAACAGCGGCAAGAATTAGAAAAACAGCATTCCTTTTTGAGAATTTTTGTCTTCTTAGCGCATGATTAATGTCGCTCATATGACAATTGAATGATCCGATCAAGCAAATCACTCATAGACAACCCTATCGCCGCTGCAGCTTTTGGGAGAAGTGATGCATTTGTAAGGCCAGGTAAGGTGTTGGTCTCTAAAACCCAGATCTTTTGCTCACTATCTAAGATTATATCTGTTCTTGAGTAGACGCGACATCCAAGAGCTTTATGTGCTTCAAGCGCCATATCTTGAGCCTCTTTTGCTATGCGATCGTCAATCGGCGCGGGGCATAGCTCCTCGGTGGAAGCATCTTCATATTTTGCTGTGTAATCAAAAAATGCCTGCTTGGTTCGTATCTCAATAACCGGTAATGCCTCGGCGCCTAAAACGCCTACAGTCAGCTCACGTCCATCAATATATCTTTCGACCAGGCATGCTCCATGCGCCTTAAGCAAACTTTTGATGATTATTGGCCAATCTTTGACTTGTGGTTTTACCACCACGCCGACACTCGAACCCTCAGCAAGGGGTTTTATAACAATCTCTTTTCCAACATTTTTACTTATTTTTGAGAGCTGATTTACGTCATTCAACATCAGGGATGGCGGCGTAGGAATCTGCGCCTCGCGATATATATGCTTCGTAAAATATTTATCGATCGCGATTGATGATGCCATGATACCTGAACCCGTATACGGAACCCCTAAAAATTCTAGCATTCCTTGAATCGCGCCATCTTCGCCCCCTTTTCCGTGCAGCGCATTAAATACAAGATCAATACGACGATGTCTGATATCTCGTATAAACCGGTCTAAATCCTTCATAGGATCGTATGGTTTTGCCACGTATCGATCCTTTGGGAGATTTTCTAAAACGACTTTACCGGAATTCAAAGAAACTTGCCGCTCACTAGAAGTTCCGCCAAGCACGACTGCCACACGCAACATACGTCTTTTATTCTACCACGATACGAGGTATTTCTGGATTTAACCTAGCTACGATTTCATAGTTGATAGTGCCAGCCAGTGTCGCTAGCTCTTCAACAGGTATTGAATCATTCAGTTGTTCACCGATAATTGTGACTTCTGTTTCTAGAGAAACATCGTTTAACTCGCTCACATCAACCATGGTCATATTCATGCAGACGCGACCCATGATTTTGCATCGTTTACCCTGTATCAGTACATATCCTTTGCTCGACATGCCAACGCGATCAAGTCCATCAGCGTATCCAATTGGAAGCACGGCAATTTTTCCATCATATGGCATAACCTCTGTTAATCCATAACTAATTGGTGTGCCTTTTTTCACTGGATTTATTTGTGCAATGATTGTTTTCCACGTCAGTGCAGGATGTAATATTTTATTATTAGTTCGATCTTTTGTATCTTCTGACGGCCACAGGCCATACATACTAACACCTACACGAATCATGTTGAGATGCGTGTCTGTATAGAGTAGCGACGCGGCGCTAGACGCTGCGTGAATAAGTTTTGGATATATTTTGTACTCATAAAAAATATCAATTGCTTTTTTGAGTTCCGATAACTGATGATCTGCATAATCTCTCGATTTTGTATCTTCAATATTTGCAAAGTGTAGGTATACCCCTTCGACGAGTATCGATGGTCGTTCTTTAACCAGGTCGATAATGCTTGGTAATTGATCAAGGTGAATGCCGTCACGCGTTAGCCCTGTTTCGATCGGGATATGGATCTTGGTCCTTGCCTGTATCAGCCCCAGCGCCTCTATCGTTTCTTTGTTATACACCGCGATTGAGATGTCATGCGCGGATGCGTCTACTAGACGATTAAAACGTGTGTAGCCCATCACGAGTATCGGTAGTTTAATCCCATCTTTTCTCAACTGGATCGCTTCATCTATGTGATCGACGGCCAGCCATTGGACCCCTGAATCGGCAAGAATTCTTCCTGTTTCTCGCAAGCCATGTCCATAGGCATTTGCCTTTATCACTGCCATTACTTTTGCCGGGCCTGCAAGATCCAAAAAGACCTGCGCATTATGCCGCAGGGCTGACTGGGATATCTCTATCCATGTTTTTTTATCCATGATTAGCCAATCTTATCAAAGCCGGTGTAGGGAACCAATACATCCGGGATGATGATCGAACCATCTTCTTGCTGATTATTCTCTAAAACGGCGATTAATGCTCTTGCAAGAGAAATCGCTGTTCCATTTAGCGTGTGTACAAATTCCAATGAACCGTCTTTGCGGCGCAAGCGAATATTTAGTCTTCGCGCTTGATAATCGGTACAGTTGGAGGTAGATGTGACTTCTCCATATCCGCCCTTCCCCTCTCCTCTACCCCACATCCAGGCCTCCAAATCATATTTGCGATATGCCGGGCCACCAAGATCACCGGTGCAAATATCTACCACCTGAAACGGAATGCGCAGCTTGTTAAACAAGTGCATTTCGATACGGCGTAATTCGTGATGAAGAGCGTCAGACTGTTCGGGAGAGCAGAAGATAAACATCTCAACCTTCGAGAACTGATGCACACGATATAAGCCGTAAGATTCGCGCCCGTATGCTCCCGCTTCTGTGCGATAGCAATGTGAAATCCCGGCAAATTTGATCGGGAGCTGACTCTCATCAAGAATCTCATCCTTGTAATAGCCGCCAAGGGTAATTTCTGACGTACCAATCAATGATAAATCGCTATTTTCGACGGAATATATTTGAGTTTCTGATCCTCGTGGATTAAATCCAATTCCGACCAAAACATCATCCTTGGCAAGATCAGGCGTCGACATTGGTAAATACCCTTCTGCGACAAGCTCTTTTAGCGCCCAGTTGATCATCGCCTGCTCAAGCATGGCGAGTTTTCCTTTCAGGAAATAAAATTTTGCTCCTGATGTTTTTGCCGCACGTTCAAAATCAATCAAATCGTGCATTTGCGCTAATTCTACATGAGACTTTGGCGCGGAAAGTGTTTTTATCTCCCCGACCGTTTCAATGACTTTATTATCTTCATCCGTTTGGCCAATCGGCGCATCGGGATGGGTCATATTTGGCAGCTTATTCATCTCCTCAATCCATGACTGCTCTATTGCCTGCAACTCCCCTTCTTTTTTGGCGAGATCGTCTTTTAACGCCTTGCCGCGCTCAATAAGCGCCGGGCGTTGCTCGGCGCTCGCCGACTTCATCGTATCCGCGATCTCATTACGTTCTTTGCGCAACGCTTCTACCTCGCGTAGTACACTCAACCGTTTTTCATCGGATTCCAATAAGGTATCTAGGTCTGCGGATACGCCACGATTTTTGATGTTTTCTCGCACCTTGTCTGCATGTTCACGAACAAAACGAATATCAAGCATATTAGTCTTCTTGTTTTGGACGTAGCGTCGGAAATAAAATAACTTCTTTTAACGATGGAGCGCCGGTGAGAATCGCGACCAAACGATCGATTCCCATCCCCATACCTGATGTTGGAGGCATTCCGTGCTCAAGCGCCGTTAAAAACTCTTCATCTTTTGGCTGAGCTTCTTCACTCCCTTGTTCGGACAATGATTGTTGCTCTTCAAAGCGTGAACGCTGATCAAGCGGGTCATTCAGTTCGTAATAATAGGCATTGATGATTTCAGCACCATCAATCACGAGCTGCGCCGTTGCGCTCTTATCGATGTCTTCTGGACTTCGTCCAGCCAATGGTTTCATAGCCACCGGATAATCAAATACCCAAATCGGTCCGCCAAGCTTGGCTCGAGCCGTTTTTTTGTATAACTCGTCTAAGTGCTCCCCCATACCGACCGCACCCTTAAAATCAACTTTAACCTTAGCGGCTTTTACCGCGGCTTTTAGTGCAGGCACATCTTTTATCTGATCAATATCAATGCCCGTCGCCTCATAGATCGCGTCCTTAAATGAAATACGTGGCCATGAACCGGAAAAATCTAAAACGCCTTTTTCGCGCTCAACCACGGTTGTTCCAAAGGCTTCGGTAAGCATCGATTGCAGCATCGCTTCAATGAACGTTAGAAATCGATCCTTACCCGCATACGCCCAGTACAGCTCTATCTGTGTAAATTCTGGGTTGTGACTGTGATCGATTCCCTCATTTCTAAAACAACGCGCGATCTCATACACTTTCTCCATTCCGCCGATGACTAATCGCTTCAAAAACAATTCAGGTGCAATTCGAAGAAAAAGATCCACTCCTAATGCATTGTGATGGGTAATAAACGGTTTTGCCGCCGCTCCCCCCGCTAATGTTTGCAAGACAGGCGTTTCTACTTCTAAAAAGCCGTTCTTATCCAAAAACGCTCGCATGGATGAAACGAGTTTTGAACGAATCACAAAGCGTTCACGCACGTCAGGATTTGAGATGAGATCCAGCTCGCGATGTCTAAAGCGGCTTTCAATATCCGACAAGCCATGCCACTTTTCCGGCAATGGTAATAACGCCTTCGCAAGCACTCGCCAGTCCGCAATCAACAACGAACGCTCTCCGCGCTTTGTTAATAATGCAACACCATGCGCTTCAATAAAATCACCAGGATCGATCGTATCTCGAAACAAAGAAAATGCCTCCGTGAGCGTATCTTCTTTAAATACAAGCTGTATTTCGCCTTGCTCATCTCTCAGATCGGCAAACATCATTCCTCCGTGAACACGAATCGTCATGACACGTCCCACGAGAACTACGGATTCTTGGTTCGTCAAGAAATCTTCAAAAGATGAGATGAATGTTCCGATCTCATGCGTTCGATAAACCTCTTTTGGAAAAGGGTCCATCCCTGCTTTACGCAGCGCCTCGAGCTTGGATAGACGTACATCGCGTTCCTCTGGCATACGGCCACGAGTTTAGCTGATACGAAGCACCTCGTACACTGTGGTACCAGCCGGGGTGTCAATTTCCACACGATCCCCCGCTTTTGCACCGATTAATGCGCCACCGATCGGCGACTCATTTGAGATCTTTCCGGACAAGGGATCCGCCTCGTTTGAACCAACAATCGACAATGTTTTTTCCTTTCCATTTACCGAAACAACGACGCTTGAGCCGATGCGGACATTGCTGCCTCCGCTCTCTTGTTCGATTACAATTGCATTTTTAAGCAAGTCTTCGATCTCAAGAATACGGCCTTCAACAAAACCAAGCGCATCTTTTGCTTCATGGTATTCAGCATTCTCTGAGAGATCTCCCAGCGCTTTTGCGGCTTCAATACGCGCCGCTAATTCGCGTCGCTTATTGGTCTTTAAGTCTTGCAACTCTTCTTTTAGCTTGGCGAGAAATTCCGCACTCACATATTGTATGCTCATATTAAAATATTATCAGAAGTGAGAGAATGAAAAGCGGGTCCTTGTAAGGACACGCTGATCGATAGATGGAGCGTACCCGACGCCCGATATGGCTGTCAAACGCCTAAAATGCACCACCCCTTGTATTTCGTAAATCCCACCATGTTTGAAGGACTTTGCGCGATACGGGCACGGACACACGTGACCCTTCTCCGCCCTCTTCCAATAGAACCGTTACCACGATTTCTGGTGCATTTGATGGAGCATAGGCCGTGAACCATGCATGGGTATTTTTTTCCGAGTGCCACTGGGCGGTTCCGGTCTTTCCAGAAATTTCGAAAGGCATATTTGCCAATGCACGTCCTGATCCATAAACCACATTTTCACGCATTCCTTGTCTCACTGTTTCAATCACATCGGCCGGTGCTAATGGATCACCATTTTTTTCTGACGGTGGCGTCGACAGATATTCCAGCTTTGGTGTGATTTTGTAACCACCATTTGCAATAGCCGCTGTGTAGGCCGCGACCTGAATCGGCGTCACCAATAAATCCCCTTGTCCAATCGAGAGATTGTATGTGTCACCAACAAACCAGCGCTCCCCTTTAACACGTTCTTTCCATTCTTTACTTGGAACAAAGCCACTCCCTTCTCCCGGTAAATCGATACCTGTTTTTGCTCCAAGGCCAAAGCGACGATACCAATCGGATAAACGATCTACTCCTAAACCAACTAAAGATTCGTATCCTCCCCCGACCATATAAAAATATGTGTTGACCGACCAAGCGATAGCCGAGCGTACATTGACCATTCCGTGACCCCCGGCCTTCCAATCAGGAAAAAACCAAGGCCCGATACGAATCCCTCCCGTCGATAAGATGGTCGTTTTTGCGTCGATGATCTTTTCTGCGAGTGCTGCCGCTGCTACCACAATTTTTACCGTTGATCCGGATGGATATGTTCCAGCCCACGCTCTTGGAAACAATGGCTGCTCCGGATCTTCAATATACGACTTGTATACCGTAGAAGAGACGCCTCCTGAGAATAAATTATTGTCATACGCCGGCAATGAAACGAGAGCTAAGACCGATCCGTCTCTTGGATCGAGTGCAACTACCGCTCCAAGAG
>Ga0214923_10009385_pt1 | contig 10203 bp, 8 predicted proteins | sample LL1510_MetaG_FD_177993 | JGI IMG/M metagenome (GOLD analysis project Ga0214923, IMG submission 177993) | Freshwater microbial communities from Lake Lanier, Atlanta, Georgia, United States - LL-1510 | ecosystem: Environmental > Aquatic > Freshwater > Lake | place: USA: Georgia | collected 2015-10-15
CGATAAATTAATTTTTCCGTTTGAAGTTTTTTCTGCTTTTACAAACCAAACGGTTGGGTATCCCTGAACGCCAAATTGACGTTGTAGTAAATTGTTTTGATCTTTGATATTTTGTGGCTGTGCTTTTGCTCTTGGAAAATCAACTTCAACCAAAACAACCGTTTTAGAGGCCCAATCAATAAATGCTTGTTGATTAAATACTTCTCTTTGTAACTTATGACACCACCCGCACCAATCGCTACCTGTAAAAAACAACATCAATGGTTTTTTGTCCTGTTGGGCAACTTTTACCGCTTCGTTCATATCAGTGTACCATTTCAATTCCTTTTGGGAAAAACTCACGCTTGTTACAAGCACCAATAACAAAGCTCCTAATACTTTTTTCATAGCTAAAATTTGTTTAAAATTACAAAAAAACAAATATTCAAAAACCGTGCTAAAAAATTACTTTTCGGAAAAAATTGCGTTTTAAACAACATCATTTTATTAAGTTGCGAAATGTCGCTTAAACAAAACATTACATCTATGTATTTTCGCCTAGCTTAAACCAGAAGTTATGAAAACATTTTTTTTATTAATAACGCTATTTCTACTCTCTGTAGCAACGATCTTTTCGCAAACACCTACACAAACCATTCGAGGAAGAATTACGGATAGTGAAACCAGTTTCCCATTAGTTGGAGCAAAAGTCATGATTCTGACGGGTAAACCTGAGGAAGATCAAAAATACCGTGTAATAACAAACGAAGCGGGTGATTTTGAAATCAAGAAAGTACCTGTTGGTAAGTATCAAATCACGGCAAATTTCCCGACTTACGACAGTAAAACACAAACCATTGAAGTGAATTCTGGACGCGAGTTAATTGTCAATATTTCCCTGATTGAAAAAGTAGTTGAAGGAAAAGAAATTACGGTAACGGCTCGTAAAAAAGGAGAGGTACTCAATGAAATGGCCTTGCTTTCAGCGCAACAATTTAGTGTGGAAGAAACCAATCGCTACCCCGGCTCACGGATGGATCCAGCACGTATGGCTTCGAATTTTGCAGGTGTTCAAGGAGCAGATGATTCACGAAATGACATCATCGTTCGTGGAAATTCTCCTCTTGGCGTTGTTTGGCGCGTGGAAGGAGTTGACATTCCCAATCCTTCGCATTTTGCTATTTCGGGTAGTACAGGTGGGCCCGTTTCTATTTTGAACAATAAAATTTTAGGTAATTCCGATTTTTTCATGAGCGCCTTTCCAGCTGAGTACGGGAACAGTACTTCCGGTATTTTTGATTTGAAATTGCGAAATGGAAACAATAACACGCATGAATTTACAGGTCAATTCGGATTTTTAGGAACTGAATTTTTAGCAGAAGGTCCACTTTCGAAAAATAAAAAATCGAGCTATTTAGTAATGGGTCGTTATTCAACCTTGTCGATTTTCCAAAAATTGGGAATTAAAATCGGTACTGACGCGGTACCTGTTTACGGAGATGGTGCATTTAAATTTAACTGGCAATTGAAAAAAGGCGGACAACTTTCGCTTTTTGGTATAGGCGGAAAAAGTGCGATTGCCATTAAAATTTCGGATCAGACGGAATATTCAAAAGAGTTTTACGGTGAAGGTGACCGCGATCAATATTTTGGAACGTCGATGTATTTTGCAGGTTTGAATTACAAAAAACCAATCAATGAGAAAACATTTGTGAGTGCAACTTTGGCCACATCGTATGAAGAACAACACGCCAATCACAATTATTTAGTAAGAAGTTTAGCGGTTACGAACGGTGACACAAGCATAAAAGTCGATAATATCTATCCGTTAATGGGCTATTATTTTAGAACCCTGAAAAATTCGGCGTATGTAAGTTTCAATCATAAAATCAGTAAAAAACATTTGTTGAGAGCAGGAATTAACGTTGACCTATACCATTTTAATCAATTGGATTCTGCACTACGTGACATCAATAACCCAGCAAGTTTTATTAAACGATGGGATTTTCAAGGATTTGCGGCCATGGTACAACCTTTCGCGCAATGGAAATGGCGTGTTAATGATAACATGGATGTAACGGCTGGTTTGCATGCACAGTATTTTTCTTTATCCAACAGCATCAGTCCTGCGGAGCCTCGTTTGGGTTGGAAATACCGCATGAAAGGCAATCAATCGGTTTTTGCGGGAGCAGGTTTACACAGTCAAACACAACCGCTGTATACGTATAATTATTTCCAAACGGATGCTCAAGGAAATCGCGTATATCAAAACCAAAAAATGGGATTCATGAAAAGTATTCATTCTGGTTTGGGTTACGAGAAAAGTTTTGCGAAATCAGGCTTAAATATCCGAACAGAAGCCTATTATCAATATTTGTATAAAGTACCTGTAACGGTTGCACCTTCAGCCTTTTCAATGATTAATATGGGAAGTGGATTTGCGCGTATTTTCCCGGATTCCTTGCAAAATACAGGAACAGGTTTCAATTATGGATTAGAATTAACCATTCAAAAATACTTCGATAAAACCTTCTTTTTCTTATTCTCAGGAACCTTGTATGATTCGAAATATTACGGTAGTGATGGCATTTTACGCAACACATCTTACAATGGTCGATACGTGGCTAATTTCCTAGCTGGTAAAGAATTTAGAATCGGTGCGAAACACGTAATCGGAATTGGAACGAAAGTAACGGTTGCAGGTGGTAAACGCTATGGTTTAGTTGATGTAGCTCGCACTGAAGCACTGAAAGACTTGGTGTTTTTGGATTCCAATTACAACGATTATAAGTTCAAGGATTACTTCCGAATGGACTTGAAAATTAGCTGGCGAATGAATGCAGAAAAAGCTACGCATGAAATCGGGATTGATTTTGTGAACATCTTTAACACAAAGAATTTGTTGAGTTTAACGTATGCGCCAAGTTTGGATCCGAACGTTACGAATCAACCGGGTTATCAGCCAACTGCACAAAAAACACAATTAGGATTTTTACCTATTTTCTATTATAAAATCGATTTCAAGGTAAAAAACAAGGAGGAGTAGGGAAGTGAAGCAAAAAGATGTCGCTATTGTCTTACAAAAAAGAAGTTACTCCGAAACGAGTTTCATTCTTACCTTATTTCTAAAAAGAGCAGGTCGACAGACTTTTATTTTCAAAGGCGCTCGGAAAAAATCAACTGTTTTATTTGCTCCGGGCGTCTATGAAATCACCTATTTCCATCGCCCTGAAACGGAGATGGGAATAATAAGTAGCATGGATGCGCTTTTCCCTTTGCAACAATTGTTAGCCGATCCACAACGTATTATCATTGGTTTTTTCATGGCTGATGTGTTGCAACAAACCCTCAAAATTCAAGAGGGTGACGTGCCCCTTTTTGATTTTGTAACGGACGCTGTGAATGAACTCGAAATGACTAACGATGTATTCCTGTTCCCTTTGCGGTTTTTGGCAAAACTCACCGAATTACTAGGCTATGTTCCAAGCAACGAAGTCGAAAATGCACATTATTTTCATTTAGACAAAGGCGTTTTTAGTAATGAGCCTACGTATAGTTTACAACAAATTTCGGGTGAAGAAGTCGCTGTGCTACAAGCCCTATACGAAGGCAAAGAGTGTGCGCATTTTTCAAGAGAATCGATTCGAAGTGCATTGAAAATTCTCCTTTTTTACTTACGAACGCATGCTCCCGGTTTTCACGTCGAAAAAACACTTGATATCATTCAAGCTACCTTACATGATTGACATATTTCGAATCAATTTTCTTTTTCCTGAGAATTTGTATGCATTTTTGATTAATTTAGTTAATAATTTTAAAAAATGAAGATCTTTTCATTGCTAGTTTTTCTGTCATTGGTAGGGAACAGCTTTTCCATCAATTTGACAATTACTTTAACCAATATCCCCTCGAATACGCCAGCCAATGATCAAATTTACATTTCTGGAAATTTCAATAATTGGAGAATAGGCAATGCAGAAGATATTTTAATTCTTCAGTCTAACGGAACGCGTAAGATTATACTTCAAAATGTAACAGGCACTATAGAATTTAAATTTAATCGAGGAAATTGGAATACACCTGAAGGAACAAGTACAGGTACATATAGCCCAAATCGCACTTACAATACAGCTAATGGTTCAAACTTAAATCTAACGATAGACGGATGGGAGGATTTAACAGGTAATAATGGGAGTACAGCCAATGCTAATGTGCTTATTTTAAACACTAGCTTTTTTATTCCACAATTGAATACTACACGCCGCATTTGGTTGTTTTTGCCTAATGATTATCAAACGGCCTTGCAAAAGCGCTATCCAGTAATATACATGCACGATGGCCAAAACCTGTTTGATCAAGCCACCTCTTTTTCAGGGGAGTGGGGAGTGGATGAAACGCTTGCCCAACTTCAAAACCAAGGTGATTATGGGGCTATAGTTGTCGGAATAGATAACGGTGGCTCAACACGTATAGACGAATATTCCCCTTGGATAAATCCACAATACGGTGGGGGAAAAGGAGATGAATATGTTGCTTTTATTGTAAATACGTTGAAACCATACATTGACCAATATTATCGCACCTTAACAACAAGCCAAAATACGGGAATCATTGGAAGCTCTATGGGTGGATTGATTTCGCTTTATGCAGTATCAGAATATCCAAATGTTTTTGGAAAAGCGGGTATTTTTTCACCTTCTATTTGGTTTGCAAATGCTAACGTCCAATCACAAATTGAAAGTAAAAATTATAGTTCAACTCCATTAAGATTGTATTTTTTAAGTGGAACAAACGAGTCTACCTCTATGGTTCCAGATATGCAGAATGCGCGAAATCTTTTTGTGAATCAAGGTGTGCCAGACCTTTCGGCCAAATTAATAACGCATGCAGACGGTGAGCACAGTGAATGGTATTGGAAAAGAGAGTTTGGTGCAGCCTACCAGTTTTTATTTCCGGCACCCGTAAATGAAACAAACGCTCTCCTTGAATTTAATGAAGAAAATATTTTCGTATACCCTAATCCAATTTCGGATGAATTTACAATTCAGACAAGCGATGGTGCTGAATGGTCTTGTAAAGTGACTACTTTAGATGGAAAAGAGATTTTTACAGGGAAAAACAAAGGAAGCAAATGGGTGATTTCTACCAATAATTGGTCAAAGGGAACGTATATTGTCACGATTTTTAAAGAAGAAAAGATATACATAAAGAAAATCCAAATCCCCTAGTAATATTTGCAAGGAACCGAACGATTACCTTTTTCAGAACATTACTTCCTCTTTCTTTCAAAAAAAGACTTCATCAATTGGCTGCATTCTTCTTGCATTGTGCCGTTTACAACGAGTGTAGTTGGATGATACAATGACGCGCCAACAGCACTTGCTCCTCGTTTTTCATCGCGTGCGCCAAACACAATTTTATCGATTTGAGACCAATACAAGGCGCCTGCACACATGCAACACGGCTCAAGTGTTACGTAAAGTGTACAACCTTTTAAATATTTCGCACCTAAATACTGGGAAGCGGCTGTAATGGCTTGAATTTCCGCATGCGCCGTAACGTCTGTAAGCGTTTCCGTTAGGTTGTGACCTCGAGCAATGATTTGATTTTTACAAACGATAACAGCCCCAACCGGAACTTCGTCAGCATCAAAAGCTTTCTGTGCCTCAACCAAGGCCTGTTTCATGAAATATTCGTCGGTGTAAACGTGTAACATACTACAAGATTACTGAAATCATAGAAAACTGACATTGATTTGTGTAGAACAAATTTGATTCAGTAGTGCATATTGCCTTTACTTTTGTAATTTTCAACCATGGAAATTCTGGATATTTTACTCCTTTTGCCCCTTGCTTATGGCGCTTACAGTGGTTTTAAAAGGGGATTCATAATGGAATTGTTTACCATTTTGGCATTGGTTGTTGGCTTATATGCAGCATTCAATTTTTCGGATCAGTTTTCGAAATACATGGAGTTTGCAAAAGTAGACCATTCGTATATGCCTGCTTTGAGTTTTTTAGTGCTCTTTCTGCTTGTAGGAGCCATGGTGTATTTTGGAGGAAAAGCATTGGAACAAATCATAAAGGTCGCTCAGTTATCACCTTTAAATAAAGGAATTGGGGGCTTAATCGGCTTATTAAAATGGATGTATATTACCGCATGTGTCTTGGTTTTTGTTGTTTCATTTGACAAAGAAGAAAGATTCATAAAAAAACAAACAAAAGAAAATTCAGTGCTGTATCAAGCCCACTTGGCGATTTTAAACTATTCACTTCCTGGGGTGAAACATACGGAATTAATCAACGTTATACACATTCAACAAGCGGCCAACGAAACACGCATGACCTACGAAGAAGCCAAGAGGGCAAAAGAAATTGCGGACAGTTTAGGAATCGATGCAGAGGATGCCAAAACATTGATTGAAATACATAGGAAATATGACAAAAAATAAATTATTTTTAATCCTACTTTTAGTGCTTCAAAGTGGAATTCTTTCAGCACAACTTTTTGGAAAAAAAGACAAAAAAGTTGAGAAAACAATTGTCAAAACTGGACCTTATTTTGGCATTCAAAGTGGAAAATTTTACGCAGGTGAAATCGGAATGGAAAAACAATGGAAACAAGGAAAATTAATCTCACCAAATTCCCATGCTTTTCATTTTGGAGTGAATTATTCGTACGACTTTTCAAACTGGAATCCAATACTGGGTTACGATATGGGGTACTGGTACCGTAAAGACAATATCAGTTTGACCTATGGAATCACAGGTTGTGTTCGCACCAACTTTGAACAATATCGCTATGGCTTCGCACCGGTTTTAGGGTATAAAGTATGGCAATTGCATGTCCAAACGGGGTATCAATTTCTTTTCCCAATGCGCCATTCCTCTGTGAATTACTTTCCAGCGAATAACATTTTTCTTTCGGTTCGTTTTGTGCTAGTGAATGACCGCGAAGTAAAGAAAAAAGAAAAGAAAAAGAATTAGGGATTTTCACGTAAACCACTTCGAAGAATTGAATAAAAGACGTTTCTTTTCGGCCTTGAATGAGGTGGTTTTATTCACTGAACGGAAACCTATTCATTTTGAGCTTTTCTGAAAGAACAAGCGCTAAAATTGGGTTTTAGGAAGGGGGTAAAATAGTTCGCTGCGAGCAAAAAGTTCAAAGAACATCAAAAAAACTGCGAACGAAACTGAATTCACAGCCTTGACTTTTTAGCTTCGCTGCTTCTGCGAGGTGCCTTCCTTTTTTGTTAAGAAAAAAGGAAGAAGTTAAGCACTTTTTCGTTCATAATCAGATGCTTGTCTCTTTCCAGAATTTGCTTGAAAATGGGGTTTTTGATTGTATGAAACTCAACAAGATCGACAGGTCTTTGTATTAAGGATTCTAATTTTTCTTTCAAATCTAGCTAATTATCAAATTTAAGTTAATATCTAGATTATTACAAAGATTGATTATTCTTTTCCACAACTCTTTCCAGCAATATATCCCGTGGTCCAAGCCGCTTGGAAATTAAATCCACCTGTGATGCCATCAATATCAAGCACCTCTCCAGCGAAAAACAAACCGGGATAGCGTTTGGATTCCATCGTTTGCACATTGATTTCTTTTAAATCAATTCCTCCTGCTGTTACAAATTCCTCTTTGAAAGTAGTTTTTCCACTTACTTCATACCGGTCATTCAGCATTTGATTTACAAGACGGTTGATGTTCTTTTTCCCCAGATCTTTCCAACGTATTTCGAGGTGGATGTTCGCTTTTTCCAATAAAAAATGCCACAAGCGTTTGGTCATTGGAAAGGGATTCCAGTTTCCAATCATCTTATTTGCATGTTCTTCCATAATTTGATCCAATTGAAAGCGTAAATCGGCTTCTTTAAGTTCATCTAGCCAATTCACCAAAATTGCGAATGTGTAGTTTTTTTCTTCGAGCAAACGAGCTCCCCAAGCAGATAATTGTAAGATTGCCGGACCACTCATTCCCCAATGGGTAACCAATAAGGGGCCACGACCGAGTAGTTTTTGACCCTCCACCCGAACGCTTGTTTTTTCAACTACATTTCCCATGAGTTCACGCACAGGATTTTCAGGCATATTAAACGTAAACAAGGAAGGAACGGGTGGAATAATGGAAATATCCAAGTTTGATAACAAAGAAAAACCACTCGTTTTGGGTTGTCCGCCAATTGTTAAAATGACGCGGTCCACTAGCTCTTCTTGTTCATTCACGACCAATTTCCATTGTTTTTCCTCAGGTTCAATAGCAGTAATCACTTGTTGCAAACGCACTTTTACACCCAAATCACTCGCTTCTTTGAGAAAAGTGTCGATAATGGTTTGTGAATTATTACTCGTTGGAAAAATGCAGTTATCGGGATACGTAGTTAGTTTAACACCTCGCTCGTTGAACCAATTTACAGTGGACTGAGCATTAAATTGTTCAAAAGCTTTTCGAAGGTAATTTTCTCCACGTGGATAAAACGATGCTAGTTTACGATTGTCAAAACATGCGTTGGTTACATTACATCTACCTCCCCCCGAAATTTTTACTTTCGCTAAAATCTTTGCCGATTTTTCCAAAATCACTACTTCTGCTTTTGGAAAATGTTTCTTAGCAGCCAATGCAGCAAAAAAACCAGCAGCTCCACCACCAATTATGGCAACCTTCATGCTCAAATGTAGTTAATCATTCGTAATCGATTTTTGTTCGAAGGGAATATTATTAATAATTGAACGTTCAATAATTCAATTTTTTTTTACTAATTTCAACGATAACAAAAGAAACTACGTCTTTAATAAAGTGCCGAAAGAACTGAATCTGTTTGCCTCGTTGATTGAACGTTGTGTCCGTCGGGAAGAGAAAGCTCGTCGGGAATTGTATGAACTTTTTTCAAAGGCAATGTATCAGGTGTGTTTACGTTATGCAAAGGACAAAGATCAGGCAGAAGACATTTTTCAGGAGGCATTTATCAAAGTATTTGAGAATTTAGGAAAAGTTACTGAGCCAAAAGCATTAGCAGGTTGGATAAAAACAACGTTTATTCATACAGCGATTGATTATGTAAGGAAGCACTCTAAAGTGCAGTATTCGGAGATGGATATTTTACAAAAACATTCAGGCGCAAATGAGTATATTGTAGAAAACATCATCGCAGAAGACATTATGAAAATGGTACAAAAGTTGCCAGTCAAGCCACGTATGGTTTTCAACTTATATGTGATGGAAGGATATAACCATCGTGAAATTGCAGAAATGATGGAAATGTCAGAAGGAACTTCAAAGTCGTTACTTTTTGATGCGCGTAAAATTCTAAAGGAAGCTTTGACGAAAGAAGAAGAGAAAAAAATGAAAATTGTAGTATAACAGATATGCCAATAGAAGAGTATAATTTCGATGAGTATGTTAAAAATTCCCTCGATAAAGGAATTAAAGAACAACCGTCGGAACTTTTATGGAAACGATTAAACGATCAATTGAAGCGCAATGATGTTCAACATCGAAATTTCATGCGGCTAAGCATTACTGCTGCTTCCCTAAGTTGCCTTGCTGTACTTTTTTTGGCTTTAGCTTGGAACAAGACGGACACTAGGCAAAAGGTTTCGAAGAATGTCAAGATTTCGGAGGATTTTAAATCTCTTGAAACTAACCAAGATTTTAAATCCAATTCTAACTCTTCTTCGTCAGTAAAAGAGGAGCGTTTCGTTGCTTCGGAAAACACTTTAAATTCATCCATAAAGCAACAGTATCGTCAGTCGATTAAAGAAAATGTGATAGTTTCGGAGAAATTCAAGTCTTCCGGAACTAACCAGAAATTCACATCTTCTGAAACTAACCAAAACTTAAAATCCTCCGGAGCAAACAAGGATTTCACATCTTCTGATATAGCTAAGAATTACAACTTCTCCGAAATTACTCAGGGTTTCAAATCATCCGAGGCAAAACAGGATTACAAGCCCAATGAAACAAACCAAGATTTTAAAAATGCTGAAACTAATCGATTAAAGTACCTAAACGCAGCTTGGAAACCACAAGAATTAGCATTTGTTAAAGCTTATCATCGTCCCCAAAAGTTGTTTACCAAATGGGCTATGCGTTTGGATATAAATCCTGGAATTGCTGTTCTTAAAATAAAAGATGGAGGTAATAATTCCCCTTTCAATGCAAAATATTTTGAGCAAAATCAATTGTCAAGTCTTGTTCCTAACGCAAGTTTAAACTTAAAAT
>Ga0214923_10009386_pt1 | contig 10202 bp, 23 predicted proteins | sample LL1510_MetaG_FD_177993 | JGI IMG/M metagenome (GOLD analysis project Ga0214923, IMG submission 177993) | Freshwater microbial communities from Lake Lanier, Atlanta, Georgia, United States - LL-1510 | ecosystem: Environmental > Aquatic > Freshwater > Lake | place: USA: Georgia | collected...
ATCATACATTGCTCTCTCCCTCTCTCTCTCTCTCTCTCTCTTTTTTTTACCCCCGAAGCGCACCGAAATGTTAATAACTTGTTGAAAATAAAATTTGTTATTTTGGATTTATTTTAGATAGTGCCTCCATTTTTGACTTAGCACCTTTTTTAAATTTTAATTTACCTTTTTTATCTATATAAAAAATAGCATCTTTTGAACTTTGTGTTAATTGTATTGAATTACTATTAAACATTCTTACTTTTTTTAAAAAAAGTGAGTAAATAAATACTCACTTTTAATTTGAGAAGAGCGACACAATGTCGCAACTTCTTTAACTTTTTATATTACCGTCCCAATCACTTAGAACTTTTGGTTTTTGATTATCAATAATTTTCTTTACAAATATAGAAAATTTATCTACATCATTTAATGTTTCTAAAGAAATATTACGGTAAGCCCCGAAGCCCTTTATTTTAATATGATAAGAGCCTTCACTCTCTAAAATATCGGCTTCGTAATTTTTGTTTTGATATGTTATTTCTTTTACCATTAGTCGTTAGATTTTTGAATATCATTGTTACCTAAATTAAAATGTACAATAGGAATAGTTTTATTTACCCTTGTTATTCTCACAAATTTACCATATATATATGCGCCCTCTGTAAAGCCGTGTATTTGATAAGTTAAGTCTTGCATAGGATTACGAAGTATAAACGGTACTTTGTAAATCATATTTCTAAAAGTAAAATCAAAATTTAATTGAGAGTATAAACGCCCGATAACACTAAACGAATTACCAATAAAAAGTAATAAACTATCAGGACTTTCATTTGCTGAATTAGTTATTAAATTATAAGCGGCATCTTCAAACGTTGCACTATAAACGGGTTTTATAGATACCTCATAATCTTTTGCTTTAAAAAATTTACCTGTTGCAGGGTCGATTAAATTCATTTCAGCATACTCAATAAGCCCCGCAATATTTCGCTTAATATAGTAATCACTATTTTTATCTATTATAGTAAATCCATTCATTTTTTATTTTCTTTATAAAGTTTGTAAATTGAGTAGATTATAGATAAACATAATGCTATCGTGCTAAGGGTTGTATTAATATCGCTAATAGCAACACCCGCAACCGCAACCGTCAGAGGCTTAATATAATCTATTGTATCGTTTAATGTATCGTGAGACATAATTAAATTTTTTTTAGACCGTTTGAACTACTTTTTAATGCCTTATCTACTAACAAACCCTTACGACGTAAACGGCGTTTCTCAATACTTCGCCAAATTCCTAATATAAAAGCCACAATACCACCACTAACAGCGGGGTTTTTAACTAATGTACTAACTAAAGGTTGTTTAATAAAAATAGTTGAGAAAGTAATTACACCGTTTACAATTTTTACTACGGTTGCACTATCTTCGCTTGTTGGGTGTTGTGCAATTATTGTAGTATCAATTTTTGCAAGTGCTAAACTATCTAAACTTAAAGGCTTCACTTCGATAGCTAAAAAAAGTGAGAATAATAAAATTAATTTTTTCATTTTTTTTGTTTTTAATTGTTATACAAATTTATTGGTTATTGAGTTTACTGCTTTTTTATAAGATAATTGTTTGTCCGGGTTTGTTGAGTTCCAACGTGCAAAATTACCGTCGTACTTAACAATGTATGAGGCTAAAAATAAAGCAAAGTCTTTAGGATTCCAAACAATATAATTTCTTATTCCTAATTTTGGGTCTTTTAATGGTATAGTTGGTAAGCCTTTAGGCACATAATTACCCCACGCCCCTTGTTCCATTCCTGCCGTGCCCGTTAAAATGTATTGACTACTTTTAAAATTAGCCGTCTCTAATCTATACATTTTTTCAACTGTTTGCGCTATCGATGTGCCGTACTTTTTTTGTACCTCTAAGATTGCATTTTTTGCATCTGTTTCGCTAAAATTATTTTGTGGCATAAAACTGTTTTTTAAAAATCTTAATAAAATTAGCCCTAATATAATAGCAAATATTATTTTTTTCTTATCCATTATTTATTAGGTATTGAAGCAACATAATTGTTTAAATCTACTAAATATTTGTCTTCCATATTAGAGTAAAAATAAGTAACTAAATCTTTGCCGTATTCCTTATAAAAAACATCTGCTAAGAAACTAATTTGAGCCTTATTTTTGCATTGCTTAAACGCCGAAAGTATTGCACTATCATCGGTATAAAAAAACGAAAATTTGGCATCGTATATTTGTTTAGCAAGTTTTTTAGCACTTGCGTAAGTCATTATATTAGCATTCTTTAAACCTTTATAATAAGAAGGCTTTAAAGCGTCCATTAATTTAACCTCACTTGCTTTTTTTGATGAGGTAATACCAAAGGCGTCTGTTATACCTCCAATACCTTTAAACAGTTTAGAAACTGAATAAAGTATAATTAAAGCAACGCCAATAAATACAACGTCTTTGCGTGAGTTATCATTCATAAACTTTTATTTTTTTTAAATAGTTAAATAAAATCTGTTTGCGTTCGCTTTGTCTATCACTTAAACAAATGCTATTAGCATAGTAGCATTGTGTAGGATTAAAGCCTCTTATAAGCATATTAAAGGCACTAAATAAATCACATTTATATTCTGTTTTATAGTAGTAATGACCTAACTCATGGAACAGTAAAAAATTACAAAAAGGTGTTTCAATTTCATTAAAATATTTATTATCAATAATAATCAAACCTTTTGAAATATCTATACTTGCCTTGTTCGGGTTTGGCTCTACTCTAAATTCAATATTATCGTGTATAATACGTCTTTTTTCAAACTTTGGTAGTTTGGGTGGCTCGTATCTTAAAGGTTTTTGTAATAGCTTTAAATCATTCTCACAATAATATTTACCGGCTATAAGATTAAATTTAATAGTTTGCATTTGAGGATTTTTAAAAAAATAAAAAGGTAAGCCCCTATTATCGTAAACTTCGATAACGGGGGCGTTACACTCATAACCTTTTATATTTTCAATCTCAAAAAACAAAGGCTTATTTTTTAAACACAAAAAAAGCAATAGCCGCCAATATTAATAAAGGTGCTACTTGCTGTAAATTAAACGTCGTAGCGTTCTTAACTGCCTGTTTGGTAATATCTCTCTTAGCATCTAACAAAGCCTGTTCTTTTGGTGTTAAATTATCGCCACTTGCTTGTTTTTGTTTAAGGTCGCCAAAGTAACTACCTAAAGCGGCGGTAACTCCTGTTAAACCCGCTTTTAATGCACTTCTACTATTACTTCTTTTTTCAGCGTGTTCAAAGTCGCTAACATCCGGGTCTCTGTTTTCGCTATAAGCCGCCTCTACATCGTCAGCTTCTACGGGGTCTTCAATATCCTCATTCATAACGGCATATTTAGAAGCTATCTCAATAGTATCCTCTTCGTCGTTAATAGGTACATCGTTTGCTCTTAATTCTGCCGACATAGCCCCTACTTCGGGTTGTATTGCATTTAATTCATTAATCTCTTCGGGCGACATATCCCCGTAAATTTTACTCAATTTATTCGCTTGGCGTTTACTTAAACGTGCCGTTTTACGTTGGTCTCTTGCGTTAAATCTTTTTTCTTTACGGTCGCTTCTACGTTGCGTTTTATTCGCTTTACGCTTTGCTCTTAGGCTTTTGCGTTGGTTTCTACGTGCTTTACTCATTAGAAAATTAATTTAAAGTCGTTATTAATATTTGGCAGACCTTTATTGTGTTTCTCTGCCAATAAAACATATTCAGGCTTTAATGAATTTACAAAATCATTGTGAGCCTTTATACCGTTCTCAATATTTTTATCGTAATCATTTTTAATGTTTACATTCTCATTATTATTTTCGTCGGTATTGTTATTTTTTTCCTTAGCCATTTTACAATTAGTTTTAAAAAAAGGGTAGGTAAAAATTTACACTACCCTTTCGTTGGTTATTAAAAATTATTTACTATTTACCTAAATCAAAACGGTTATGCTTTTTGTAGAATTGTACGAATTGATTTAATGTAATACTAAATCCGTCCGCCGCACCTTGTATGATACCTACAAAAATACCTGTTTCTTTGTCAATATCAATAGCGTTATCTACATCAATAACTTTTTGCTGAAATTGTTTAGGGTCTAAGTACGAACTAACTGTTAAGTCCTGGCTACCGGATTTACCAAACAGAGATTTTGTTGCAACGCTGAAACGTTGGTCAAATTGTGTTTGTTGCGTAACGTCACCAATAGCATAACGAAATTTAGTTATACGCATTAAATCAAAGTTTGTAGCAGTTAAGAAAGTAATATAAGGTACTTGATTACAACTAATCATAACGTTATCACTAACAGCCGCAACGCTATCTGTAAATGTAATAATTACATTACCCTGTGTGTCGGTTGCTATACCGCTAATAGTAATGTTTGGAGGTAAGAATTGATTAATTAAGGTATAGTAACGAGCGTTAAAGTGAATACCTGCAAACAAAGGCACAATTAAAGCGTTTTGAATATTACGTGTAATACGCTTAATAGTAATATCAAATTGTGCGGCACTTGCATATTGAGGATTACCCCCAATTAATTGATTAGCTGTTTTTGTACTCTTAGCAACGGCATTGGTATAACGCTTACCGTGTTTTGCCGTCATTGTTTTGTGTGCGTTCTCCTTTGCCTTTTGTGGTGGCACACCCATTTTTTTAAGTTTATCTACGTGTTCAAAATACTCTGTTGAGAAGTCTTCAAAGTCTTCTAAATTTTCGTAATTTTCGTCAAAGTGGTTTAATTCACTTGCTTTGCGGTGTAACTTGTCTATGTTTGATTTCATACGACCCTCAAAATTAAATACTGTTTTGGGTGTAAAAAAGGCTACAATAGAAAGCCAAATTAATTTTAATGTTCTCATTTTTTCTTTTTTAGTTGTTTTTAAATTTGGTTAATTTGTTAGTTGGTTAAACAGCCTCTTCGTACTCTTCAAAGTTGCCGATTTTAGAAATCATTTTGTCTAAGAACATAACGTCTAAAACTTTAAACACTAAAAGCGCAACTAATACGCTAATTACTACTTTCCATTCGATACTCATTTTTTTTGGGTTTTAATTGTTTTTAAAATAAATTAGTTAATTAATTATGAAATACAAATTAAATTAATTAATTCAATTTAATAAATTGTTTCTCAAATTTATTTTGCGAAGCCTGTAATGTTAAAAAAGAATTATATATTTTATCGAAACTCTCAAATTTTTTTTGTATAAGAGAGGGTACATCATTTGTTTGTCCCAATATAACATAATTAGCGAAATCTAAAATAAATATTGGTACTTGGTGCAAAGCGTGAAAATTAAAAATATAAACATTCTTTGTGTGCCTTTTGCGTACTAACATTTCGCCAATTAAATGCGTATTGCCGTTATGCTTAAAAAATATTGTAGCCTCTTCGTAAACAATTACTGTATTGGTTTTTTTTGTACTCTCTAATAAAAAATCTTTGAATTTTAATAATGGTGCTTTATAAAACTCTTCGTACTCTAAATTAACATCGTAAATAAAATACGGCATACCCTTATAAGAATTTAATAATTCTTTTGTCTTTGTAGTTTTACCCGTTCCCGTGTTACCTACATTAATTATACAAATACTCATAACTAATTTTAATTATTAACAATATTAAACTAATAAATATAAATCCAAAAAAGATGAGAGCAAATAAAAAAAACCTGTTTCTTTTTGTTAATGATTTTAATATTCTCATTTTATTAATCTTTAAAATCGTCTTCGTCTAACATAATTATTTTACTGCCATAAATAATAGTAGTACAAACAAAGAAAGCCGTAACGGGGTTTATATTCATAAAAATATGTTTTATTACTTCACTTGCCAAAGGCTCTAAAGCCTTGCGTTCGTCGGCTTCTAATTTTAGAGCTCGTTTATCTACATTATTGTATTTGCTATCAAACATAGATAAGCCCTTTAATAATAAAGACGGCACAACGGCATCCATAACAATAAGCAGTAAAGCCCCCGTAATAAACTTACTCACATCTATTTTAACGGGCGGTGGCGTGTTATTTGGCGCAGGGTTAAGGTTTGCGTTAGGTTGAGGGTTAGACTTATTTATATCGTCTTTTAAAGCCTGTTCACTGTATTGAGAATAATCGTTATTATTATTTGTATTCTCATTTTTATTTTCTTTTGAGCCTTTAGGTCTGCCCCTTTTTTTCTTTGGCTCTTCGTTGGCGTTTACTGTTTGCGTTTGCGTTCCCGCCTCGCCTTGTTCCGTTTGTTCCGTTCCTTGAGTTTTTGTGCTTGTATTACTTTGTTCATTTGCATCGTTTTGTACGTCGCTAATCTCAATGCTATACTTTTTGCTTTTTTCCGTTTCGGTATTTGTTGTATTTGTTTCCATAGTATTTTGGTTTTTAAGATAATTATTTGCTTAAGTAAACTATATAACTTCATTTAAAGGTGTTTTTGTTTTTTTGTTTAATTGATTAATATAATAAACATCACAACGTGAAGAGCCTTTTTTAAAATTCAAAAATAAATCTAATCTATCAATTTGTTTTGCTTCAATACTATCTTTTACTTTTGCTAATAAAATATCGCTTAAATCCGAAAATTCAGTAACGGGTCTATCGGTTGTAAAATTTTCATTATTTAAACCGTTAGCAATTAAACGAAATATATTTTCTTTATAATAAATTTCAAAAACGCAATTATCTAATTTAAAACCGCAACCTTTTTGAATTTTCTTTTTTATTTGATTTATAACTATTGATGAAACCATTTTATTTAATTAATTAGTGAATAAATTTTAGTTGGTACTTTCTTTTTATTTAATTTATTATTAATTGTAACTTTTACAATTTTTAATTTTTCGCATTTAATTAATACTCTGTAAATACTACTAACAGGGATTTTTGTTTTTTTGCTTAATTGCTTAGTGGTTAAATTACCTTTTAATAAATGCTTTTTAATTAATTTAATGTTTTTTTCCGTCTGAATATTCATTATTTTTAATTTTACAGTTGTATTTATCATTATGATAAATAATTATTGACTGCCCCGTTTGCACATTAATTACTTTATTTATTGAGATAATGCAAAATAAAAGGGTTTGTTTTAATCCCTTTTCTATGGCTTTTTTATCATTTAATTCCGTGAATTTAATTTCCCCTTTTGCGTATGGTGGAATTACGGACGTAAATATACACAAATAATTGTATTGTTTTTTAACCATTATAAATTAATTATTGTTATTTTAATTCTTTTAGGTATAAAATGCCGTGTTTTAATTGAGGGCTGATTATATGTTTTAATTGATTTTAAATACTTAATTGTAATTTTATTTAATAAAACATCACAATTAAAAAATTCACTTTCTACTATTAGCCTATATTTGAGCTTTTTTTTGTTTTGCATAATTATATAAATTTTTGTGTATTCTTTTTAATAAAATTAAATTCCCTTTTTTTAAAATCAAAATCCTCAACCTCAAATTTATTTTGTTTTTTAATTAATTTTTTAATGTTTACAACTTTGTAAAAAATATCAATACTTTTTAATTTTTTCTCTATTAATTTCAAATTATTTTTACCTCTAAAAAAAATTGCATCTACCCAATAAAACATAAAATCATTTTTATTTATAGTTCTAATTAATTCTCTCATTATTATATCGGTATCAAATGCAACCTTAAAAAAAATTCCCTCTGTTAATTCACTTGTTATTTTTTGAGTTCCTATTAATTCGCCGTCTTTATAATTAAATACAGTTGTATTTTTTGCGAGGCTACCCAATGCCATTAACCTAATTCTTTTATCTACCCTTAAACCCTCCTTAAATAGGTCGTAATTAATAAATTTATTACGATAGGCTAAATGCCAATATGCTGCTTTTAAATCCACCTCGTATAAATCCTTACTGTAATTAATTGAATTTTTAATTAATGAATTTTGAGAATTATATTTAATTCTATTTTTAAAATCGTAAGTAATTTTATTATCAATTATATACTTTTTTAATTTTTTAATAAAATGTAAGCCTTTTTTACTGCCCAATTTATTTGGGTAAAAAGTATATTTAATTCCGTCATTTTCAATTATTAATTTAGAAGAGGAATAAAAAATATTAAAATTCTCTTCATTTATTTTTAAATTTTCAATTAATTCGTTAAAGTCTTTTTGAGTGTAGATTAATTTATTAATCGTTTTCAATAATATAAACGTCGAAAATTAATTTATTTTTATCGTAACTCATTTGAGCAAAATCATAATTACCCATCGTTAAAAAAACGCCGGCTATTTGCATTGTGTACTCAAATAATTTTTTATCGTTTTCTGCTTTTACTTCAATCCAACTAACTGCTATATTTTGTTCCCACGCTCTAAATTCCGGACTTAAATATAAACCTTTTTTACGGGTAACATTTTTTTGTTTCTTAGGTTTTAAATCCTTTTTAAAGCGTTTTTTTAAGTGAGAAAATACCTTATCGTATTGAGTATTATTATCCTTAATTTTATTTCTTAGAATGTTTATTAAAGTGCTACCCTTTACTTTATCTTTTTGCTTAAATTCTACGCCCTTAAACGTTTCTTTGACTTTTTTTGAGCCAATTTTATAAAATGTTTCACTATCAAAATTACTAAGCTCATTTTTTACTTTCTTATTTTTACGATTTAGGTAATAGATTTTATTTTGTAGGCTTTTTTGTGTTTTTGAAATTGCCTTTTTTGGTTTTTTACTTGCCATAACTCCAATTCGTTTTTTAAGGTTTTAAGATAGTCAATAAATTTGTTTAATGTTTCCTTTTGTTCTAAACTTTTTAAACTTTTACTGCTTAATATCTTAACTCTTAAAGTAACGTATTGTATAGTTTGGTAGAGATATTGTATTTCGTCCATAGGTTAAAAATAAGGGGGTTTTAAAGCCCCCTTTATTGATTAAGTAGTTAATACTTTAAATGATTTTACTTTGTTGGCTACGCCGTCAATTTTAACGTCCCCTAAGTATTCAATATAACATTCAACTTGGTTTGTATCGCTAAAATTACCTTTTGTTTTTTCGAGGTTGTTTAACTTTTGTGTTAATTGAACATTTGTAGGTAATAATTTCTCTTCGCCGTCGGCTACATCTACGCAAACAACGTGTGAATTAATTTTATCTTGTGCGCCTTTAATATCAATGCGCCCAATACATTTACATTCTATGCTATCGCCTGTATTTTCAAATTTTACAAACACTCTGTTCGGTGTTGCTTCTACTTCGTTTTTGAATTTTTTATTTGGTGCTTTGTTACTCATAATTTCTGTTTTTTTAAGATTGGTTAAATATTCTATTATTTGTTCGGTGTTCATACTCTCTTCAAGGGGGTGGCAAGCCCACTCTAAGTTAAAGAGTTTTACTAAGTTCAACACCCGTGCATTTTTAAAATACATCGAACTTAGGTTACGCAAAAAGGTTTCTTTGTCTTCGCCTAAAATTGGTTCAAAAAGATTATACATTTATTTATTTTTAATTAAAGAAACGGGTTTGCGTTATGCAATTTTAAAGCGTTTAAGTCCCTTAACCTTATTCACTCCCGCAGCATTTTAAATTACTATTTCAAAGTCGGTACAACGTATTTCTTTTTGGTTAAAAAATCCGTCGTTATCTTTACCAAAGAATACAATGTTTGTGCCGTTTAAATGCCAACTGCCTTTGGGTATAAATTCAATTTGTGAGTAGTTTGATATTTCAAAGGTATTGTTACCAGAAATAAAAAGGTGCAAACAGTTATGAGGATTTTTTACAATATAATCATATTTATTTTTTATTGCACTTAGTAAATATGTTTGAAACATTGTGTTCGGTGGGTATGTGTTAGTTGCCATTAGCTATTAATTTTAAAAGTTACACATACACCTATAAAATTAATTTTCATATCGCCTGTAAAATTAGATATGTATAGATAATCTAAAAACACTTTGAAATTATCTAAATTCATTTTAATTTGTTTACCTAACATAAAGTCGTTATAAAATTCCCTTGTTGTTTTTGTTACTACCATTTTTTTATAATTGTCGATTAATATGTTACAAATATGAGAATGTTATTTTATATAAAAAAATATATTCCTATACATTTTTAATTTTATTTTCAACAAGTTATTAACATTTCGGTGCGCTTCGGGGGTAAAAAAAAGAGAGAGAGAGAGAGAGAGAGAGAGAGAGAGCAATGTATGAT
>Ga0214923_10009387_pt1 | contig 10201 bp, 7 predicted proteins | sample LL1510_MetaG_FD_177993 | JGI IMG/M metagenome (GOLD analysis project Ga0214923, IMG submission 177993) | Freshwater microbial communities from Lake Lanier, Atlanta, Georgia, United States - LL-1510 | ecosystem: Environmental > Aquatic > Freshwater > Lake | place: USA: Georgia | collected 2015-10-15
AACAAGAGAGATATTAGCTCTCTAAGTAAAATTGTTGATCTGTTTGCAGACCAAGATGAAATTGGTGTAATGGAATTTGAGAGAGCTGATATAGTTCGCAACCCTCTAATTATCAAAATAGAAGAAATATTTGACGAGAATGACGATAGAGAAAAACTTAAGTATCCCAAGACGACTTAGTGATATAGCCTTTTTCTTCAAACCAAGTTTTACCATAACTGACAAATAATTGTTCATCAGCTTTAATGTCTCGTAGAGTTTGTATGCCCAGCATACTTTTTTCATAGTCAGCGATAAACTGACAATTAGGGTTGTCACTGTGATTATATAGGCCCGTCCATCCTAGAGGAAAAGCAACGTTTTCTTGCCATCCTATAGTGTACTGGTCGATCTTGAGATCAGCATTAGGAATACCTTCAGCCTGACAGGCCCACAAAGCAACGTCTATTAGTTTTTTAGGATAGACAACAACAGGTGCCACTTCTATCAGGGAGTTTTTGCCAATATCGTGCCAAGCAAAAACTCCCCAGCCTTTAATCTCTTCAATGTATCGAAGATCAACACGGCTGTCTACGAATATTTTTGGAATGCTATTCACAATCGGACTTCATTTCCTCGGGTACATCGGGCATCTTATCCCAAATGAACTTAGGTATCTTATTGCAGGTTTTACAGATTACCACCTCAGCTGGTATCATTTCTTCCTTACCCGAAGGACTGAGCAATGCTGATAACTTCTTAAAAAGAAAGCCGGACTCAAATACCTGTATACCTTTACTACATCCTACCCAAGGTAGATCTTTAGGGTTAATTCTTGGTGCATTCATGGCGCTACCTTGACCGTTTAGAAGTTCTTTATCCATCATATATGTTTGTTACAATCAATCAATTACTTATCCATTCCGAAACTGACTCGTAGTAGTTTTATACTAATTTTAACAATTAGTTCTTGAAAAAGGAAACAATTTTTACTTTATGTATATAACTACTAAAATTAAACATGCATATATCAAATTCAAAGCTCAAGTCCATGCTCTTCTTTGACATTGAGACTTGCGGACGTTACCCTGACTTCGAAACATTTAAAGAAAAAGATCCTGAAGGCGCTAGCATCTGGGAGAAAAAGTGTAGCAGAATGGATTACGGCGCGCCTGAGGTAGGTTACTCAAATAAGATATCGCTTTTCCCTGAGTTTGGTAGAATTGCCTGTCTATCATATGGAATCTGGCGTGACGGTGAAATTACAATAAGAACTATTGCTGATGAAGATGAAGGAACTATGATGCAACTCATCGCAAACCTCTTTCATAAAGCAGGTAGCTCCGGTCTTATACCTACTGGATGGAATATTAAGAATTTTGATATTCCTTGGGTAGTTCGTAAACTGGTTATGCAAGGTAAGCAGGTTCCTAATGTGATTTCTACCCACGAGAAAAAGCCGTGGGAAGTCAACATTATTGATCTGAAAGAAATGTGGAAATCTTTTTCTAATCTCGATGTTACGTTTGAAGAAGCCGCATATGCTATGAACGTGCCATCACCTAAAGACGATATCGATGGAAGTCAAGTTCACGGTGAGTATTGGAAAGGCAACATTGATCGTATCACTACTTATTGCGAAAAAGATGTCAGGGCAATGATTAACCTTTGCGAAAATATAAACAGCATTTACGAAAAGCAACCACATGCCTGAGCTTGCCGAAGTCAAAATCATGGCTGATTTTATTAACATGTCCGTGGAAAACGAGAAGTTTTTTGATGTTGTCGAAAAGTCACCTGTATCTAAAGTAAAAACTGATCTGAACCCTTTTGACGGCGGAGTGTTTACTATGCACGCTCAGTCTAGAGGAAAAGAGCTGCTATTAGAGTTAGAACTTATAGGTGGAGATATTGACGGTGCCTACACGAAAAAGTTGCTATGTACCATGGGAATGAGTGGCAATTGGATTCTTATGCGAAAAGACAGCCCCAAATTAGAGACAGCGCTAAAACACGGGCACTTGAGATTCCAAAGCACTCGTGGAAATTGGCTTATTCTCTATGATCCTCGCCGTTTTGCTAAGTGGAAATGGGTAGATGGTTGGTCAGGAAACCGTGGGAACTGTCCGCTGACAGAATACAACGAGTTTTCCGAAAAACTCAAAACACATTGGAGTAGTCACAAAGACTTTAAAGCACCCCTTTCAGTTATCTTAATGAGCCAGAAGTGGTTTAACGGGATAGGCAATTATTTGCGAGCTGAAATACTATATCGTCTTGACGTTAATCCTTTTCAGCCAGCGAATCAACTATCCACTAGCAAACTCAATGAACTTATTAAGTTAACACACATGTGTACACGAGATGCTTATACATTAGGTGGTGGACAATTGAAAGACTGGCATAACCCGTACGGTACAGAAGGTAAAGACTTTGATGAATGGGTTAAATGCTATGGAAAACTTTCCAACGTAGTCGATGGAACAGGCAGAAGATTTTGGTACGACCCTAAATGGATTAGCGATAATGAAGACCCGACCAAATAAAGCGTTGTGGATATATACATCAAACAGAAATAAATAGAGTAAAATGGCAGCTATAACTATCACAGAAATCTTGGGTGGCGACAATATCGCAGGTTCCCGCTTAACGATCAATGATAATTTTAAGAAGGTCGCAAACGCGATCAACACTATCGAGACGTATGTAAATACATCACCCGTAGGAGGACAGATATCCATCGGAAATGTTTTGATACAGAGGGGATCCAATCCCGACACAACAACTCTGTTTACATGTACAGCGTCGGGTGTGGTCTCCGGTAACTTTAACATAGGAAAAGATTTAGGTGTCGCACAAAACCTATCTGTCACACAAGACCTAACAGCAAACAGAGGTGTTAATTTTAGCGGTTCGACTGGTTCTTTTGTTTCATCAGTGCCTTCAAGTTTCAATAACCAATTTGGTAGTTCTCAATTTTATGCTGCAACTACTTCGGCACCGGTGATTGATCCACAGAATCTAACACCGGCTGGAGCTGCTTCTAGAAATATTTCTTCAGTTACTGGCCATCGTGTTTTACGATTGAATCTTTCAACGTACACAGGTGCTACTACTTTTAACTGTAACACAATCTCTCTGCCGGCGATTACTACTGTAAACTTCGGCCAAATACTAACCATCATCATAGATCAAAAATCCGGTGTTACATTAACAACTTTTGTGATATCCAACACGAACTTTGCTCCTGGGTATTCCGCGAATGCTGTTACTTTTAGCAATCTTGATAATGATGGAGTCAATAAACAATCCGTAACTTTGTTCGCGGATACTAAAGGCTGGAGAGTTCTAAGCGCAACTGGTGTTACTGTTGCATAATAAAATATGTTAGTCTTCAATGATTGCACCTCTAATCAAACCTATACGCCTGCAAGGTGGAACTTTCTATACTTTTTCTTCTGCATCTGAAGACCTTGGTCTGACGTTTAACAATTCCCAAAAGAAATTTAGGTTTTCTAAATTTGCTCTTCTTAACATACCGGATATGAAAAATCCGCAAGTTGGAGAGAACTACATAAATCCGTCAAACACGCCAGGTGGTTTTGCTGACATAGATGGTTCTAAGACAGAAAATGACTATTTTGCGGAGTCATTTCAAAATTATTGTCTTAATCTAGAGGCTATAGTAACGTCAGACCCTGCTTATGACCCAAATCTTTTACGCAGCGTTTCTGAACGAGTTTTTTTCAAATGGCTAAAAGAAACAGGCGCTATTAGATTTAGACCAGCTACGCAAGGAACAGAATATAGAGGTGGCGGTGGACAAAGGTGGGTAGAAGAAGACGAAAGCGAATCTTATCAAAGAGTTGTAAAGTATATTGGTGACATTAACATACTGAATAATGTCAGAAATAACTTTAACGCATTTAGTGAAATTTACATCTATATACCAACATCTCACGGTAACACTCCCGTGGTTTTATTTGATACAAAACCGGACCAAAATTATGGTCCTAACAAAACTTTTACAAACGCACCAGTCAATCCTTTAGCCGCTGAATATCTATATGGACGGTCTGCTTCTACTGCTCACCCCGCCGGGTTAAGTACTTTTGCTTTCTACGACAGTGACACCGAAACATTCACTGTTGATGATCCTTTTGGGGCAACATCAAATTTTTACAGATACGATCCTGCCACGGATACATATTTGGAAGTAGGAACCGAAGCCGAGTGGTGGTTTGGCGCTCCTGACAGAAACACTTACTATCTAGAGCCTGACACCTTTTCGGATTCTACAAATGACCGTTTCAAAATAGAGAGTGTAAATAAGTCAGTTGAGTTCACAAGATCTAGACTTGACGGTATATCCCTTGAAGTAAGTCCTGAAAGATATTCTGGTATTAACAATGCGGCAACAGGACTTGTTGATTTTGGAAAATATAATGAAAGCAGTGACGCAAGTAATTTTGATTTTAATGCAATACTTGTGTATTATGATCTTTATGATCCGGCCAATCCTACCAATCCAGCAACCAGTAGAACCAATCTTTTTGGTGTGTTGTTCTTGGATAATGTCGATCCACTACCTGCAGGAGGTGGCTATATACCAAGACTTACAAAGTATAAGCCTAATCCTCTAACGGGTGATAATGGAAATTCTTATGCTTTTAGGATTAACTTAAAGTTTGACGTTAACACGCAAGATGCACCTATTGAAACCAGCATAAATGATTACAATCCAGTTTCTTTAGAGTTGTACATGGAAGCTCTTAATGAGATGATGGAATCTGTTCGCATCTTAGAAGAGAACAATATGATGGTTAAGGACTTAGAGAGTCAGGTTGCGCTGTTGAATAACTATATTCTGTCGGATTCTAGCGCAGAAGAGATTAAAGCAAAACTAGATGAACTTGAGATAAGTCTTGCTTCAAATTCTGCTGTCTTTACTAACACGGAAAATATTCTTAACCTTATCCAAAGAAACTACCAAGAAATAACTAACATCTATAAAGGATTAACCACCGTCGAGATGGCATACAATCTCGACATACTTGTTCCTGGTCAGGGCATATTTCTTGATAAAAGGCAAAACGGTACGATTAACATAGTCAACACTAATCAAATGTTTAACATAGGTACTAATGTTATGCCTATATTGCCCACGGATTTTGCTGACAATTCTACCGATTGGCTTTACAATGTAAAACTTATAGATTTTACAAACTATCTAAAAATCGACGGAGGGTCGATCGGTTCCCCATATAACGCGGACAAAGATGTTGTCATACAGGTAGACGATTCTGCTAAAACTTGGCAAAAAGGACAAGTGTTTAGGATGTCATTCAAAAATGGCTTAGATCTCAATAACTCTAATGGAAAATTCAATTTCATAGTTTATTCAGATGCTACAGATAGGCTAAACACAGGCTCTCCTTATTCAGCTGAGATTGCGTTTCTTACATACATTGATTTTGAAAATAAAGGAAATTCGCCAATCATTGAAATTGTATGTATCGATCCCGCGACTTATACATTTACTGTCGACATCTTCTAAAAAACATTTAAAGAATGGCTAATCCTAATACTACACAGAACAGTTTTTCTACGATACTTGCAAACTTCATACGTTTGCAAAACAATGCTCTAGAATCTTTACAAAAAGTTCAACAAGCAACCGTGTCGCAGGCTGATACTGTCACTGTTACGGTTGCAAATGAAAACGGTACGAAAAAAACCTATACGATACCCTCCTTTGGTTATCTTAAAGGTAGCATAGAAAGAATAGACAATACAATATCCAAAATGCTAGGATTTGACGGAAGTGAAGCTTACATCCGTCTGCCAGATGGCACGTTTAAAAGGATATACCAGTCGATAAATCTTGTCAACCCTACTCCAATAGGAAATGTAGCGGTTCCTTCTAAATTTATAGCAGAAAACAATTGGTTTTTTGAAAGTCTATACACACCAGCACTTAAAGTTAGTTTTGACGTAACACCTTTTATAGCGCAAAGAGAATCAAAAATCTTTGTGAAGAGAATGATTCTTAATCTTGACACCAGTAGTAAAGTTACATATTATCAAACTAACATTAATGGAAGAAACGATATTGATTACGTAAGTTTCTTAGCTGAACTACAATCACAAACCATAAATTATTTTCTTGATGAAGGAATAGTTGATCTTCCTATGTCAATCGTTCGTTATACAGGTGAATTTTTTGTAGTCAATACTGAGACTAGGACTGTTTCTAACCCTGATGGTACTTCTTCATCTAAGGTGTGGTATTTGTTCGATAAACAATCATACACTGACAATCTACTTCTTACTAAAGACACTCTTGAGCTGAGAGTTGGAGATAAACTACTTAAAGCACAGTCTTTATATGAAATTATAGAAATTGGATCTGACAAATGGATCAGGGTTAAGAGAATAAACGGATATGATCCTTTTGTGATTGGAGAACCTGTTAATTTTTACTCAGAAACATTTTCTCCTAAGATTGCAAATGTAGGTATTGGTTTTAATGAATACAATGTTATATTCTTTAAAACCGTAAATGATGAAGACAATCTAATATCAACAACGTTTTCACCGGGTGTATCTTTTTACACCAATGATCTAAGCACTGACACAACAGGAGGAGCTGTTTCAATGAAACAGTTTTACCAAAGCAATGTACTTGACTTTGGCAACATTCTAATGACAGCAGCTAAAGAGGGCAAGATATCGGCAATCGACGGGTTAACCCCCGACGCGCCTTCTTTAACAGCTGCAAATTTTTCAGTTGTTCAAATAAATGATCATAAATTAGATCAGAGCCAAATAACGAGTATAAGAAAAAAGCAGGCTGATAAGATAAAGCTATCTTCTGAAATAGATCAGTTAGATGCGTATATCAATAAGTTAAAAACCACACTAAATTCACAAAAATTTAACAGCGAGACCGATCGCCGTGGGGCAAAAAACAAATTAGACAGCGCAATCAGAGAAAGAAATTCTAAGACGTCTCTATATGCTTCTATCGTCAATGAGCTTGCTGTGATATCTCAACAAAAGCCGGCAGCACTTGACACACCAAAATATAGGATCCGTGGTTTTTTTGACATACCTAATCCTAAACAGAGTGACAAGACAGGATCACAAAGCATCATACAGTTTTATACCTATTACAGGTACGTAAGACCCGATGGCAGTCAATCTAATGTTAAGCAATATGATTTTATTGACCAAAATGGTCAAAGAAAAAAGGGTTCTTACTCAAACTTAATTGAGATAAAAAGTGATATTAGAAAAAAAGTATATGACATAGGTACTGGAAAATATGTTTGGGCAAAAGAAGATATTGCTAATCCTGATGCTGTTAACATAAATCAAATAGATATTCCTATCAGCAAAGGAGAAAAAGTTGAGTTCTACATAGTCTCTGTATCAGAGGCCGGTTGGCCTGACAATCCTCTTCTTTCGGCGCCTTCTAATACAATTAGCATAGATTTTCCCAGCGACCTAGCAACTGAGGATGAAGCAACCATTGCTCTTAATCAAGCGGCGCAAGATAGCGTTAGGGTGCAATTAGAAAATGACCTCCAATCGCAAGGTCTTGATGTTCATTTAAGTTCTTCCTTTAACGTAGTCGACAAGTACTATGCTCATGATTCTGACGTAATATCTTCAAACTTTTATACACCTGAAGGTAATGTCATATCACTGTACGAAAAATTAAAAGAGCTGCAAACCAGGATTTTACAATTAGAAAACCAAGTTAACCGTGTCAGAGGTGCGCTTTCTGTTTTCATCATTGATCCAGCAACAAACACAAAAACACCTGTTAAAGAATCGACTGTTATACAGTTATTTGCAGGGTACTATTTAGATTTCGTAAGCCTACTTCCAACAAATTCCAGAAGAGGAGCAATTATCAATAAAACTTACCAAATTGCAATACAAAACAATGAAGCAACACCTCTACAGCTAATATCAAGATTTCCTGGCGGCATTGGCGGTATTATACCAACTACTTTAAGTTCTACTGAGCTACCTACTTTCAAAAATACTTCACCGTATAAGAAAGACACTCTGTTTGTAACAACCCCTGACACTGATTACAACTCATTTAGATTGTATGATCAAACACCAATTGTTCAAACGTCAATGGGAAGGCAGGATACAAACAACGCGAATAAATTTGCTACAGCTTTTTACCAGAGTGGGCAATCAACAGGACAGTACATATACTCTAGATATAAAGATGTAGGACTAGTTAATGCACTATATCAATCTCCGCCATCGGGAACTAAAAGATATCTTGTTCCCACGACGCCTGTTAGCGATACTAAGCCGCTAGCAGACAACGCTTTGTGGGTTTGGGACGGCACTTTTGATGTAAATGGCACTCCAAATAATGGAAACACTACATGGGGTAAATTCTCAGATTTCTGTGTACACACCGATTGTCCCGAATTAAACCTAGGAAGAGTAAATGTAAACAAATCCTTTAATGATTTCCAAGTGCCTCGGGTTACCATAAATACAGCAACGGGTTTTCCGTTGGCTCCTGAAAGTGTAACAACTTTTAGGCATTCTTTTGGTTTTAACGATGTAGTGGAAACAATCAGCGGTTACACAAAACAACTAAATTACAGACAAGCATTTTTACAGAATGATAAAAGCACCGGTGATGAAAACTTCTATGGAAAAACTTACACAGGTGTTTTGGATGAATATCCGGATAAGTTTGGCTTTACAGACGATGACAGATATTTAATAGGAACAAAAACATGTGGTTCTTATCTTTTTCTTGGGCCTTCTACATATAATCAATTAAATGTCAACGGAACAGACGCAAGAGCCACGTACAACGTTAATTTTGGGGACGCTAGCGCTATCATAATACCCGTAATATTTCAATTTAGAATGGAAGACTATTACGGAGGGCCTGGCGGCGCGGGAGCCGGTATAGTAGGTGGATATAGCACTGCTGCAGGATGGGTTGCTCCCACCAATCTAACTTACGGAAAAAGAATAGGTGTGGACATATATTCAGATGATGCATCCGTGTTTTCTTTTGACATACAAGTTGGTGCCATATATAAGAAAACTTCAATTAGCCAGGTAGTTGCGTCAGCGGTTCCAACAGAGACTAAAGAAGTAGAGAACATTACATATACCAAGGATACAATCAAAACACTAAACACAGGTGGCTAATTTCTATAAGATTGATTTTGAGAGAGAGGTTGTTGTTCAAGGAAGAAACTCAGCTTTCTTAACAATTACAAGAAATGATGATGGCCTGACAGGTTCAATTCCCAGTAACAAGGTACTTGTTGTTCTTGCATACCCGCAGACAAATACATTTGAGCTACACAGTAGTATATCAGGCCTTACTTACAATTCACTCGCAAGTTCAGGTGGTACTGCGGCATTTAACATGACCGTGAGCGGTAATCCTTCGCCGTTCGACGATAATCAGCCGGCCTTCAACAGGCTATCTAATGATCTTATCATTAAGAATTGGTACCAACTTTTTCCTAGCTTAACTGGCGGGCAAGGGCCTCTTAAAATTGCTTCTTACGAAAACAGAACAATTGCAGTAACACCTGCCAACAACAGTTACACAGGCCCACTACCTATACCGCCTTCACCTGTGCCTACGCTTGCAGTAGGTAGATACGTAAATGATAGTGATGTGTGGAGAATTAACGGGGCAAACCCACAAGTACAAGTCAATACTTTAGAGGTACAAAAAGATAACATTTATTGGGTTCCTTATGAAGATGAACCCAACCCCTTTGATGGTACGGTTTACAATGATTATGGTGATTCAACAGGATTTTATTCTCGTCCTTACATACTCTGGAACGTGGTTGGGTATGATGAAGCAAACACGTCAACTAATGGTATTACTTTTAGAATAGATTACGATGGATCAAAAGACAGCCATTTGAAACTAAATTTTCTAATAGTTGCGTTAGAAAAAGATGATTCAAACCCCCTAGACTTGATAGCGTATAACAAAGATCCAGAAAACTGGCCGAATGGACCTTATGGATTTAAGTCTTCGACCTTAGCAACAAATGCTGCTGACACATATTATTATGATTATCAAGAAGTCCACCTATTTGGGTATAAAGAAGATTATGTAAGACCTAGTAGAAACATAGAAGGATTAGAGTTTCCCATAGCTAACCCTATATACGAAGACAATTCTTCGTACGGTCTG
>Ga0214923_10009389_pt1 | contig 10199 bp, 10 predicted proteins | sample LL1510_MetaG_FD_177993 | JGI IMG/M metagenome (GOLD analysis project Ga0214923, IMG submission 177993) | Freshwater microbial communities from Lake Lanier, Atlanta, Georgia, United States - LL-1510 | ecosystem: Environmental > Aquatic > Freshwater > Lake | place: USA: Georgia | collected...
TATTTTTTTATAGACATTTTCTTTTTCTTCCATGGTTGCAATGACACTATCTTTAAGTGAAACTTTTTGTTCCAACTTAATGGTCTGTTCATTGCATAAATTTAGTTCTGCCATTGCAGAATCACCTCTTAGAAGGTCTGTAGAAATCTTTTTAAATGTGGAAACCGGTAAACACTTTACGGGTTCTTGTTGGTTATTTGTACCTGTCTGAGAAAAAGCTGTCAAGCTCAGGTTCAGTAAAATTAGAAGCGCGATTAATTTTTTCATGATATGTTTCTTTTATTATTATTTTTTGACCTTTTATCTTATCGATACTATTATCAACATCTTTGATTTCATTATTTATATTGTCAATTTTGTTATCTAATTTTTCTTGTTCCGCATACATCTCTTTAATCAATGTATTTAAAGAATCTATCTTTTGTTTTTCATCTACCGACATTTCCATTGTTGGTGTTAGTACAAACGTAATCCAATAAAAAACATAAAGAATAAAGAAAAATCCAATAAGTGTCTTGTATTCTTTTTTAACAAAATTTATAATATTATTCATATATAATAAATACTATAAATTTATTTTTTTCTAATGATTTCATCAATGATTCCATACTCCAAAGCATCTGACGCGGATAACCACAAATCTCTCTCCGCGTCTTTCATAACCTGTTCAGATGGTTTGTTACAATATTCACCCAATAAATCAAAGAGTGTTTTATTGAGTTTTTCCCATTCAACCATGTTTATTTTTGCGTCTTGAATATTACCCTCAAACCCCCCTGAAGATTGGTGTAACATGGTTCTTGAGAATCTAAGAGAACACCTTTTACCTTTTGTACCCGCACCCAAAAGAATTGAACCCATAGATGCCGCCATACCAGTGTTAACTGTTCTGATATCGGAATTAATGTATTCCATAACATCCACCATTGATAGTCCCGATTTAACAGAACCACCAGGACTATCAATGTGCATCGTTATATCCGTACTATCTATACTATCCAAGAACATCAATTGAGCCTGAACCACTGTTGACATGGTGTCGTTAACGGGACCAGCGACCCATATTATCCTTTCCATCATTAATCTGGAAAAAACATCCATTACGGTGATATTCATTTGTCTTTCCTCTAAGATATAAGGAGTTAGACTATTTTCAATTTGTTTACCATAGTGATGTAAACCCATTCCACTAACACCTTTATCTTTTGCATAAAGACTAAAATCAAGATATCGATTATTGTTCATGTTTTTGTTTTTTTGTAAAGATACGAAAAAAAAATCGATTTACGAAATTTTTGTGTTCACATAATCAATAGAACTAACGTTTTCCTCTTTCTTTACCATAATTAAATTATCTGACCAGTTCCTAATCAATGGGTTATGTGAAATTACAAATATATGTTCGAAATAATCTTTAATTTTTTTGAAGAACTCTCCGACCATTTCTAAGTTCTCATCCGCAATTTTACCAAATACTTCATCCATTACCACAATATTTGGTTTGGGTAATGAGGATATCTTAGTTAAAACACTTCTTAACGCCAAAGAAGATATTGTCTTTTCATACCCCGAACCGGAGTTTAGAGGTTTAACTACTCTTGTTTCAGTATCAATCATTACAAACTCCACTTCGTTTTTTTCATTAATGTTTAACTCTAAAATAAAATGACAACTATCAACCAATAATCGATATAGTTCTTGATTTATCAAGGGCACCATATTTTTTAATATGATTTTTGATATTCCATTTTTACCAAAGACAGTTAAGTAAACCTTAAAAATTGCTTGGGTGTCATTCTCAATCTTTATTTTTTTAATCAATCCGTCGTTGGTTTCTATTTTAATTACAATTGTTTCGTTTTGGGTTGATAACCTTTCAATGGTTGAAGAAAATTGTCTTATAGTTGCAGTTATACTTTCAATCTGTGTACCTAGTCTGGTAGACTCGGCATCTAATTCTTGGTTTTCAATAAGTTTTTGTTTATTTTTTTCGTAATTATCAATTTTCAACTGTATTGTGCCTATTTCCAATTCTTTTTGTTGATGTTCCAACTCATACCTTGCTTTTTTCAATTTGTTTCTTTCATATTCATCAAATTGTTTTTTTAGTTCTGAGTATTTTTTTTCTTTGGTACTTAAATCAAGGAATTTTTTACGTGCTTCGGTCTGAGTTAATTGAAGTGATTCAATTAATTCTTTTAATTTATTAATCTCATCAGTGTGGTCAATGTCTTCTAACGCCCTATTACATGTTGGGCAAATTTGTCCTTCTTCCAATTGTTTAACTAACGATTCGTTTCTTTCAATTGCACTTTTATTTATACCACCCTCAATTTTAATACCCTCCATTTCATCTTTTATCAGTTGGTGATTATCCTCGTGATAATATTCAGATGGTTCAATAACTGAAACCTCATTTGCTTGATTTAATAATGATTCACTTAGTTTTTTTAACTTCGTGATATCTGTGGTCAATTGGTCAACATTTGTTTTTATTAAATCTTTATCAACATCATTATTCTTTTTAGATAAACAAATGTCCCTATTTGATTGCGCGGTTTTTAAAGTTTTTTGATTTAAAACAATCTCTTTTTCTAATCTTAATATTTCTTGTTTATTGTTTTCGATATCTTCTTTTAGAGATTCATTCGCCGACTCTAAATCAGTAATATTATGATTATTTGATACCAGTTTTTTACTCCATTCACTTTGAATTAACTTACATATTTCTTCCTTGTCTTTTAAGATTTCTAATCCCAAAAATCTAGTCAGAATTAATCCCCTTGCGGTGGGTTTGGATTCGATGAGTTCTTCTAAATTATTTCCGGTTGTTAGTATGGTGGATAAGAAATCTTCTTCGGAACCAATGGCTTTGGTAATAAAATCCTCGGTTTCCCTTCTTTGTTCGCCCGTTAAATTTTCAATTTCATTATTTTCTTTGATTTTGAAAAAATCCAATTTATTTGTGACATTATATTCACCTGATTTTGTCTTTTTTCTAACTGCGGTTCTTTCTATGACGTAATCTTCATTGTCAATGGTTACGTATCCCTTAACTTTTAATTCATCGTCATCAGTAAATCTATTAAAGATTTCAAAATTTGTTTTTGTTTTGGTTGTTTTATTAAAAAACAAAAACAACAATAAATCAACTGTTGCCGTTGATTTACCTCCGAAATTTTTTGGTGTCGATTCAATTACAGTTATACCATCTAATTTCGTAAAATCAATTTCATTCTCTTTTCCAAATGATAAAAAGTTTGAAAATTCAATCTTTTTTATGTACCATTTGCTGTATTTTATCCTGTCACCATTTTTCTTTAAAAACTCCTCATTTACCCTATTATCTAAATTATTTAATTTATCAATGGGTACTTTAATTTCATTTTCTTCAACAAAATCTTTCATCAAGATTTTTTGATAATTTAAATCAGATATACTTTCAGAAATATCCAAAGACGCCAATTTTGAATTATCTTCATTAGTGATTACTTTGGTGATAATTTTAACATAGCGAGTGTTGTACTTTTTTTGAAAATACGATTTTACACGATTAATTTTTTCAGATGTAAAATTTTCGTGAGTGTCTTGCCACGTTACTTTAATGTAAGGGTCAATATAGTTATTTATTTTTTCCTTTGTTTTGTCCATTTATTTTTTTTTAAATTGTAAGTCTCAACGTGTTCCATTTTAAATGACATAAATTTTTCAAATATGTCACTATTATTTGGTGTAAATTCTGTGAAAATAATCTTATTTGGGTCTTTTATTGTATCTGATTTAATCAATATAACTTGTGTAAAATCTTTGTTTGTTCTAATAAACCAATTTTCATGATTATTTGGTTCCAAGTTATTATTAAAATTTGTATACCAGTATTTTAATTTTCGATAAGGTATATTAATTGTTCTATACTCTTTACCACTCATGAACGAATATTTGTTTTTCCATAAATCACCACACCAACCCCCTTTTTCTAATTCAACACCAAATTGATTATTGTTTTTGTCAATTAAATCGATTGCTTTATTGTTTGGGTGGTCAATTAAATCTAAATTAAAAACTTCTTTTAGAAATATTTTTCCAAAATTCCTCACTTCCGTGTCATCATAATTTCCATTAAACATATTAAAATACTTTTTTTCATTTTATTCTGCTTTCTTCAAAAAATTCAACAATCCCATTTATCGCCCATACAACACCGGCAGTAAACATACCATCAAAAAATATAGAATACGTTGATGAGACATTAAACATGTAATGAGTTAACCCCCCAAAACAGATTGACAGGAAAAATCCCACCCATGTTGATGTACACAATACACAACTTATCAAATCATTAAAAAATTTGGCAACACCCTGAAAAGGTGAACTTTGATTTTGCGATAATTTCTTAATGAAACTCCTTGGTTTATCAAATATTGAACCATAAACCAATATGGTTGTCATTCCGTATGCGATAAATGACCAAAAAATTATTAAATCTATCATATTTTTTTTATTTATAATATAATCAAAAACACATCAAAAGTCAAATTATTCATCATATAAAGAAGAAAGATTACTATCTTTCATGTACTTACCTTTCTTTCCAAAAGACTCAAGTGATTTTGTTATGGTATCTAATTCGTTTTTTAATTTATTATTTTCTTCTTGCAATTTTATAATATCTTCGTTTCCAGAATCCACGTACACTTCTTTAATGATTTCTATTGGTTTTTCAACAATTACTTCTTTAATGACTTCTTTTTCGATGATTTTTTCGTTTATTGTGCCGGTTGGTGTGTTACCATATTTAACAAGATTAAAACCACTTCTAAAAGTGTCAATTGCAAATTTTTCAATATTATCAATATTATTTAATTCACAATATTTTAAAAATTCATTATCTAACGTTAAGTAAAACTTCTCCATTTTTTTCTATGTCAGATATATCAGATATTGAAAAATGTAAAAAAGGTTGTTCATTTTCAATATCAAATACTTCGTATTTATTATTCTCAACATCGTAAACACCATAACCATGGTGATTGACTGTTTCACCATGATTTTGTTGTATCATTGACCCAATCATTACTGCGTATCCACCGTTTGTTAATTTAAATAATTGACGTTTATGTATGTCTCCACATAACAATAAATCTAAATCAATAAAATTAAGTGGAGAATATGCGTTTTCAAACTCAAAACCCAAATCAGTTGACAATCCTTGTATTGGGCCATGAAACAAACCAACGTGAAGTTTACCCTCTTCTTTTACATATTCTGGTCTTTGGTTATGTTGATATAGAGAATAAACTATCCAGTTAATGTTTTCGTCCTCATACACTCCTTGGTCTTTATAATATGTGATATTTGGATTATTCATAAGTTCGACAACGGGTGTTATACTATCTAATCGGTTGGTGTTATTTTCCAAAAAATCATGGTTACCGGGAATCAAAACAACCTTACCAATCTTTCTAGTTATTTCACCAAAAAACCAAGATGTAATCATCATTTGTTCATTAGATATATTGATTTTTTGATGAGCGATGTCACCTGTAATTACGACTCGAACTTCGTCAATGCCATAATCGGATAGGTTATTTTTAACACTCTTTAAAAACAATTTAAATTGTCTTCTGTACATATCATGATACATGAAATTTCGAATGTGTAGGTCGGAAATATGTATTATTTTTTTTATCATTTTAAATAATTTTTAACGTTTAATTTAAGAATTGTTTCGGTCATATCTTGAGGGACTTTATATTCGGTGAATGTTTTATTGTCTTTTAAATGTGTAATGACACATCCAAGTAATTTAATATCTTTGAATTTACTACTTTCCAACATTTTTAAAAGTAATTTACCATATAAAGGCAATTGTACAAAATAATGAGTTAAAGCAGTATCGTAGTAAAGTTCAAATGGTGATAACATTTTTTTTGTATAATGTTGTACTTGGAATTTTCTTTCTTGATTTGTGTTATGTGTCACTATTAAACTTTTACCAAACAAAAATGTGCTGGTTTGGCTATCAACTTCTATACATTTTGTTGGGACCGATTCAACCTCTTCAACCGAAACAATATTTCGGTATGTTCTCTTATCTTTTTTATATTCTATATTTATGTCTTGATTTCTAGATAAAAACGGATTAAAATCATTTGTTGAAAACTCAACATTATAACATTGAATTTTTTTGTCATTTATTTTTTTATAATATTTTAATATTTTCGATTTTAAACCTAAAGAAGATATTAACTCAACACAAAAATTAACTTGATAAGTTTTAGTTGTACTAATAATAAACCTCTTTCTTTTTTTATTGTAATATCCATCCGAATCCATTAAACCTCTAAGAAGGTCAACTCTTTGTTCATATGAACTCAAAATAAAAACATCCGGTATATGTTTATTTTTCAATAAATTTAATTTAGCCAGCTCGTGTCTTAACCCAAATATTGTTCTTGTTGTTGCCCTTCCTGCACCAGACTTAGAAACATCTTGACCAATATCGTAACCTCTTTTTTTTATCTCTGACCACACATTTTCATTCATTTGAGTAATTTTACCGTCTGCACTGTGTCCATCACCTAACCAAACACCAAAAACATAGGGGTCTATTTGTAAGTTAACCTTTTCTGTCTTTAATGGTTTTGCGTTTTCTATTTTTAAGATATCATATGATTTTAAATCCTTATTAGTGTCATAGTATTCTTTGATTTCTAATGTTGTCAAAACTTTGTGTTTTTTAATTCCATTGCGTGAAGTATAAACTAACCATCTATGTTCAAAATCGGATACGATTTCCTCACCATTATTAAATTTTATTTTAATACATTTAACGTTTTTAACTTTAGAAATATTTTTAATTTTAACAAGTTCCCCGTCTTTGTCAAAAACCATGTCATCAAAAGTTAATGTACCCATAGTTTTCCAACCATTATTTGTTAATATTGGTGTGTCTAAAGGTAAACCTTTCCAATCTGTGATTACAAACCCATAACCGGTTTTGTTTTTGTTTAAAATTAACCAAACCTTATCTGGTTGACCAACATAACCCAATTCAGGGTCGCCTAAAACCATTTCGGTATCCAATAATACCGCGCCCCTTTCGTGCATCAAATCGATATATTCTTTTCCACCCACAATCATACTATTACTTCTATCTATTAATTCGTCATCACAATCAAATATTGGTTCTCTCACATTTTTATAGTTATTGTATTGACTAACCAATTCTGATTCTAAAAAATAGTGAACCCTACTACCCATACTAGTTGCCCTATTTCCTGATTCAGCCCATTCCATTAAAAGTTTTTTCGCTTTGTTTTTATCACCATTAGACATTTCTAATGCCTTGGTTTCTGAATCAAACTCAATATGAAATCGTTTAACTATTTTAGATACCGAAGGGAAAGTGTTTTTAATTACCCCATCAGTATCTTTCATAAAGTAAACGTGGTCGTCCTCAATAAACCCTAATTCGAGTTCATTTTTTCTTTTTTCAATAACCTCTCGTATTTCTTCTGCAATTTTTTTTAAGTCCATTAATCTAATTTAAATTCTTTATAATCGTTTATGTTACCTTGTAAGTCCGCGATGTCTTTGTCTTTTGGTAATTTAACAACATTTATTTTTCCAAATAACTTACCACAATTCATTCTGTGATATAATTTTTCGGTATTATCCCAAGCGTCTCCATCCAAAATAATTGTAACCTCGCAACCTAAATCATATATTTTATTAAATAATAACTCTGGTACATTTTTTCCTAACAACGGTATTGAGTTGTTTAAAAAAATAGAATCAAACACACCTTCCACTAAGTAAATTTTTTTGTCCCAATTAATCAATTTTTCATTGAAAATTATTAATTCCTTTTCCGCTGAAGGGTTTAAATATTTCATTTTTGTTTTTGAGAGATACGAACGAGCAATGAAATAATTTACACTATTTTTCTGGTCATATGAAGGGATAATTATTCGATTGGAATACTTTCCTTCATATACAAACCCAATATTGAATTTTTTAATCATATCATCGGTGACATTCCTATTTCTTAAGTAAGTAATTGATTCTTTATAATAGTGGGTTCTTTTAAACGCGTCACTTAAACCTGACATTGGGATAAACTCTTTTGGTAATTTAACCTCTTTTTTTGGTTTAACAATCATTTCACTATCTTCCGGCATCAAAAGTTCATACCTTTTTAAATGTCTTTGGTTTCCATATTTTTTTATTAGTTTGTGTACGGAACCATGTGTGTCATGTGTGTCACCACAAGACCAGCATTTATAAACATTTTTTTTATAATTGATTTCTAAATTACCTTTACCATCTCCACTATCCAAACCCTTAATTTCATGAGAACATACGGGACAATCAAAAGATATTTGAAATCCATAATCGTTATGTTTGTCATAGTCTCCAAAAATATCCGTTAGAATATCAATAATTGGTTTATACTCGGAGTTCTTATTTGACATAAGTATAATATAAGAAATAAAACCCAAAAAACCAAAAAAAGTGGGTGGTCCCACCAAAACCACCCACCACGTACCAAAGTAAATCTATCTTTGATACTATATTTTTTGTATTTAAAATATACAGAATTTTTAACAAAAAACCAAAAAAACTATTCAGTAATTGATTTTTGCATATTAACAAATCCAATTACACATGTAACAGCATCGGCCATATCATAATTTTCTTTTTTTAACTCCCCTGTTTTATTGTAAATCCATTTAACTTCGGGACAAACAGAGTTTACATTTTCCCATATTAAACGTTTCTTGTCGATGTCTTTTGGTAATCCACCAAATAAAACGTTTTTACCTTTATCATTTTTTCCAATTAAAGATGGAAATGCGTATTTTCTTGCGTTATATGTTGATATAAAAGTCGGAACGATATTTAAAATGTCATAACATAATTTTAAAATCATTGTGTTATATCTGATTAATGTGCCAACAGTATAAATATTATTTGAATTTAATAATGGTTCTTCGATAACAACTCTTGTAATCCCCACATCTTTATACTTTTCCAAATGAGGTCTAAAAGCATCCGCCTTTTTTATTAATTCTTCAATCTTGTCTTCTGGTTGAGGTTTGATTTTTGGTGAAAAATGTGTTAACTCCAATAATTTGGAGTTATTTAAATCGAATAAAGCGAAACCTACTGTTTTTGTGCTTATGTCTAAACCCAAAATTTTAGGTGAATTTTTAAATTTATTATTCATATAGTAATATATATGAAAAATTAGAAGAAAAGTAAATAATTAAAAATCTATTTTAATTCCAAAAACTTGTGTTCCACTTCTTTTTACGGGATTTGCGGTTTTACCGATGACCAAAACTTCTTTGTTTTCATTTAATAAAGCAATTTCGGTTATTCTTTTATCTTGTCCACTTGTATATGTTGGGTTTTGAGTTGTATTAAATTGACTTGATGGTAAATTTACCAAAAAATTCATTTTTTCGATGTCCGTGGCTCTCACCAATTTTATACTACCAGGAAAAGGTTGTTCATCACCAAATTGTGGGTCGGTTGATGGTTCATTTGGTATGGGACCAAGATAAGTTTCCAAATCAAATACGGAGCTATTAAATTCATACATTGAATTTGTTATTTCAAACGAATAATTTTCAATGTTTGTTGGGTTAATAGTATTTCCTGATGTGTGATTGGGGATGTACGATGTCATATTTATTGATAACCATTGATTTGGTAATGGGTATTCGTCTAAATTTGTTACTTGTATTAAAATATAAAAATCATCAGCAACAAGACCATTTTTGGCGTTACAAGTTGTACCTGTAAACATGAAAGGAAATGAATTATTATCAAATTTTACATGTAAATTACTAGCGGTACTGTACAATGTTTTACAAGAACTATCGGTATCTGATTCCAATTTTAATTTCACATAATAGTTACAAGGTAAAGAATTTAATTGAGTGTCTTGTGAATTAGTGAACATATAACTTATCCAAACAGTTTGTTCGGTGTAACCCGTATAAAAAGAATCGGCAGGGTTTAAATTAGATGGTAGTAAATTAATCTTTGGTGCTGGTAGTGTATATTTTCTATTGGATTTATAATCCATTACGGCAACCAATTCTTGGTCATCAATAACGATTACCTTGTTATTTACAAATATTTTACCAACTTTATTTCCATATTCATCTATCAAATATCTAAATTTA
>Ga0214923_10009391_pt1 | contig 10198 bp, 13 predicted proteins | sample LL1510_MetaG_FD_177993 | JGI IMG/M metagenome (GOLD analysis project Ga0214923, IMG submission 177993) | Freshwater microbial communities from Lake Lanier, Atlanta, Georgia, United States - LL-1510 | ecosystem: Environmental > Aquatic > Freshwater > Lake | place: USA: Georgia | collected...
CGGTTTACACCGCAAGCGATGGGTCTAGTTTTACATCGCCTCGAGAACGGGATGCTTATCAATCGGCGTTAAATCAAGCTTCTGCTGCTGCTGAAGCCGCAAGGCAAGAAGCAATCAGACAAGAAGCCGCAAGGCAAGAAGCTGCAAGAGTCGCTGCTGCTGCTGAAGCCGCAAGACAAGAAGCTGCAAGAGTCGCTGCTGCTGCTGAAGCAGCAAGACAAGAAGCCGCAAGAATTGCTGCTGCGCAAGAGGCTGCAAGACAAGAAGCTGCAAGAATTGCTGCTGCTGCTGAAGCTGCAAGACAAGAAGCTGCAAGGATTGCTGCTGAACAAGAAGCCATTAGACAAGCGGCGTTGGTTCGACAAGCAGAAATCAAAAATTATGTCGATAACGTACTGCAAAATTCCGCTCTGACAGAATATGAAAAAGCGCAGCAGATCAATGCCGCAGCAATTGCGAATGGTGTTAGCCGACAAGAGATTGCAGCGGCTACCGGTTATTCAATCAATCAAGTTGTTGCATTTTTAGACCAACCCCCGCCGGTTTACACCGCAAGCGATGGATCTAGTTTTACATCGCCTAGAGAACGGGATGTTTATCAATCGGCGTTAAATCAAGCTGCTGCTGATGCTGAAGCCGCAAGGCAAGAAGCAATCAGACAAGCCTGGGTTGAAGCTGCAAGGGAAGAAGCTGCAAGAGTCGCTGCTGCTGAAATTGAGTCAAAACTAGAGGACAACATGGCAACAGTAACAGCCAGCGAAATCTCTGATTTTGTCAACAATGTTTTGACAAATCCGAATTTGACTGATCTTGAGCGCGCAGAAATTATTTACGACGCTGCGCAAACTTACGGTGTAAGCAACGCTGAAATCGCAAATGCTACTGGTTACAGTCTTGAACAAGTTAATGATTATCTAGCGCCAGTTACAACAACTGAATCTGGAGTTAGCTTTACCGATATCAATAATTTTGTAAAAGCTGTTTTGCAAGACGCAAACTTGACTGACACGCAGCGCGTTGAGCAAATCTTAGATGCTGCAACAACTTATGACGTTTCAAGCCAAGAAATTGCAGCAGCTACTGGTTACAGTTTGCAGCAAGTTGTTGAATATCTTGATTTGACTGTCCTTGAGCCTGAGACTGTAGTTGGCGGTGATGGTAATGACATAATTGATGAGGTTAATATGGCAACAGTAACAACTAGCGACATCGTTGATTTTGTCAACAATGTTTTGACAAATCCGAGTTTGACTGATTTTGAACGTGCAGAAATTATTAACGACGCTGCGCAAACTTACGGTGTAAGCAACGCTGAAATCGCAAATGCTACTGGTTACAGTCTTGAACAAGTCAACAGTTACTTGGCCCCGGCGCAAGCCGCTGACCTTTTTGCAGCGAGCTTCCAGGCTCGCGCGGCTGAAATTGAAGCGGGCAATGTACAGTCATTTGTCACAACGGCAACGGGCATTACTTTTAATGATGTTGATGCTTTTATTGATAGCGTTTTAAGCGATAGCACATTGACGGATGCCGATAGAGCGCAAACAATCCTTGATGCAGCGAATCAATATGGCGTTACAACGCAAGAGATTGCCGCAGCGACAGGCTATAGCCTGCAACAAGTAAACGATTACCTTGCTTTATCCAGTAAATCAACCCAAGCAGCAAAAGCGATTGCTGATGCTTCCGCCGCTGCTGCTGCAAAAGCTGCCGCTAATAAAGCTGCTGCTGATAAAGCTGCCGCTGATAAAGCTGCTGCTGACGCAAGAGCTGCTGCCGCAAAAGCTGCTGCTGATGCGAAAATTGCCGCTGACGCAAGAGCTGCCGCTGCCGCTGCCGCTGCCGCTGCCGCTGCAAAAGCTACTGCTGACGCAAAAGCGGCTGCCGCTGCAAAAGCTGCTGCTGATAAAGCTGCCGCTGATCGACTTGCGCAACAAAAAGCTGCCGATGCAAAAGCTGCCGCTGACAAAGCTGCCTTGCTTGCCGCTGCCGCAAAAGCCTTGGCGTTGCGAAACCCTGGCAACGCAGCCTTGCAACAAGATGCCGCTGAAAAAGAAGCGGCAGCTAAAATTGCGCAAGATGCAGCAGACTTAGCTGCGGAATCATCAGGCAAAACAACCACATTACCTTTACTATTAGCGGCGGGGGCTGTTTTGCTACTTTTGGGGAATCAATGATGAATTACAAAAGCCCGTTCTATCCAAACCTTGGCGACATTGGTGCGCCAATGAACCCCTTGCTTATTGACCAAGCAGTGGCGCTCGGCCCGACAAGAGTGATGGAAGCACCTGAAGCCGGTTATACCGCTTTGCCCCGCTACAACTTAAACGGTTGGCGCGAAGCGATGGAAGTTTTTAGCGCTGCAAGTTTTCTTTTTCCCGAGTAAATCATGTCAAGCGGCGAATTTGTGATTGATGATGCCGAGGCAGCGCCGCCGGTTCAATCGAGCTATTTCAGAACGAAAGCGGTCGAGTTTCAACAAGTCATCAATGCGCTTGATGCGACCGCCAGGGAAGTCGATATGCTTATAGGTGCTTTGCCCGAAGGTGCAATGCTCAATGAGTTGGTTGCTCAATTTGGCGAGTTGCAAAACAAAAAGGGTCAAATCAAAATTGTTGCGGAAGCGATCAATTTTGCATCGAATGGCTTAAACGCCGTTGGCGCTAATTTGCCGACTATCCAATGGCCCCCAACGCTTGGAGCTGTCCCCCTGGTTGTTGCGGGCGCGGGCGCAGCCGCGATTGCCGCTGCTGCGGCGATTATTGTGTGGGGTAAAGCCTGGATTGATGGCATCAATCAAAGACTGCGCGATAAGCAATTATTGGAATCGGTGCCGGAGGCGCAGCGCGGTGCGGTCGCTGAAGCGATCATGAAAACTGAAGCTGCCAAAGCGCAAGCCGACCAAAATCCGCTGACATCTATTGCAGGGATTGTAAAATGGGTTGCCATTGGTGCGGTTGCTTATTTTGCTTATCAGGCCTTTCAGCAATATTCGGGCAATAGAGCGCTTGAGGATTGAGGTAAGCCAACCATGCCAACCGCTAGCAGCGCTATATCGTCACGCGTAACGGTTCAAAACCCACGACCGCGCAAGTATGCGAGCGCAGCCGAGCGGCAAAAAGCATTGCGCGAGCGCTTTCCGACGCTTTGTGTCCGAGTCGAGCAAGAACAAGCCGATTTCATGAAGCGCATTGCTGATGAGCAGGGGCGCACCTTGCAAGATGTCCATCTTGCTTTTATAAAGTACGCTAACGGGCGCGGCAATTTGTGGCTCACGCAAGGGCTAAAAGGCTTTGCACCGCTACCCCGATTTGAGGAAACGCCAAAGGAAAACCCCATGAAACGCAAACCTACCCCGGCGCAAATCGCAGCCCGCAAGCGCTTCGCTGAAATGGCGAAAAGCGGCGCGTTTAAGCGCAAAGCTGCAAAAGCGCGTAGAGCAAAAACAAACCCTCTTAAAAAAGCTGCGCCGAAGCGAAACCCACGCGCTGCCAACTCGATCATTTTGGTGAGTGATAAACCTAAGCGGGTGACGCGCAAAAGCAACCCGGCGAAATATCGTAATACTGCAAGAGGATTGCCTGAGAATCGCGTGTTGTATTCAGTGCATCTTGCAACGCAGCGACCGAGCATAGCAACGGGCGGGATATTTACATCTAAGCAAAACGCGATGCGAGTTGCGCAAGTGATTGCCGATAGTAGCGGCAAAACCTATGCCGTAAGCAGGCTTGAGAGAAAATGACCCTCAAGCGCCCCGTCACGCTCAAACAAGCGAAAGCCTTCCCCGCTGCTGCCAAGCGGCGCAAGGCTTTTTGTTTGCGAATGACAGGCATGAAGAAAAAATTAACCGGTGTCAAGAAAGCCAAAGACCCGAATAGCCGGATCAACAAAGCGCTTGCCGCCTGGGATTGCGATATGCCTGCGATGTTGCCCAAAAAAGCCGTGAGTAAAAACATTCGCGTTAAAAATCCGGTGCCGCCCTCAAGCAAAGCGGGCGTGGTGAGCTACGCCGACCGTGATGCAATCAGTCGCGCAGCCGACCTTTATGAGCGCTTCAGCGGGCATGAAGCCGAAGCCATTGGCAAGGTGCGCGTGAACCCCATGCCCAAGGTCGGCGTTGCTATTGGCGAAGTTGACGGTATTCTTTACACTACGGTGCGAGATGGTGTACTTGAAAAGTACATCCACAAATTCAGAAGGGTTGACAAGCCGCTTTTTGTTGTCAGCCCGGATGGTAAGCAGCTTTTCTTGGTAGGCGGGAACTATACGTTTACTGAGCGAGGCATTGTTGATGAATCAGACCCTTCGAGGTGAATATGGCTGAGATGCTTTTAATCAATCCCCGTCGTCGGCGCAGAACAACCAAGCGCCGCCGCAATCCCCTTGCAACCGTGGCCCGCCGCCGCAGGCGCAACCCTTTAGCAGCGGTTGCCCGCCGCCGCCGCAGACGCAACCCGATGCCGATGGTGCGGCGCAGACGCAACCCGATTGGTTTAGCCCGCAGGCGCGTGATGCGCCGCAGGCGCAATCCGATTGGCGGCATGGGTACGGGCATGATGATGGCCGCGATCCGTCAGGCTTTTGTGGGCGGCGCTGGTGCTGTTGCGGTTGATCTTGCAATGGGTCAAATCAATCGCTTTTTGCCGGTCAATTTGCAAAGCAACCCTATGGCAGCAGGCATTGGTGCAGGCGATGCAGTCAAAGCGATCATTACGGTGATGCTGGGTCATTTTCTTGCACGTCCAACGGGTGGTTTAAGTCGGCGAATGGCAATGGGCGCATTGACGGTGCAAAGCGCCAACATCATGCGTAAAGTATTGCCGCTTGGTTCAATGCCGCTTGGTTATGCTTCGCCAGCTCGAATTTTTTCCGGTTCAAACACGATCGGGCCGAATATGGGCGCATACACAGCTGGAAGCCCACTTTTGAACGCTTACACCCGTTCGAATGTAACGCCATTGCTTTCCGCAAGTCGCTCAAACGCGATGAGCAGGGAGAGCAAATACGTTTACAGCCGTTAATTTTTGAAAAGGATTTAGATAAATGGAACGTCTACCAACCGCTGCCGACTTTAATGCTCGGCGCGTTACAAACCCAAATCAGTCTGAAATCGTAAGGCAGCGGTTTTATGATTATCAGTTGTACGCAACAGCAGGCACGACGCAATTGACGTTTTTCTCTGCCCCCGTGGGCCAGGGTTTAACGACTGCCCTGGGCGGCACCGCAGGCACCGCCAAAACGCTTTGGGATACCAACCTTGAGCTGCCCAATACCTTGCCAAGCGGTAAAGCATTTATGATTGAATCAATCGAGGTGCTTTTCTTCCCAGGCTCGGTGGCAACGGCAAACACCTATACGATTGTTTCGCCTGCGCTGTTCAACGCAACCGCTTCCGCTGCGGTGCAGTCGCAGCTCGCCGATGTCAATTCGTTTTATCAGTCGGGGATGCTTGAGCTGAACATTCTAAGCAAGAACTATCTGCGCGAAACGCCAATGATTGCTTTCCCGCCGAAAGCGAATTTTGCGCTCGATGCGGCACTTGCAAGCAATTCAGCAACGACTGCGCTTAACGGTGCGGTGAACATGCGCGCAGCCGGTCGCCCGTATTACCTGGAACCGACGATTGCGCTGCAACCGGCTGTTAATTTTGAGGTGGTCATTCGATATCCCGCAGCCGTGGCAACCCCTTCAGGTTTTAACGGTCGTGTTGGCGTAATCCTGGATGGTTACTTCATGCGCGCTTCGCAGTAATCGCAGCAAATCGGCGCGACTTCCCCGCGCCGCCAGGGTTTTGCTCGCCTTCCCTCAAAAAAGGCGAGCGCGAATTTTTGGAGCATTGCCATGCAAAGCGAAGGCTTTTCGATTTCAGATATTGAGCAGTTTGCGAGTCGCTTTTATGGCGGTCGCCCCCTGTTGCTCACCCCTTATGCGTATGTGACAACCTTTACGACGCTGACGTTTGGCACCACACAAACGTCAACGATCAACATCACGGCCAATGCCGATTTTATTTTGACGCAGTTTCATCACCGCGCAAGCGTCGATTTGAGCCTTGCGCAAACCGCTGCAAGCAAAAATGCGCCCTATGTGCGGATGTTGGTAACGGATTCAGGAACGAACGAGCAATTTACTAATGCTGCGGTTGATCTTGAAGGTTATTCGACCAACGGCAATATCGTCAATGAGCTGGACTATCCCCGGATTATTTCAGGACGATCAACGCTGACCGTTCAAGTAACCAATTTCGGCACTGCCGCTGCGGTGACGCTTGCAAGCCTGGAGATTCAGCTCCACGGTGTCTTGGTGCGGGCTTATACCAAATGAGCAATCGTTTTCCCCCGGTAAAGTATTTGAATCAGCGCGAACCTTGGGGGGTGCCGGGCTATATTCCGCCCTCGCCCCATAATTTACCGGTTCGACCTGAGCCGGGAGCGCCCGCGAACACCACGCAAACCATTGCAGGCGATCAAACGGTTGATATCCGTGAGGTTTATCGGTATGCAAGCGTTGTTACGGTGTCGCTTAATGTTGGAACAACGTCGATTAAATTTTTGGATGCGCCGATTGGCAAGCGCAACTTCCTTGGGTTTCGCAACGCAGGCGCAACCACGCTTTACATTGATTTCAATGCCCAGGCAACAACCGGCGCATGGCTTGCGTTGTCATCCGGCGCATTGGTTTTGTTTGATACCGTCGTCCCGCAAGATGATTTGTACGTCATCAGCAGCGCTGCGAATGGAATCTTGGCTTACGCCTATAGCACTTTCCCAGGCTAATCATGAGCCGCACCGCAATCGCCGCCCTGGTGCTTGCGGTGGTGCTTTTTTGGCCCAGGCGCGGTGCAGCCGAGACTGATCCGAAAACCGGCGACACTGCGCCGATTCAACCGCAAGCGCGGAATAACCCCGATGCGGTGCCAAGCGATTACCCCGATCAATACTTCCCCGTGGATAAGGTAAGGGCTATGGGCTTTTCAATTGATGTCAATGCTTTTTTGTACATGATCCGGTCATCCGAGCATCGTTTTCCGACCGATGTTGTAAACAATGCTTGTTACAACATTTTTTATGGCGGCAAGCGCTTCAATGATCTATCCGATCATCCAGTTATCACGGGCGAGCTTGCCCCGGTGCCGCTGCCCGATCACATGTGCCGCGCAGCGGGCTTGAACCCGCCATGCTTTACAACAGCAGCGGGCGGTTATCAATTCATCCGACCAACATGGCAACGCTTGCGTGACCGCTTAGGGCTTGAGGATTTCAGCCCTGCAAACCAAGATGCCGCGGCTGTTGAGCTGTTGCGCGAAGTGGGCGCTCTCGATTTGATTGAGCAAGGCGACATCGAAGGCGCAATGAAAAAAGCAAGTAAAGCATGGGCTTCCTTGCCGGGAAATCAGTACCAGCAAAACCCGCGAGCGCCGCAATTTGCATACGCCCGTTTTGCTGAAGGTCAAAGGCTTTACGCATGATTGTCGAAACCCTGATCGGCGCACTGGTACCGGTTGCAGCCGAGTCGATCAAGCAGTTGATCGTGCGTTGGACGGGCGGCGCTCGGCCTGCGAGCGTGGATGAAACGATTAGGTTAATGAAAGCTGAATCCGACCGCTTAACAGCGCTTGCAGCGCTCGATCAGCCCGGAGGGACACCTAGCCAATGGGTCATCGACTTGAGAGCTTCAGCGCGTTATATTGGCGCTTTGAGCGTGATCGCGGTCGGCATTGGTTCGCTTTATGTTGCCGAGCTGCCGGAGCTTGTGCGCATCACCGCGCTTGAAGCTGCAAATATTGCATTTGGGTTTTTATTCGGTTCTCGCCTTGCGGCGAATTGGGCGAAGCGATGAGTTTTTTCCTGACCAATGTTTTTAACGGGGATATATACGCTAACAATGTCAGGGTAGGTCGCGGCAATGGCGGCAATGCGTTTTCAACGGTGACAGGGTATTTGGCGCTTAACAGCGCCATATCGCCAACGACCAATCACACTGCGATGGGTTACGCCGCGCTTACCAATAACCTGGGTGGTCAACAAAATACTGCCTTTGGTTATTTTGCAGGCGCAGGCATTACAACCGGATCGTTTAACACCTGTATCGGTTCAGGGTTTGGAACTGACCCCGTTTTCAATGTAACAACACAAAATTTTCGTTTGGTCATGGGCGAAACTTATGTAACCAATGCTTATGTGCAAGTGCCGTGGACAGTGGTTTCAGATGCTCGGGATAAAACCGAGATCGAGGCTTTAGATCGCGGGCTTGATTTTGTGCAACAGCTCAAGCCCGTGACATTTCGATTCAAGAAAACCCGCGAGGAAACTGAAGCGCATGGCCCGCTGCGAGCCGGTTTTCTTGCGCAAGATATTGTGCCGCTTGAGGATCGCCCGATTGTGATCGACCGCGATGATCCTGAAAAGTTGCGCTTGCAAGGCGAAGCGCTGGTGCCTATTCTTGTCAATGCAGTGAAACAACTTGCTGATGAAATCAAAGCGCTCAAACAATCCTTGGAAAAATCATGAGCTTTATTTTGCAACCTAGTGGGGGCGGCGGCGCACTGATTCCAACTACAGCGCCCGGTAACGGTCAACTACCTATCGGAAACGGCACCGATTATGCGGTTGCTAATTTAACGGCAGGCACCAATATCACGATCACCAATGGGCCAGGATCCATTTTGATCGATGCAGCAGGCGGCGCTTCAGGGTCAGATATTTTCTTAGCCAACAATTTCGGAGGCGCTTAATCATGGCTGTTACAGCAACCCCTATTTTTGTACAAACGCCAAACGTCGGCGCACCAAATGCGCTGTTATCAACAGCGATGACCAATACCAAGGCTTTTGACGGTACAGAAGCTGCGGGTACGGCAATGGTTTTGGTGTTTACCGCTGGTGCCAATGGTGCGCGTATCGACCAAGTGACCTGTCGTTTTGCATCAACCAACGGCGCAACGGCTTCAGGTACGTCAGCAGCAAGTCTGATTAGGTTCTGGATCAACAATGGCTCGGCCAACACCACAGCAACCAATAACATCTTTTTTGGCGAAGTGGCGATGGCAGCAACATCAGTGACTGCGTTGGGTACAGGCGTATTGACAGTCAACTTCCTGACACTTCCAATGGGCGGTTTGAACCTACCCGCAGGGTATAAGTTGTTTGCGGGTTCAACCGTTGCAGCGGGCGGCACTAACATTGCCTTTGTTGTCCAAGCAATCGGCGGGGATTACTAAGATGCGCCCGATTCAACCCTCGGCTTTTAACTACTTACTGCCCCAGTTGGTGCAGGGGCCGAGTGCGACTTTGCCAACGTCTGGAAGCACAGACCCCATGCAGGGCAATGGCGGGTTTTCGCTGCAAGTGCCTGATGGGACAGTAACGGGCGGTAACCCTAGAGGCTTAGGTGCAGTTGACTTGCAAATGTCAAGAACGCTTGCGACGCGAGTGGCAAGTGGGGCGCAGAGTTTTGCTGCGGGAAGTGGGAACACGGCGAGTGGGACGCAGGCGATTGCAATAGGGGGCAGCAACACTGCAAGCGGCGGTTATGCTGTTGCAATGGGGGATAGCAACATCGCAAACGGCACTAATGCCTTTGCAATGGGAAGTAGCTGCACCGCAAGCAACAGTTATGCCTTTGCAATGGGATTCGGCAACGTTGCAAGCGCAATCTATGCTTTTTGTGCAGGAGTTTCGATAACTGCAAGCGGCACTAGTTCTTCTGCAATAGGTGCTAACCATACCGCAAACTCTTCACGGTCAACAGTATTGGGAGGAAATTACGGTACAACAAGGGCAATTGTCGGGTACAGTGTTTTCCCTGCAAGCAACACCCCAATAGCATCTGCATTAGGTGTTCAACAGACTGCCCGTCTTGTGATGGGTAGACAAACGACCGACGCAACGCCGACCGTTTTAACCTCAGACGCTAATGCAGCAGCAACAACTAACCAAGTCATCTTACCCGACAATTCAGCCTACTTCTTCAAAGGGCAAGTGATCGCCAATGTGACAGGCGCGGGGAATACCAAAGGCTGGACGATTGAGGGGGTGATTAAGCGCGGTGCTGGTGCAGCTACAGCTGTAATGGTTGGAACCCCTACAGTTACAAGCAGCTATGCTAATGCAGGCGCAAGCACTTGGGCGGTCGCGGTGACTGCTGATACGACCAACGGCGGGATTAAGGTTGAAGTTACCGGACAGGCATCAACAACC
>Ga0214923_10009392_pt1 | contig 10197 bp, 7 predicted proteins | sample LL1510_MetaG_FD_177993 | JGI IMG/M metagenome (GOLD analysis project Ga0214923, IMG submission 177993) | Freshwater microbial communities from Lake Lanier, Atlanta, Georgia, United States - LL-1510 | ecosystem: Environmental > Aquatic > Freshwater > Lake | place: USA: Georgia | collected 2015-10-15
GTGTTCCTTGTGTTCCTTGTGATGCTGTAGGCCCTTGTAATCCTTGCCTGCCTTGTAACCCTTGTGTTCCTTGTGTTCCTTGTGTTCCTTGTGTTCCTTGTGATGCTGTAGGCCCTTGTAATCCTTGCCTGCCTTGTAACCCTTGTGTTCCTTGTGTTCCTTGTGTTCCTTGTGTTCCTTGTGATGCTGTAGGCCCTTGTAATCCTTGTCTGCCTTGTATGCCTTGCCTGCCTTGTACACCTTGTGTACCTTGAACTCCTTGTGTTCCTTGTGCACCTTGTGCAGCAGTAGGACCTTGTAAGCCTTGTCTGCCCTGTGTTCCTTGAACTCCTTGTGTTCCTTGTGCACCTTGTGCAGCAGTAGGACCTTGTAAGCCTTGTCTGCCTTGTATGCCTTGCGTTCCTTGTGCACCTTGAAAACCATCTAGTCCTTGTATTCCACTTTGTCCTTGAACTCCTCGTTGACCCAATGTTGCTGTTACTAACCATGTAGTACCGTCATAGACAAGTTCTACTGTAATATCTTGTATATTTAAAATAAGGTCAGTATAGGATCCTTGAATTGTAGATCCGTTACCTGCAATTGTTAAATTATTTGCTGCCCAATTATTTCCATCTGTTACAATAACTACCTGTCCTAAAACTGGACTGGCTGGTAAAGTTAATGTGAACGGTCCTCCACTTGTATTTGCTATATATCTGGTATCACTCCCTGCGAGTTGACTCGAAGTTATTAATGTCCAAGATTGTGGTATTCCTGCTACTCCTTGGTTACCTTGTAATCCTTGAACACCTTGTATGCCTTGTGTCCCTTGCATTCCTTGGGCTACTGCGAACCCATCAAGCCCCTGCACTCCCTGAGTTCCTTGAGTACCTTGAATACCTTGAATACCTTGTATTCCCTGTAAACCTTGAACACCTTGTGTACCTTGTACACCTTGTCTGCCTTGTGTGCCTTGTACTCCTTGTAGTCCTTGTAGTCCTTGTACACCTTGTGTACCCTGTACTCCTTGTCTGCCTTGTGTACCTTGTGTACCTTGTGTACCCTGAACACCTTGTCTTCCTTGTGTGCCTTGTACACCTTGTAAACCCTGAACACCCTGTGTTCCTTGTGTGCCTTGTACGCCTTGAATACTTTGTGGTCCTTGTATTCCTTGTATTCCTTGAAAACCTTGTGGTCCTTGTAAACCTTGTGGTCCTTGTATACTTTGTGGTCCTTGTAAACCCTGTACACCCTGAACGCCTTGTGGTCCTTGTAAACCTTGTGGTCCTTGTATACTTTGTGGTCCTTGTACCCCTTGTAGTCCTTGTAGTCCTTGTAGTCCTTGTGTACCTTGTGGTCCTTGTATACTTTGTGGTCCTTGTACCCCTTGCAAACCTTGTAGTCCTTGTAGTCCTTGTAGTCCTTGTGTACCTTGTGGTCCTTGTATACTTTGTGGTCCTTGTACACCTTGTAGTCCTTGTAGTCCTTGTAGTCCTTGTGTACCTTGTACTCCTTGTCTTCCTTGTGTGCCTTGTACACCTTGTAAACCTTGTAGTCCTTGTAGTCCTTGTCTTCCTTGTGTGCCTTGTACACCTTGTAAACCTTGTAGGCCTTGTACACCTTGTAGGCCTTGTGTACCTTGTGTACCTTGTGTACCTTGTACTCCTTGTCTGCCTTGTGTGCCTTGAACTCCCTGTAACCCTTGTGTTCCTTGTGCTCCTTGTGTTCCTTGTGTTCCTTGTCTACCTTGAGTACCTTGAACGCCTTGTAGTCCTTGAACACCTTGTGTACCTTGTGTTCCTTGTACTCCTTGTCTGCCTTGTGTTCCCTGTACTCCTTGTAGTCCTTGTGTTCCCTGTACTCCTTGTAGTCCTTGTGTCCCCTGAACACCTTGTCTGCCTTGTACCCCTTGTAGTCCTTGTAGTCCTTGTAGTCCTTGTGTACCTTGTGTACCCTGAACACCTTGTCTTCCTTGTGTGCCTTGTACACCTTGTAAACCTTGTAGGCCTTGTGTACCTTGTGTACCTTGTACTCCTTGTCTGCCTTGTGTGCCTTGTACACCTTGTAGTCCTTGTAGTCCTTGTAGTCCTTGTGTACCTTGTGTACCCTGAACACCTTGTCTTCCTTGTGTGCCTTGTAAACCTTGTAAACCTTGTGTACCTTGTGTACCTTGTGTACCTTGTACTCCTTGTCTGCCTTGTGTGCCTTGTACACCTTGTAGTCCTTGTAGTCCTTGTAGTCCTTGTGTACCTTGTGTACCCTGAACACCTTGTCTTCCTTGTGTGCCTTGTACACCTTGTAAACCTTGTAGGCCTTGTGTACCTTGTGTACCTTGTGTACCTTGTACTCCTTGTCTGCCTTGTACACCTTGTAAACCTTGTAGTCCTTGTAGTCCTTGTGTACCTTGTGTACCCTGAACACCTTGTCTTCCTTGTGTGCCTTGTACACCTTGTAAACCTTGTGTGCCTTGTACACCTTGTAGTCCTTGTGTACCTTGTGTACCCTGAACACCTTGTCTTCCTTGTGTACCTTGTACACCTTGTAAACCTTGTGTGCCTTGTACACCTTGTAAACCTTGTACTCCTTGTCTGCCTTGTGTGCCTTGTACTCCTTGTCTGCCTTGTGTGCCTTGTACACCTTGTAAACCTTGTAGTCCTTGTACACCTTGTGTGCCCTGTAATCCTTGTACACCTTGTGTGCCCTGTAATCCTTGTACGCCTTGTGTCCCTTGTACGCCTTGTAAACCCTGTAATCCTTGCAGTCCCTGTAATCCTTGCAGTCCCTGTAATCCTTGAAATCCTTGTGTTCCAAATAATCCTTGTCTACCTTGTGTACCTTGTGCTCCTTGCATACCTTGAGCAACTGCAAATCCATCCAAGCCTTGTAATCCTTGCCTACCCTGAACACCTTGGTTTCCTTGAATACCTTGACCTGCAAAAGCACCCGTTAAACCTTGTATCCCTTGTCGTCCTTGGGATCCTTGCATGCCATCTAAACCCTGGGAACCAGTTGATCCTTGAACAAATAGTCCCTGTAACCCTTGGACACCTTGTCTACCTTGTATTCCGAAAAATCCTTGTAGGCCCTGTACTCCCTGTCCTGCGTACTCCCCACTTATTCCTTGTAGTCCTTGTAGTCCTTGTAGTCCTTGTAAACCTTGTAGTCCTTGCCTTCCTTGTATTCCTTGAGCTGCGTACTCACCGCTTAGTCCTTGTTGTCCTTGTAACCCAAATATTCCTTGTATTCCTTGAATACCCTGTGCAACCGTTGTATTGCCAGTAATAACAAAATTACCTCCTATGGGATTGGTTAATACTAAATTATTACCGCTGACTGAAATAGTCGCATTACCTATGTATAAAGTGTTTCCTGATAGGTATAAGTCTTTCCATCTTTGAGTATTTGAACCTAAATTGTATGCTATGTTTGCATTTGGTAATAAGTTTGTTGTAACATTACCAGTGACACTTAAATCATTTGTAACCAGATTGCCTGAAATAGATGCATTTCCTGCTAATAAATTTGAAGAAATATTTGCGTTTGTTGAATTAATGTTTGATGTATCTATTGAAACATTTACATTAATGTTATTTGCTGTTATTGTTGAATTTGCAAAAATTGTGTTAGAAATTATTGATGTGTTGGCTTTTACAAAATTTGCACTTAAATTTGCACTTAAGTTTACATTTGATACATTATCAATAGTATTTGGTAAATCAATTACTAAAACTTGACTTGAATTTACAATATTTGCATTACCACCAGAAGCTCCTCTGTTAACGAAATTCCTACCTATACTTAAAGTGCTTGTGCTTATTTGTACATTCGAAATATTTGCAGTAATAACGACATTACCTATTGGAGAATTTACTGTAATACCTGCACCAGGTGTTCTATTAATTGATATTACAGCCTGACTTGTGGTAATAGAAAATAACTCGTTAAAGTTTTCCTGTACTTTTTGAAATGCAGTTCTAATAGCGTCTGCATTTGGATCATCAGGAAATGTTCCAAAATCTATATTACGTTGTGCCATATTTTGTACCTTATTATGTATTTATCGTTTTGCAAATTACATAATTACCAAAAAAATAGCCCGGCGAACCGGGCTATTTAAAATCATCAATTCTAAATTCCTGCTAACCTCTTCCATTCTCTTAAATTATCAACGCCCATTCTTTCTTTTTGTCCTGGAATAACTGGAATAGTTGTTTGACCAGTTGATTTACGCTTGTTTAACCCTGAACTAATAGTGTTAATCATGTAATCTTCATCTGTAACAAACGTTGTTTCTGTGCCACGTTTACCTGCATCATTGGCCCACTCATCTAATTTTTCTTTGTCATCTTCCTCTGACTCTGACATATCTTCTGGTTCCTCTGAATATTCCTCTGAAGCCTCACCACCGTCACCGCCTTCATTAACACTCTTTAATGCTAATGCTTTATCTTCGGCAGCTTCAGCATCTTCATCTGCGGTTGATTCAGCTTCACCGCTGTCAGGTGGATTATCTTCTTGCATACCACGCTTACTATCACTAGCAGGTTGTGCTGTATTATGACCTGCTAATCTTTTTAGCTCGTCTAATTCATCTGTTTCTGCTACTTCTTCTTCCTCTTGGTCATATGTTTCAACTTCATCTACCATCTGCGATTCTTCATGGCATTGACATGCTGATTCTCCGCATACTTCACAATCTTCTTGGTTATTATGTTCTTCATCACGGTAATCATCACCACCTTGATCCATACCTGCCATTTTCTTCATAATGCTCATCATGCCATCATGATCATCAACAACAGAAATATCACCGTGTGCATGTGTTGGATCTCCGTCTCCTGCTGATGTGTAATCCATAGCTTTATCATCAGCAAACAATCCTAATCCTGCTTGTTTTATAAAACTTAATAGCTTTTCTGCTTCAGCATCTTGTGCAGACACAGTAACACTATCTGGTGCTCCTTGTTGTCCCTTACTGATAGAAACACTCATGCCTTCTTCAACTTTTTCACCTTCAACTAATAAGTCATTTAATTGTTGATCCAAACTTTCAAATGCCATTGATTCTTCATAATTACTTGTATCTGTGAATGTTTTGCCACCTACAGAAAACTTACCACCTTTTGGAGTGTCTCTCAATGCTTTTGTAAATGCATTTCCTTCTTCCATGTCATCTTCCATTGCTGGCATTGCTTGGCTTGCCATACCTGGAACTGTTGCAGCCGGGGTCTCCCCAACTACTACACCACGCATTGGCATCAATCCATAACACTCATCTAAGCCTTCTTTGTATCCTTCGTGATACATTTTAGCTTCTTCCATATCCTCGTACTTACAATTGTACCCTTCTTTTGCAAGTGCATGGGCTTTACCCATCAATCTTGCTGCTGAATGTCTATGCCCGCTTTCGTTCATTTTCTTTTTCTTAGCATCTTTCGCTGCTTTTGAAATAGGTTCTTCTGTATTTTTATCATTATCAATATCAGGAAAATCAGGTTTAGCTGCTTCTTTTACCTGTTTCTTTTTCTTTTCATCATACTCAATATCTTTTGCAACTTTCTTACCTGCTTTTTCTGCTTTCTCATCTTCAGCATGACGCTTCTTGCCGTGAATCTTATCTTTTACTTTTTCATCATATTCAATATTTTTTGCAACTTTCTTGCCTGCTTTTTCTGCTTTGTCATCACGTTTAGCAGTTTTCTTTGCTTCCTCTAATGCATTATTACTGCGTCCAGCACCTAATCCTGCACCCATTGCAGTCATATTATCTATTGTTGGTTGTTCAACTTCATCTACCTTTTTGGCAATTTCATGACCTTTCTTAATTACTTTCTTTGGTAAATTAGTTGCAGGCTTTGTCCCATATCCAAATTTCTTTTTAGCTGCTGCCATACCAATAGCATATGGATTTCTTGCCTCTTCCCCTAATTCATCACCGGCTAATGCCATTTCACCTTTACCAATAGCTGATTTTATTTGTGATGCTAATCCTGGATTACTGACGGTACCAAGTGTTTTTTGTCCTTGCTTAATGAGTTGTGTACTTTGTTTTGCAGGCTCAATGGTAACTTGCTCTGCTTCTCTTAGCAGTCTTTCATTATCTATTTGATCAAAAAACTCTTTCAAACTATGCTTTTTCTTTGGAAGTTTTTCAAGTTCTTTGCTTTTCTTAGGTTTTCCACTTATAAAACTTTGAAGATTTTTACCAGCTTCTTCTTTTTCTTTTTGTTTCTTTTTATCTTCAGGCTTACTTACATGAGTTCCTGTCTTTGTTGGTCGACCACGACCACGCTTTTCAGCAGGCTTCTTTGCATCCTTTTCGCCATCTTTTTCATCACCTTCTTCATCGGTGTCATATTTACGACCATAGCCGCCTGGCTCAGCTTTATGTACACGACCTGTTGGTGTTTCCTTTGTAGCTTCACTAAGCACTGTTAATTTGTCTAACATATCTTTTAAATTCATTTTTTAATCCTCGTAATTAAGCCATTGCGCCAGTCTTTGGCTTAGGCGGTCTTGTAATTTTACTCATTGGGCTATTAATGCCTCTTGGATCATCTGCTAAATATGGTTTGAACGGATCAAATGCATTAGGTGTTTTTTTCCCAGCATATGGAATATCAATCTTGTTTCCTTTAGCTTGGTCTTTCATACTTTGTAAATAACTATCACCATATGCCTTACTAGCTTCTTTTGCTCCAGGTGCTGAACCCATTTCAGGTGTTAATAATAATGGATCTTCACGCATCTCATTTGCATAAGCATCTGCTTCACTATTAATACTATCATCATATGATGTACCTACAACACGCACCAAATCAACATTATATCCACATAATTGTGCTATTTGTTGTATCATTGGTTCTGTTGCTGGATAACGAAACTCACATCTCATAATATGGATAGGTTGGTTTTGCACCCCAGGAAAGCCATATGGGGATTTTTGTATCGGTGTGCTTACTGGATCACTTATTTTTATTGGATCAAATTTTCCTAAGTTATATTTGAACAAATCTAAAAAGTTCTTATCCACCTCACCAGCTATCTTTATAGTATAGTTGTAAGTATGTACACTTTCCGCAATATATTGTTTCAAACTTTTCATATTCAGGTCCCTATATTATATTTATCAATTAAGGTTATTTTTTCCGTTTAGAATTTTTAACAATTCGTTACGGTCTAAGGCTTGCCCATTACCTAATGGAACATTAGAAATATCTTTTTCAACAGGGTTTAATTTAGCGTCAAGTGCTGCTTTTTTAAGTTGCAATTCAATCATTTTAAGTTTTTTATTTACTTTAGCTGTTTTAGCAGTTATTGCATGTCCCAACATTGTGCCAGCTACTCCAAAGATTTCTGCACTAAATCTACTATCAACTTGCATCCCAAGATCCATCAAGTCTTTATAACTATCTTTAGCTAATTCTACTAACTCATCCATTTCTACATCCGCAGTTTCTAACCCCCGAACTTGAGGCAAAGCAGTTTCTATTTTTTGTAAACTATCTAACGCAGACTGTGTTATTTCAGCCGTCTGTTGAGGCAAAGGTTCAACCAAATCATTTTTTTCGGATGTGGCCAATTCAAATAATTCTTCTAATTTTTTTGTCATATTTTATTTAGTTTACATTTGGATCCATGCCATCTTTTATAGTTTCCTATGTTCATTGTTTTATAACAATGTTCACAACTCATTAATTTATTAATATTTTTTATTTGGTAATCTATTAAAGAAGGATTCGATTGAATAAATTGTTTTCTTTTTTCAGATTGGATTTTTTTTGCCTCATCTGATGACCAATATCTATTGCTAGCAATTCTATTAAGTTCCCTAGTAGATTGTTTAACTGTTCTATCCCTTAATTTCCAAGCTAATTTCATGTTGTTTTTTGCAAGATCAGTTTTAGGAATGCCTTTAGATGACTTTGATATATTTGATTTGTGTTCATTGGTTAAAGGTTTTCTTTTCCCAGTATTTAAATACTTGATAGAATCAATAAACAATAATCTATACTTTTCATAATCTTTTGAAGAAAACAACTTTTTATGTTTACTATTTAACATTCGCCAAATTGCTAAAATCATTTTAGATTTCATTTCCCCCACTGTCATTCTTACTAGTAATTTATGACAAAAAGCATGTTCCCTTAGAGTTAAAAATACTATATTAGAACTATCTTCGGGATTACCAGTAAGCCAACCTTTCGGGCCAGAGCGAGACCTATTTATAAAAAATGACTCAGGTATTATATGATGTCGTTCTTTGCCATCCTGTGTAAATTCTTGTTGAAGCGAATTTTTAATTATTCTAAAATAGATAACTGTATAGCGGTTATTGATAAATATCATTGCTGATTGCTCCTTTATAGCATTAGAGTAGTTGGGGCCTGCCAGCCCGCGAACTACACATTTATTTATCTCTTTTTAACATTACTTTTGGTATTCATAAAAATAGAATCTTCGCTTATAACTCTAAAAACATACCCATGTTGTTTACAATAAGCCATTGCAGCCATAAATTTAGCCTTATTTACAACCGCATGTACTTGATCTTGTCTTGATCTTGCTTCTGTTAACGAAGTTTGACTTTTTGGTTTAACCTCAATAATTTCTGCTTTCATTTGGTGAAATTTATTTTCGTATACTACAAAAAAATCAGGGATGTACATTGAAGGTTTACCCGTTAATGGATTTTTATAGGGAATTGATATTGCTTCGCTAGCCCAATGAGTAATATGTTTATTTTCATCTAAAAAAATCATTACTCTTAGTTCCCATCCACTACGATATTTTGGTGAATGTTTGCCTATATATTTAGAAGGATTTTTAGGCGTGTATATGCCTTGTGCCCATTTACCCATTTTATAAAACTACATTTCGTGCTACTGGTATATTTGGCAATGGCATTCTTGATATACCATATAATGCAGTCTTTGATTTAAGACTGTTTAAATAATAGGCTATTGTTTTAGTTAATTTCAAATTTTCAGTGGTAGTACCACGTAATTCATTTAACAATGTTGTTACATTAATTCCAGTTTCTTGCGCTAATCTAAAAAGAATTACAGTAAAATTACCTGCTATATTGGTATTTTTACTTGTACCATAAAAAAAACTGTATACTAAATCAAATTGTGTACCATCTACAACTAAATTAACATTGTAAAAACTATCGTAAATTTCAATAGTTCTATCTGGTCCGTTACCAAGTTCCAAAATTCTTGGCATATCAAATTCCAGCAAATGGAGTGTTTGTTATATACGGTGCTTTTTGTAATGCACCAACAGTAGGTGAACCTGCAGTACCTCTTGGTCCAGGTGTAGAACCCCATGGACCTGGTATTTCAAAAAAAGTATTTCTTAAATTATTGCTTGCTGCCTGTACGCTTTCTGCTTGCAAATCTACTAATGTTGGAAAATTAGATTTGTTTGGATTAGCAATATTTTGATAAAAAGTATTTTGATTATTTTGTGCGTTTTTTAAATTAAATAGCGTACTATTTTGTAAATTCATGATGTTATCCTACTTTTTTTTGGGCCAAGGTGACTGTGTTACATCGTAATTTGGTTGTAGTCCAAAACCAGTAATAATATCTGATATTGTACGACCTTGCATTTCACCATAATTATATACAACAGTTTCATAATCTAATGTCATCGTATTACGCATAGTACCACCACCTTCATCGTAGTTGTATTGGTCATGTGCGAATGCTGTAATCATTGGATTAATAAGTGTATATGCTGTAAAGTTATTTAAGTGAAATCCAAACACTGTAATAGATTTAAAAAATGGGGCTTTAGTTGAACTACCACTATATGATTCACCTATATATCCCCAATCAGCATTACCTGTGATACTTGGCGTATAAGTTGTCCTATTATTAAAGTCACTCATGGTGTTTGTTGTGGTTGTTCCACCTGCACCTGTTGTCGCTTGGGTGTCATTACCTGCAACGCCTCCAATTACTATTTTTGGTTTTGCCCCGTCCCTGTAATAATACTTGTAATAACCTTCCCACATTTGAGTTACTTTACTAAAATTATCATCATGAAAAGTGATTGTAACTGGGTCATAACTAATTTTAGTCTGCACAATTCTTTTACGATTGTATTGATTGAGTTGTTGCGTTTTTATACTGTAACTAGGTAATTTGACATCCTTCACCAATAATCCATAATTATCGCCTGTGCTTAAATTACGATTAAAAGCTT
>Ga0214923_10009393_pt1 | contig 10196 bp, 4 predicted proteins | sample LL1510_MetaG_FD_177993 | JGI IMG/M metagenome (GOLD analysis project Ga0214923, IMG submission 177993) | Freshwater microbial communities from Lake Lanier, Atlanta, Georgia, United States - LL-1510 | ecosystem: Environmental > Aquatic > Freshwater > Lake | place: USA: Georgia | collected 2015-10-15
TATTGGCAACTGGCTGAATGGTAAACAAACTTGTAATTGGTAAGGTAGTTTGATTGATTCCCGTAAATGATTGTATATCACCAACACCACTTGTAAGGGGGAGCCCTATTAGTGGCTCACTATTTGTCCAGTTGAACTGTGTATTGGGAAGTGATGAAACAAATATTAATGGTTCAGTAATTGAACCTGCACAAATTACCTGAGGTAATAATGTAATCATTATCGGATTGGGTTTTACGATAATGGTGAAGCTAATACTGGTTCCTGAGCAATTGTTTGTTACAGGTGTTACTGTAATGGAACTGATTATTGGTGTGGTGGTTTTATTGATGGCAGTAAATGCAATAATATTTCCTTCTCCCAAAGCTGGAATTCCAATTACTGAGTTACTGTTTGACCATCTATACTTGGTACCTGAAACCGGGGAACTGTTAAATACAATTGTACTTACTTGCTGACCGTCACATACATTAATCTGATTAATGTGTGTGAGAGATGGTATTGGATAAACATTGTATTGGAAAGTAATTGGATTTGATGAGCAACCATTGCTGAAAGCAGAAACAGTAATGGTATTGCTCAACATTATATTTGAAATATTTACTGAAGTAAATGCATTAATACTACCTGTTCCACTTAATGCAGCAATACCTGTTAGATTATTAGACGCATACCAATCATAACGAGTATTTGGTATCGTTGATCCGGTAAAAGTAATGGCATTGGTAACTCCTCCGGCACAAAGAATTTGATCGGGAACAGGAAGTATACCGGGGGTTGGTCTTACGGTTAAGGTAAATTGTTGTGGGGAACCTATACAATTATTCGCAGCCGGAGTTACAGTAATTAACGCTGTAGATGAATAATTAGAAATGTAATTAGCAGTAAATGATGAAATATTTCCTATTCCAGTAGCTCCTAAACCAATAGCATCATTATTATTTGTCCAGTTGAAAATTGTTCCATCAACTACTACATTACCATTATTGGTTGTTCCAGTAAATGAAATAGGCAGTACTTTTTGTGAAGCACAAATAACTTGACTAGGAATGGTGGCTACTGATGGGATTGGATTAACCCTAATTGTAAACTGCATGGTAGCTCCTGTACAATCATTTGAAAATGGAGTAACTTGAATAACTGTGCTGATAGGTATATTGGATGGATTTGTAGATGTGAATGAATCAATATCCCCAATTCCAGTGGTAGAAGCTATACCAATGATAGGATTTGAGTTTGTCCAGTTATAAATAGTATTTCCTACTGGCGATCCGCTGAATATAATTTTTGGAACAATTACTCCTTTGCATATGGTAATATTATCAATTTGCTGAACTTTTGGAGTAGGTTTGACTTTCAATTCAAATTGAGTAGATGGTCCATAGCAGGAATTGGTTACCGGCTTAACCGTAATGAAAGCAGAAATCGGGATAGTAAAATTATTCGTAACAGTAAATGACGCAATAGACCCGGTTCCGGATACAGCTAAACCTATGGAAGGATTGTTGTTTGTCCACTCAAATTGTGTACCACCCATTGTTGGATCTGTAAACTGTAAAATACCAGTGGGTTGATTTCCGCAAAGCGTTAATCCACTTATTGGAATAATAGAAGGTACTGGATTAATAGTTATAGAGAAGTTTACTGGTATGCCTGTACAATTATTTGCGCTAGGGGTAACTGTGAATAAAGAGGTGATAGGAGCATTTGAAAGATTCACTCCAGTGAAGGAATTAATAACTCCTGCGCCACTAATAGGAAGGGATCCAATGGGCACATTGGTTCTTACCCAATTATACTGTGTTCCAGCCACCGAAGATCCCATTAAATTAATAGTAGCTATCTGAAAATTACTGCAAACTTTTTTACTACTAACAGTCATTACTTCGGGCAGCGGATTAATTGTTATAGAAAAAGATTTTGATATTCCAGAGCAACTATTCGATACCGGAGTAACTGTAATTCTAGCCGATAGCGGAGTGTTTATTGTATTTACTGCAGTAAAAGTTAAACTAGTAGCTGAGCCTGAGGCAGATAAACCTATATCCGTTCTCGAATTGTTCCATTGATAGATAGTACCTGGAACGGGAGATCCGGATAAGGAAATTGTAATATTTGTTCCTTCGCAATAGGATACATCCGAAAATGACTGAACTGTTGGAGTCGGATTTACAATAATTGAAAATGAAATAGGAGTTCCCGAGCAGGTATTCGAAATAGGAGTAACAGTGATAATACTAGCCACTGGCATATAAAAGCCATTGTTGTTTGTTGTAAAGGCAGCAATATTTCCCGTTCCTGTTAAAGCCGCTAACCCAATTGCCACATTACTATTGGTCCAGTTGTAAATTGTATTATCTAGAATTGAACCTGAAAAAATCACTTGATTTGTTATAGAACCATTACAAATCAATTGATCTGGAATACTGTTAACAGAAGGAATGGGATTTACGACAATTGAAAAAATAGTTGGAATGCCGCTGCATGAATTAGAAATGGGTGTTACAGTAATTCTTCCTGTTATGGGAACCTGACTACTGCTATTGCTAACAAAAGATAATGAATTTCCAACACCTGATGTAGTGGTTCCTATGCCAGGATTATCATTTGTCCATACATAATCCGTTTTAGCAATCTGAGAACCTACAAAAGGAATATTTATTGCTGTTCCATTGCAATTAACATTATCGGTAATTGAATTTATAGTTGGAACCGGGTTAACCCGAATACTAAAACTAGTACTAGTGCTACAACCGTTCGAAAATGCTGTAACGTTTAAAATTGAACCAATCGGAACAAAAAAGTTATTGGTTGTTGTGAAACTATTGATGGTTCCTGTTCCCGATATAGAGCCGAGTCCAATGTTGGTATTGGAATTTGTCCAATTATACTGAGTACCCTCTACAATTGATCCAGTAAATATTATCGGAGCAATTGAGGTACCTGCACATCTGACTAAATTTGGGGGTGTAAAAATTCCCGGGGTTGGCTTAACTGTTATGCTTAAAGATTGTGTAACACCTGCACAACCATTTGCAACCGGTTTTACTTGAATATTTGTGTAAATTGGAGAGGCGGAGGGATTGGTTGTAACAAAAGTTCCAATAGACCCAATCCCTGAAAATCCAATGCCTATTAAATTGCTGCCACTCGACCACTCGTACTGCGTATTCAAAAGCGCTGATCCTGAAAATGTGATGGTGGTTGTTAGTCCACTACAAATATCTATCGGAAGCGAAGGAGAAATTACAACGTTTGGAGTTGGATTTACCGTGAACGTGAATGTTTTTACCGGACCATTGCAGGTGTTTGAGAATGGAGTAACGGTAAAAGTTGACTGATAGGGTGTAAGTGAATAATTAACAGTAGTAAAGCCATTAACTGTTTGAGTTCCCGACAAGGGTACATCATTGGGTAATTGACCAATTTGAATGGGGGTTCTTGTCCAGGTAATTATAGACCCGGGCATAGTAGGGGTCGCGAAAATAATGGGATCTACCCATGAGCCACTACAGCGAACTAATGAAGAAACCACATCTAATTCCGGGGCAGCTTTTACTGTGAAAGAAAAACTCATAGGTGTGCCCGAACATGCGTTGGACACGGGTGTAACAACTACACGACCTGTAATATCTGGTATTATGGGATTGGTATATGTGAAACTACTTATATTTCCTACTCCCGATGTAGTTAACCCGATTGCTGGATTGTCATTTGTCCAGTTAAAAATTGTTCCCGAAACGCTTCCGGTAAAGTTGATTGCACCAGAAGTTTGAAATTCACAGGCGGTTTTATCAGAAATCTGCGCAACAGTTGGTGATGGATTTACCCGAATGGTGAAATTCATGGTAGGTCCGGTACAAGTACTGGTAAATGGCTGTACCGAAAAAGTAGCAACAACGGGAAGATTTCCAACATTCGTTGCCGAAAATGCCGGAATTGAACCTGAACCAGTTGTAGAAGCCAATCCAATTCCCGGACTGGCATGTTGCCAGTTGTAAACAGTGCCTTCGATTGCAGATCCACTAAAATTGAAAGGTCCAACCGTTGTATTGTTACAGGTTTCAATATTTATTAGATTATCAACTTTGGGAGTGGGTCGGATGGTTGCAGTAAAAGTAAAAGAGGATCCTTCACAGCCGAAAAGACTTGGCTTAACAGTAATGATGCCTGAAACAGGCATATTTGAAAAGTTATTTGCAGTATAGATGTTTATCTGTCCGGTACCGGCAGATGGTAAACCGTTTGATATATTATTATTAGACCATATAAATCCAGTATTAGGATAAAAAGGTGCTTGGAAAGTTACCGGTGGATTAACGTTTCCACAAATGGTAAAGCTGCTTACTGCATTCATTTGTGGAATGGGAATCACAGTAATTTGAAACCCCTTGGTTTTACCTGTACATCCATTGCTAAATCCAGAAACAGAAATAATCGCTGTTGTAGGAACGAATCCGGTGTAGTTTGGAATAAATGCAGGTATAAATGTATTTCCTGAGGCAGCTAAACCTATAGACGGCTTATTATTTGTCCATGTTATAATTGAATTGGGAATACTGGATGTAAAATTAATTTGTGAAGAAGCAATACCATGACAAAGATTTACATCCGCTGGAACCCCAACTTCTGGGGCTGGTTTTACCCGCATTCTAAATGACGTAGGTATTCCTTGGCACCCATTGATAGTAGGTATTACGTTTATTAAGGGTTCCAATAAAGAATTTGTTTCATTCTCAGCGGTATATGTGGGAATTTCAGATATATTATTACCGGAATAGGGTAACCCAATACTCACCCCATCATAATTCCAGAAATAACGTGTATTGGGAGTTGGTCCGCTTAGAGAGATAAGGGGGGTTCCATAAAAAAATGGACAAACTTCGGTTTGATCGGGTATGGCATTTACTCTGGGCACAGGTGCAATGCTTACTACAAGAGTATAACTATTGGCAGTAGAAGAAGTTACTGTATAAGTGGCTGTAACAAAATTATTGGTACTATTAGATAATAAACCTGTTAATTGTGATTTTCCAACGGTTTCCTCAGTACCCCCTGAAAAATCAGAACCAGCAGGTAATGACCACCTATAAGTAGTACCGGAGGGTTCGGTTACTTCCGAGAACCCAAAAGCAATACCCGAGCAAGTAGTTATATTATAACTAGTCTGCCCATTTACTGAGAAGATGCAGGATAATGATATTATGAGCAGCGCCAACCTTCGCATCGGCTTTCGGGTTTTTGTTACAAGCAATTGGCTTGTCAGAATAGGGTATTGGCAATCTTTACACAATTGCAGCCACATTGGTTGAGCTACAACTCTCTAAAAATAATATTTTTTTTAAAATTTTTTATACTCAATTATTGATTATTGATTCAAATTGTTAGTTTTTATGGATATATTATTTTATATTCAATAAATTAAACTTTCATTTTTTTATTTATAAGTAGTTTTGTCTTTAATATTTCTTACAAATAATATAATTATAAAAATTAATATTAACCACTCTGCCACGTTTCTAAGTGTGTGCCTTGTTATTTATAGTTTTGCGTTTTATCTTTTACTTACATATAGAGCCCTTACAACCCATTTCATTATGTTAAGGAAATGTTAATTGGATTTATAAAAATAAATCCAATTAACAACGAATTATTGAACTATGATATTTCCCAGGCTTGTTAGATTTTAATAATTATTTCGATACGCATAAAAAAATTATAATATATTGATGCTACCGAAATTTATTTTTTTTATCAAAACACTGAAATAATTTCAATAGAGAAGCGCCGAAATGTATAAAATACATTTAAAAATCTAATATATTTATTACTCATAGATAAGCAAAGTCACCTTTAACGCAATAATTAGAAAAACAAAAAATTGGTGCGCTTAGAATATCAACAATATAACAGCCAAAGCGATTCCGGCTAAAACAAAATACATACCCTTTTTAAAAATAGTGGTATTTGGCATAAACATCCAAAAAGAGGATATTACAAAAAAGAATAACGATAGCCCAAAGAATATATTCATATAATAAAAGCGATCACCCGTTTTTGCTTTGTGAAATTGTGTGAGTTTATTTAAAAATTTGGGTAACTCTTTCACCCGAATAATTGCAATACCTGTAGCTTTATTATACTCTCCATTTTTTAAATATACTATCCCATTTTCCTCTCTTTCTATAAAGAAGTCTTTTATTTTTAATTGCTCTTTCAATACTGCTTCACTTGCATTGGGTTCTAATTTTTTCGTAGTTAATACCTCTTGCTTTAGAAAATCGGTATTCCGGAATATCAAAACAATGCCACTTAATGAATAGATCAACATAATTCCCGCTAAAAAAAATCCGAGGTAGCGATGGTAAATTCTCATTTGTTGGTTTAACCGACTAGTCATTGTATACTCGTTATAATGGTGCTGAAAATTAAAATTTATACTGCGATCAACATTTAAATATATTCACTCAATATCTTCAACAAGATACAAATAAAAAATTACCTGAAAATTAACTTAGTAATTGTTTGATGATGAATTTTTTAAGGTTAATTCGAGTTGTGCAATTTAAAATTTTTTTTGTCGGATTTCTCCCTTTTCACTTACTATTAATGCACTTTTCGGAAAATCTATTTCAGTAAGCCTTTTTATTTCCTTTGCTGCCTTATATGTACTATCCCAAAAAGGACCCCTTCCTTTTTGCTGAAGGGCTGAATGAATTTTTCCTCGTATGAAATTACCCGTCCGATCCGTTTCTATTTCAATAATCGGAGCAAACCCAGTTTTGCCTAACGTATTAATGGTACCATAAGTAGCAAAATTGCCCATACTATATGCAATAAATCTGTTTTTATACAAGTCTACTGCCCTTACTACATGAGGACCATGACCCCAAACGATATCTGCACCTGCATCTATAGCCATTCTTGCAAATGAATATGGATTACCTCTATTTTCTCCTAAAAATATTTCAGATTTTTGGGTTATATGGTTGTATCTACTTCCTTCTGCACCTGCATGCATCGAGACGATTACAATATCACAACTGTCTTGTAACTTTTTTATTATAGCAATAGCCGCTTCCGTTTGGAGTATGGAAACAGTTCCTGCATTTGGAGCAAAAGCACAAAAACCATAAGTAACAGTCCCTCTTTTAAAAATAGTATAGGGATGTGTTTCATGTCCGGCAAATTGAATCCCTGCTTTTGATAGCACCTCTGCAGTATGCATTCTTCCCTTTGTTCCAAAATCTCCTGTATGATTATTGGCCACACTTAGTAGGTCTATCCCGGCATCAACAAAGTGCTGCACATACTCGTCAGGACTTTTGAAAACATAGCAATAATTCGGTTGTTTACACTGTTTAGGAGTACCGGATTCCGACATGATTACTCCTTCCAGATTTCCAAAACTAACATCGGCACGGCTTAAAATCGGGGCAACTGCTTTTAGTAAATTTTTACCTCCTGCTGGTGGTAAAAAATCGCCGGAAGGATAATTAGATCCTAACATGATATCGCCCACACCCATTAGAATTATATTCGATAAACTATCTGAAGGTACTGGCGTATTTACTATTTTTTTCCCCCCAATAGTCGCGTAATCTGTATAACTATAAAAATTATAAAAACTCCACCCTGCTATTAATGCTGTTACTAAATACAATGTTCTTGTCATAGAAAAATTTACAGGGATGCAGAACCATTTTCTGTTAAGCCGGATTAATCTTATCCACCTATTTCACTCAGCAATTTAATAAAATCAGCTTCTGTTTTTGGTTGGGCTTCATTTTTTTCTATCCATTTTGTAATGGCAGATTGAAATTCGGGCATTGATTTTGTTATTTTTTTTAAGGATAATCTATCCCCTATTAGTTGTAATGAATTATTTGACTGATTAAAAAGATAATAATCAGAAAGAGTTATATAAGTTTTTTCAGTAGTTCCTCCGTACTCAGTTCTCTCTCTTGACTGCATGTACCAGTATTTTAGAATAATCCATTTAGTTCCTTCAAAAATCAATTCATAGAATGAAGCATCTGTATTTCTGTCAATAGTTGGAAAACCATTTTCAAACTGGCGTATTTTTTCCGAACCGTTTTCCGATGGTTCCCTTAAACTAAATTTTTTTACAGCCTTACTCACTTTATATAATAATCCCTCATATATATAGCAAAGTTCACCCGTCAGCATCGAAAAATTCATAGCAGTATCTGATGATTGCTTCCCATCAGTAAACAATATAGTTCCTTTACTAAATTTATTCAACAACCAGGTATTTACTGTTTTATTTTCTTCTCCCACAAGAACAATTTGACCATTCGCATCCTTCAATTGAATCATTGAACCGGAATTGCCTGTGGCAGTTTGTGCTTGTAGGGAAGTAGCAAAAAGGGTAATTAAGCAGTAAATAGTTATAAATTTATACATTGCTCAAAAATTAATTTTAAAGGTACGTATATTACGATAGCATAAAATTAGTTATACTAGAATTAATTTAAGTTGTGCTATCTAAATGGAGCAACGAAAAATGAATTGGACAAGCATAATTGAGAAGGAACTTCGAAGTAAAGCCACGCGAGAACGGGCTACCATTTCTCCCAGATTCTTTAAAACCGGAAAGGGCGATTATGGGGAGGGAGACCTATTTATTGGGGTAGCAGTTCCACATCAGCGAGCATTGGCAATAAAATATGCTTCTCAGCTGAGCTTGAAAGATATTGAACTATTATTACAATCGAAGTACCATGAAGTTAGACTTACCGGGTTATTGATGGTAAATAGATTATTCAATGGAAGTAAGACGGAAAGTGAATATTCCCGTTGGGTAAAACTATATTTAAGGAATCTGCCAGCAATCAATAACTGGGATTTGGTAGATTCAACTGCACCAATTGTTTTAGGGGGTTGGTTACTCAATCGCGATAGGAAGTTATTATATCAATTTGCAAAATCTAGAGACCTTTGGAAAAATAGGATTGCCATCATAACTACCCTAGCTTTTATTCGAAATCAGGAGCTGGATGATTTACTCGGTATTTCAGCTATCTTACTCAATCATCCGCACGATTTAATTCATAAGGCAACCGGTTGGATGCTTCGGGAAGGATGGAAAAAAAATCCAAAAAGGATAGAGGAATTTTTACGACAGAACGCTCCCAATATGCCCCGAACTATGCTTCGTTATGCAATTGAAAAAATGACGCCTACCCGAAGAGCCTACTTTAAGAAGCTTTCCTGATGGGTTTATAGTAATGATTCTCTATTTCTAATTAAGTTTGCTGCAATTATGCAATTGCCTTCTTTTATACCTAAAATTTAAATTGATTTTTTATTCATCATTCAAATACATAATTTACTAAAAATTAGTTAGGAAGGCTAGATTGGTTGAACTTAGTATAATATTTTAGTCTGCAAAATTGTAAATAGTAGTTCAAGCGGTACCAATAAAAATGCATTTTGTAAATGTGGTTACTTCAGCCATTGCTAATGGTAGCCCATAAAACCATTGGTAATCTGTTTTACTATCTGATGGGATTGCTGTATTTTTAGTCGGATTTTACAATCAAAAATAGTTTTATGAAAAAGTATATGCTCACAATTTCACTATTGTTTGCTTTTTTGGTAAGCAATGCTCAGCAACAGCCACTCTGGCTCCGCTATCCTGCTATTTCACCCGACGGGAATACCATCGCATTTGGATATAAAGGGGATATTTATCTGGTAGATGCAAAAGGAGGTGTTGCCCGTCCGCTTACCATTCACGAAGCACATGATATGATGCCGGTTTGGAGCCATGATGGAAATACCATAGCTTTTGCCAGCGACAGATATGGAAATTTTGATGTGTTTACTGTGCCGGTTTCGGGCGGACAAGTTAAACGTCTTACCTGGCATGCGGCCAATGATTATCCTTTCGATTTTGCAACTGATAATCAATCTGTATTATTTGGTAGTGCCCGGGGGATATCCGCGAATAATATTCGCTTCTATAGCCCAAGACTATTCCAGAATTTATATTCAGTAAGTGTTCAAGGAGGTAATCCCTTGCTTATTTCTGCAGCAGGTATGGATATCGCTAAACTGAATAGTAAGGGCACTCAATTGGTTTTTCAAGACAGAAAAGGCTATGAAGACCCCTGGAGAAAGCACCATACATCCTCTGTTACACGAGATATTTGGTTATTTGATCGAAAGGA
>Ga0214923_10009394_pt1 | contig 10196 bp, 4 predicted proteins | sample LL1510_MetaG_FD_177993 | JGI IMG/M metagenome (GOLD analysis project Ga0214923, IMG submission 177993) | Freshwater microbial communities from Lake Lanier, Atlanta, Georgia, United States - LL-1510 | ecosystem: Environmental > Aquatic > Freshwater > Lake | place: USA: Georgia | collected 2015-10-15
ATCGAACCCGATTCACGAAGGTCGTACATCTTGGGTGGTCGGCCTTCGTCTTCGGACTTACGGTTCAACTGCGCCAGTGCGATTACGGGAACATTAAACTCCTTCGCCATCGCCTTAATACTGCGCGAGACTTCAGCAATTTGCTGTTCGCGTGGTAACGACGAATCCAACCCGTTAATGAGCTGAATATAATCGATAACGATTAAATCTAATTTGCGTTGGGCATGCATGCGGCGGCACTTGGCGCGAATTTCTAAAATGGTTTGGCCACCATTATCATCCACCGTCAGCGGCAGACCGCGGTACTCATTCGCCGCCGTAACTAAGTCGACTTGCGTCTGGTGATCGGGGTGAGCGGAACGCAACTTCTGCATGTTCACACGAGCACGTGAGCACAATAAACGCAGAGCCAATTCACGCGCAGGCATTTCTAAAGAGAATAATAAAACGTTGGCCGGAGCCTTATTTGAGTTAGGCTTAGGAAAGAGCGCAGCCTCAATGAAATTAAGGGCAATCGACGTTTTACCCATACCTGGACGGGCTGCGACGATGACCATTTGGCCACCTTGAAAACCGAAAGTTAATTGGTCCAATTCCGTGAATCCCGAAGGAATACCCTGCACCGAGCGTCCATCGCGAATGATGCGTTGCACCATCTCCATCGCTTCATCAATCGGCTTATCAATTTTAACTGCTGAATCCGAAACACGGTCTTCACTGATTTTAAAAAAGGCCTGCTCAACGTCTTCGAGTAAGCGCTGAATATCATCCGAGTGCGCGTGCGCTTTTTCCACCGTCGTCACCGCGGTCGAAATCAAACAACGTAAAAAATGTTTCTCGCGAACGATTTGTAGCCAGTGCGGAGCGTGGGCCGTTGAGGCGACTAAACCCGTGAGTTCATTGATGTAAGTAGCTCCACCGGCAGACTCGAGTAAGCCCTCGCGACGCAAGCGATCGGTGACCGTGATTTCATCGATTCCAGAATTCTCTTTGGAAAGTTTTTCCGCAGCCGCAAAAATATCTTGGTGCTTCGGATCAAAGAAATATTCCTTCCCCACCTTCTCCGACTGGCAGCGCTGCATCGTCTCGCCACCGTCGATGAGGATACTCGCAATCAATCCACGCTCAGCGTCTAAATTATGCGGAGGTACGCGGTCTCCGTAATTAGGAGCCGCCTCCTTGCGGTTTCTTTTTTGGTATTTTTCAGCCATGGACGAAATAGGGGAAAGTCCTTTGTATCACTTCCCCCGCCCTAAACGGAGTCTCAAATCCTCCCAGGTTACAACCACCCCAAATGTGAATAAAATGGGGGTAATTGTTACAATTATGTCAAAATTGCTACAGAATTATGCCCTGTAACATAGTTGTAACAAATGTCTATAACTTGAGGGGAACTTACCCACCCGTGAGGCGTTATAATGATGGCTAAAAACCATTCTTTTCTTTCCATTATTTTGTGCTGTCCGCCCTATTAATTTTTGCTGCTGCTACGCCCGTTCAGGAACTTCCCGAAATCAAATTTCGTGCACTCAGTTTCAACGAACCAGTCATCGAATTAGTCATCGTGGATCCAAAAAAAGTAGAGGCCAGTGCCAGTGCTTCTAAGGGTAACGGAAAAGATAAAAAGGACTCCCCTGCGGGCGAACCACTCAAGGTTTATGGCGTCAGTCTCACCGAAGAAAAAAAGACCCACTACGCGGATGGTCGGCTGACTTTTTACAAGGCGATCACCAACCCTGACGGCACCACGACGCTCTCAACTTTTGTCGACGCCATTGTGCCCACTCCCGACAGTTCATACATCGCCATTATTTCCGGATCGGCGGACAAACCCACTTTGCAACTCGTACCTGATTCACCTGAAAAAATGGCGGCCGGAAGTATGCGGTTTTTCAACGTCTGCAAAGCGCGGTTGGGCGTTAATTTTCCAGGACTCAAAAAAGTTCTCCAACCCAGCGAAGATCTTTATTACGAACCGCCTGTTAAGGCCTATGATTACGGACAGGGCCAATTCCTTCTCGCCGATGAAAAAGGTGAATGGAGTCCAGCAGGTGGCATGCGGTGGATTCAGTTAGCTGACTCTCGCACACTTTGGTTCGTTGTTCCGCATTACAATGATCCCTGCCTCGTGATGACGCGTGGAATTTCTGAACGAGTCCCTACCCCTGAAGAAATTAAACAGGCCAAAGAAGACGAAGCGAAAAAGGCTAAAGACGGAAAGCTCGCTAAATCATCCTCGAGCGAAACGAATAAAAATCAGGTTAAGTAAAGCCAGCGCATGTCCACCACTACACCAACATCTAAAAATCGAAAGGGATTCTCACTCATCCTTTCTTTGACGATGATGGCGATGATTGTGTTCGTGGTCATTGTTCTCGCTGCGTTCCTCAATGTTGAATCACGCGCTGCTGCGACTTTCCATTTAGCTACGCGTGCTCGACTCAATGCATTGATGTCGGGTCGACTCGCTCTCGCGCATTTACAACAAACCGCTGGGCCCGATCGACGCAGTACCGCCACGGGTGATTTAGCCGGTGTATTTTCTCCACCCAGTCCGTACGTCGCGACGCTTTCTAATTCCGAAAAAATTAGTCAGGGACAACGCAATTGGACCGGTGTTTGGCGCACAGATAAACCCGACGAACCACCCGCTTGGTTAATCAGTGGCAAAGGCGGACAAGATGTAACGAATGCAACAACGAGTTTCACTGCACAATCTGTTTCGCTCTCAGGTAAAACGGATTACACCAATACCTATTGGCTACCATGGACGACTGATTATCCAATCAATCCGACCGCACCCTCAGCATTCGCCGTATTAGTCGGCAACGGTAGTGCTGTGCTCGAGCCAGGTACCGATGGAAAATATGGAACGTCGGACGACGTCGATGGACGCATCGCCTTACCTAAAATTCCCGTCCCTGGAGTTATCCAAGGCACCACGATTGGAAATTATGCTTACTGGATTGGCGATGAAGGCGTGAAGGCGCGGATTAATTTACAAGACTCACGCGACTTAACGGGTACCGCTCCCACTTCGAATAATGTGATCAATGCATTACGTTCGCCAGGTCGACTCGGCACCGAACTTCTCACAGGATTGACGGGTGTCGCCGTGAATCAGGCAGAGTTAAATCAAATCACCTCAACTCAACAGTTAGCCTTAGTTCCTGGATACACTGCGACGACTAACGGTTTAGATTCACGTAAACTCTCCTTCCACAATCAGACTCTTTGGTCGTCGGGAGTTATTGCCGACAGTTTCCGTGGCGGACTCAAGCGCGACTTATCACTCGCGTTTGAAATGGATGATTACGATTTTGATAATTCCGATTTCGGATCGGGAGCGAAAGGCGGATCGGGAGCAGAAGTCGCTGGCAAAACCAAAGGTGGTTCCGTCACTGAATTTTACGACACTACGCTCGTATCCCCGGCACTACGTAATTCATCTTTCCCCGAAGTGGGTGGAAACACTACTACAGCTCCGACCGTTGCAGCAGTTTCACCGACAGATCCAAAGCCACGCGTTTGGGTGCCGATGTACGAAAAAGGAAATAATAATCCCAGTCGCGAGTTAACATCGGGTACCAATTATTTAGCGTGGTCTCCGGTGTTCATGCGCGAAGATCCTGTAGCGAAGAAAAGATTTGTGGGGCCGCTTTGGCACGTCCTCCGCGATTACTATCGACTCTACAAAGAAATCGATTGGGCGAGCGATGTTGCTACGCTTCCCGCACGTTCATTTTTTCCTAACACATCACAGTTTGTGAACGGCAAGTATAGCAATGGAACATACAGAGCAGCGGCTTCGGGAATGATCGGCCAACCTCAATATGACCCATTTGAATATGAATCCTCATACTCGATTGGGCCATACGGGTATCCATCTATCGGTGGTTCAACTGGAGGCTCCAAAAGTTTGGGAAAACTTTATCCTGGGGCAAATCACTCTGGGGACTCACTAGGACAACCAAATACAGTAATTGGACGTAATGCCAATGTAGCCACAAATTCGGATTTAGGATTTATACCTAGAACAGTTCGGAGTGCCTATATGCCGATTATTCACAGAACTACTGTTGTTTTATCTGTTAGGAAATCTCCCAGTAGTGATATCACTCCAATAAGTGGTAACCCTCTCTATAATGTGTATTTGGTCTGTACGCCAGTTGTTGTATTACACAATCCGTATAATGTTAAACTAAATTTAAAATCTTCTGTAAACGAAAGTAATATTAACACTAAGGGAAAGTCTATGACTTTAGCTATCTCAGGATTAGATCAAACCTATATCGACTACCCTGATCATGCACGCGTTAGTAATGTTTGGCAGAAAAGTTATCAATCTCAATTTGGCCGATACATGCGTTCCATTTTTAATTGTAGAAAAACTTCATCATCAGGAAACGATGTATCCAACGGAGAATATGAAAGTCTCCTTGTAACCATTCCAGAAACAACATTAGAGCCAGGAGAATTTGCTGTTTTTTCCTCTAAAAAATTATTAAATAATAATACCACAGCAAATGGCTCGGGAAATGGAGGTAATTTCGGGAGCGGAGGCTGGTCTAACGCAGGAAACTCTGAACTGAGTAGAGCAACAAACGATGGATCTTATCTTTGGATTTTACCCCTAGAAAAAGGTTTTTGGTACACTGGAGGTTTTGTTGGAATATTACCATGGTATAATACTGATTTTAACGGAAATAATTTTAGGGCTGCGAATTTTTTTGCTGATGATGAATTTAAATGTTCCGCAAAATTTGGGTCATCTGGAAATTCTAATGGCTACTGGAAAGCTTGGACAAATATAGTATCTGGATGGAAAGGAAATAAAGCGGGCGTAATCGACCAAGTGAATGACAATCCAGCACTAGATCCAGGCTACCTTGAAGTACTCGGAACTAGTAAATATTCATCCACCGCAAGTTCGGGACAAACCATTTACGTAGGAAATTACGGCCTATCACCTGACAAGTCCTTCTACGGCGATACTGGAGCTAATCCGGGCTCAAATATAATTGTAAAAAGTCGTGTAGATCAAATTACTGATATTACTAATGCAAGTGCCGTTGGTGATGTGTTTAGCGTAATTGATACTCGTTTTAGAGTCGCAGACACTAAACGAGATACTCCCTATGATAGAACGGTTCAGGGGTACAAAAATATCCCAGCGGTACCCGCACCACACCCTGCTTGGTTATTCAGTAATCCATTATCAACCTATTCGTCTAACGCACCACTGGGAGGATTACCCGCTATTGGAAATGCAAGTTTGAGAACCCAGCTTTATGGTGGCGATCAACTCAGTCTGCTTGGCGGTACTGCAAACTGGTCAAATATTTTAGCGAATGATTATACCTTTGCTGATGGAACCAGAGCTCTGGGAGGAATTTCACACGAAGCACAGGGAGCAAACTCAGTCATCGAAATTGAAATTCCTCAAACGGCTCCGCTATCTATCGGACAACTCATGCACGCCAACGTAAGCACTTCCGATTTATTCCCTTATCGCACAGTTGGAAGTTCCTTCCCCAACACCGTCGTACCTCTGGATAAATCTTGGACCTACGGAACTCCTTACACCGTTACTCAATATTCTGGTGGAGCGACCTTCGCCGACATGAGTTATCTCATGAACAATGCACTCTGGGATAATTTCTTTTTCTCCGGCGCCGCACCCGTTTTAAAATCGGGCAAAACTGGAAACTATAACTCCGTCCGCAATCTTAAAGCACAAGACGTGCTCAATAACTTCGCGAACGGCACTGGCAAATTAGCTAATCCATCGCTGCGTCTTTATCAACCGTTTGGAATTAGTGATGCCCCTTACGCCTTTGGATTTACAGGCGATTCTACGAATCCTACGGCTCCTGCCTTCCTCAATACCGCGGATCGCAATGTGACTACGGTTGCACCCGATGGTTGGAAAAAAATGTCTTCGTATCTTCTCAACGATGGTGCGTTCAATGTGAACTCAACTTCAGTCGAAGCTTGGACTGCACTCTACGCCTCCATCAAAGGTCTCAGCATCGGCACAGGCGCTACTAGCACCAGCAATGCACGTTTCCCGCGCATCATCGGACCTACTGGACAAGATGTAATCACCCTGAGCGATCTCAAGAAGTCGAGTTACTGGAACGGGTTCATTAATTTATCAGACAAACAAATTATTGAGCTCGCCAAAGCTACCGTGGCAGAAGTCAAAGCCCGTGCCAAATTCTTCTACCGCACTGAACGCGATCAAGATTACACCCCGCTCACCCGTCGCTTCCTCGGATTCCCTGCCGCCCAAGAACCTGCCACACCGCTCTTAGGTATGTGCGAATTTATTAATCGCTTCCTAGGCCCAACCAAAAAATTCAGCGCCGATATCACCTACTCGCTCTATCCATTGCCGACTTCAGGAACCTCTAACACCGGTGCAGCTTACCCCGATAATTTTCCGGCCCCTGCATCTACTGCCGCTGCTTCTCCCGATAAATATAAATGGATGATCCGTTCGGGCGTACTCGAATCAGCCATCGCACGTGCTGATAAAAATCTAGGCAGTGATACCTTAGCCTCCACGCCAAGTAACGGCGCCATCATCGACCCATCAGTCAGTCATAATTGGAAAAACAACGGTGCCACTAACGGCGGCAGCACGGGCATGCCTCCAGGTGTGTTCTGGAGAAATGTCGAAATCCTCACCCCGGAAGATAATACCAACCGCACCCACAATGGTTTCGGTGCAGCAGGCTGTTTATTCCAAGGCGATTTATTACAATCACTCGGACCTCGCTTAGCGACTCGCTCCGACACCTTCACGATTCGTCCGTATGGTGAAGCGACGGATGATTCTGGTGCGAACGCCAATTGTGTGATTGAACTCGTGGTGCAAAGAACACCCGAGTACATCGACAACAAAACTCAGCCTCACGAACGCATCGAAGATCTCGTGAAATCCGACGCTAAAAATATCAACTCTCTCCTCGGCCGCCGTTTCATTGTGATTTCGGCTCGCTGGTTATCAAAATCAGAAATTTAATTTATAAAACTCATGGAAGCACTGAATGTACAAAATGTAAGAAAAGTTTTTAACTCACCGAGTACGGGCGAACACATCGCCCTGCAAGGCATCGACCTCACCATCCAAAAGGGTGAGCTCTTCTTCCTCCTCGGTGCCTCGGGCTGTGGTAAGACCACCCTGCTCCGTTGTATCGCGGGACTCGAACACCCGACCTCTGGAAAAATTCTCTTCGGCGATCGTGATGTCACCGGCCTCGCTCCACACCTCCGCGAAGCGGCGATGGTCTTCCAAAGTTATGCCCTCTGGCCTCACATGTCCGTCGCCCAAAACGTCGCCTTCGGACTCGAAGAGCGCGGTGTGAAAAAAGATGAAATCAAACAACGCGTCGAGGAAGCCTTAGCGGGTGTTCGACTCAACAACCTCGGTGATCGTGCCATCGACCAACTTTCAGGCGGACAGCAACAACGCGTCGCCCTCGCTCGTGCTCTCGTCGTACGTCCTCGTTGCTTATTGCTCGATGAACCGCTTTCGAATCTCGACGCCCAATTGCGTATCGAAATGCGTCGTGAAATCCGTCGCATTGTAAAGGCCAACGGACTCACCGCTATCTACGTCACACACGACCAAGAAGAAGCCCTCGCGATGGCGGATCGTATGGCGGTATTACACAAAGGACGTCTCGCTCAAGTCGGAACTCCTGAAGAAATTTATCGCCGCCCCACCTCTGCGCACGTAGCTAAATTTATTGGTGAAACTAATTTAATCGAAGCCACCGTCGTTTCACAGAGCGGAAATAGTTATAAAGTATCTACCGTGTCGGGTGAATTCACCGGACACATCGGTCAAACCGATTGGAAACCTGCAATCGGTGAAAAAGTTTTATTATCGATTCGTCCTGAAGCTTGGGAAGTAGTTGCCAGTGCGACGACCAATACGACCGCGGGTAAAGTTTTAGAAAAAACTTATCTCGGTCAGCGCCAACAGGTCGAAGTATCGAGTCCGCTCGGACATTTACAGGTCGTGATGCTCAATCCGAAGAAACCTTTAGTGGTCGGTGACTCACTCACCCTGACTGCCACTCACGAAGACGTTATTATTGTTCCGAAAGAATGAGCCAAGCCCGCACCATTTGGATTACCCTCGGCCTGATGTTCTTTTTGGTCGTACTGCCTTTGGCATTACGCGAGGACACCAACCAAATGCCCAACGCGAATGCGCGTCGTTTGGTCATTTACACTCCGCATAGTGAATCGATCCGTCGCGAGTTCGCCGAAGCCTTTGCCGAGTACTGGGAAAAACAACATCACGAAAAAGTTTACATCGATTGGAGAAGTCCAGGCGGCACTTCCGAAATTCGTCTCGTGTTAGATGCGAGTTATAAAGCGGCGGACGAAGAAAAGCGTCCAGGTATCGGTGCTGATATTTTCTTTGGTGGAGGTGAACCCGACTTCGCCAATCAATCCAAGAAAGGTCGCCTAGTTCCGCTCAAATTATTTGATAAGCATCCTGAGTGGTTTGGTAAAGACGGTGCGATTCCCGAAATCTACACGGGCGAGCGTCTCTACGCGAAAGATAAAACCTGGATCAGCTCCTGTCTTTCTCGTTTCGGGGTTTGTTATAATCCTATTCGTTTAAAGTACTTGGATTTACCTGAGCCCAAAACTTGGAATGAGTTAACGAATCCAAAACTCTACGGCATGTTAGCACTGGCTGATCCCACCAAGAGTGGTTCCGTTGCACGTGCGTTTGAACTCATCGTGCAAGCCGAGATGCAGAAGTCGCTCGTCGACCCAGCACTCAAAGATCTTCCTGAAAAAGAACGCTTATCCCGCGGATGGACCAACGGTCTCAAAGTTTTACAAGGTCTGGCCGCGAACGCGCGTTACTTCGCCGACGCCTCCACCAAAATCCCTCTCGATATTGCCGATGGTAATGCCGTCGCCGGAATGTGTGTGGATTATTACGGAAAAGCTTTTGCCAATCAGGTGAATAAAACCGAAGTGCGACTCAAGTGGATTGCACCCATCAACGGCACCACCGTCAGCGGCGATCCGATTGCTATCTTGCGTGGCACAAGCGAGCCGGAACTCGCCCAAGCCTTTGTGGAGTATGTTTTAAGTCCAGAAGGACAGGCCTTGTGGAACTCAGCACCAGGAACTCCCGGAGGACCCAAACGTCGCGAGCTGTATCGTCCACCCGTTCGACGTGACACCTTCCCGATTGGTACAGGAAAGCCAGCACCTGATTCGCCTTACGTCTTTGGACAGTATCAAACCTATCGACCAGAACTCACCGCAGCATCATTTGGAACTCTCCGTCGATTTGTTCGCGTGATGTGTATCGATAATCACGAAGAATTAAAAGCAGCATGGCAGGCAATCATCGAAGCGGGCATGCCCGCAGATGCCATTGCCGCTCTGCAAGATTTTTCATCACTACCCTATCGTGATGGTGGCAAGGGTGATCCCGAATTAGATAATCCCGATCCACTCGTATCGGCACAACGCATGTCGCAACTCGGTATAAAATTCCGAGAAAATTATAAACGCGCTGAAGCCCTTGCCCGCGCCCACACTTCTAAAAAGCCATGAACCGTCGCACCGCTTGGATTTTTTTAATTACATTAACCGCCATCATGGCTGTCGGATTTATTTATCCGGCCATCAGCGTACTCAAAGAAGCGTTTATCAACCCTCACGATAATACTTTATCCTTGGGCTACTTCAGCATGGTACTCACGGATCCCGTTTACCAAGAGGGAATTATTAATGCACTGAATTTAGGTTTAGTAAGTACGCTCATGGCGGCGTTGATTGCGGTGCCTTTAGCGGTCATTAATAATCGCTACGCTTTCCCTGGTCGCAAATTCCTCTCGTTAGCGCTTCTGATTCCCATGATTCTCCCTCCGTTCATCGGAGCGGTGGGCATTAAATGCATTTTAGGCACGGAAGGTTCGTTGAATGGATTACTCTTTAATCTCGGATGGATGTCGCCCGAACACCCACGCGATTGGTTAGCGGAAAATCGTTTCTTAGGCATCGTGCTCATGAACGCGTTGCACCTTTATCCGATTCTCTATCTCAATGCAGCGGCCTCACTCGCTCAAGTGGATCCAGCCCTCGAACAAGCCGCGGCGAATTTAGGTTGCTCGCCCTCGCGTCGATTCTTCCGCATCACCCTACCC
>Ga0214923_10009395_pt1 | contig 10196 bp, 13 predicted proteins | sample LL1510_MetaG_FD_177993 | JGI IMG/M metagenome (GOLD analysis project Ga0214923, IMG submission 177993) | Freshwater microbial communities from Lake Lanier, Atlanta, Georgia, United States - LL-1510 | ecosystem: Environmental > Aquatic > Freshwater > Lake | place: USA: Georgia | collected...
AATTTGAGGATGGTAGTGGTCGCTCATTCAACATCACAACCAAATCTAATCCGCTTAAAAAACAGCATGTGAGGGTGTAGATACACCATAAAGTACTTGTGTACACGGTACGTACATATATGGTACGGATACGGTACGCTCCCATGCGCGTTACTATCCATATAACGGTACACGTGTTCTTCCTGTGGAATGGACCACTTTTCAGTTCGTAAACGACCTTCACGCGCCGATTGTATATACATATATACCCACAAACACCACATGAATTTCGAACTAACCTTTTGATAACTCTCTCACAAAAACAAAAGATCTCTCTTAGACAAAAGTTTGGCTTCGACGGAGTATATACTTATATTTAGATATAAAATAAAAATAAAAGGTTATGAATAAATTAGGAATGAAATTGAATTTAACAGGATGGATTGTATTCGCTATTAGTTTTATGGTAGCAAATCCACTACATGAGTACATAAATGGTATTGCCACAGGGTTGTTCATCAGCTCAGCATGGGTAGCAATTATTGAATATAGAAATCAATAACATGGAAACATACACTAACGAACAATTGGCTCTTAAATTAGCAGTGGAGTTGGGTCAAAAACTTGTGGGTTATGAATATAATATTAATATAATAGAAACTGCGGACAAATATCTAAAATGGTTAAATGAAAATAAAACAAAATGAAAACATATAATAAATCACAAGTAGCAGCTATCGCTCGTTTGATAGTATTGACTAAACCTACTGACGGAGAGCAATTTCAATAAAAATTATGAAAAAACAAACAGCAGTAGAATGGCTTAAAAAAAGATTACCTTCTTTATTCATAGATGATTCTGGACACTATGAAAAATTATTTAAAGAAGCCAAAGCAATGGAAAAGGAGCAGATTGAAGAAGCGTTTAAACACGGGAATCTCCCTACATTTTTTACCAACCTAGAAACAGCAGAAGAATACTACAACGAAACATACGGAGGTGAGTAATAAATCCTAAAGCAAAAGAATTTAAAGACGATGTATAGAGATAAAATCACATTGGATCAGGCGCTTACCTTAGCGGAAGCAGGTGAGATTACCATTGTTAGTACATTGGATGATACAAGTTATCATCCGTTGGCTAACGAGTGGTATTCCAACTATATGACACTAAAGCGATTGGCTCCTAAAGTACAAACTGATCGTTTGTTTACTTATTTCCCAGCAATTTATAATATTGAAATTAACAATGTTATAGATGAGGATACAACAGAATGGATTTATGCCTTTGGTATAAAAAATGATGGGATGAAACGTGTTGTTAAAGACAATATAGGATATGTTTATATTTTAGTTAACCCTGGTGAGCCTGGTATTATTAAGATTGGTATGACTGAGCGTACTGTTGAAGGTAGAGTTAAATCTATTAATGCTACCTCTACTGTTACAGAATGGGTTGCTAAATTTGCTATTCCTATTTCTCAGGGTAATGCTTTTAAAATAGAACAACAAATGCATAACATATATGCTCATCTAAGAATTGATTCTGATCAAGGTAATGAAAGAGAGTTTTTTAAATTAGATCCATTTGTTGCTTTTGATAAATTAAAAGAAATTAGTATTTTTAATCAAGCGGGTAATCCTATAATTTATTAAGTCGTGTCTTTTTGCTTTTAATTAATATTTATATTCATGATAAAACTAACTGATTTAATAGACGAGATAGATTTAAGGACAGGTCCTTTAGATATACCTGAAGAGGATACTGCTAATTTCTTTTTAGATGAGTTTGGGTTTCCTGAAGATGTATTTGATACAGAGGAAGAATGGGAAAAGCCAATTGAAGAAGTTGTTCCTAACTTTTTTAAACAAGTAAATAAAAAGAAAAAAGTAGTAGCTAAGGCTGAACCTTTTGAATTAATTGTACCTTCTTCTTACTTTGGTCACTTATATTTAGTTAATACAGATGCTGAAACTAATGACTCTATTAATAATTTAAATGGGTATTTAGCCGGATTTATTGATGTTGATATAATTAATACAAGCGCTACAAATGGTGTAAGTAAACCGTTTAAAATGACTGGAGCCGAGATTCATTTGACTCATATTAATAAAGGATATAGAGGAATGGGTTTAGGTACTATCATGTATCAGATGTTACTTCAAGCTTATAAAACAATATTTTCAGATTCTATTCTATATGAAGCGTCTAGAGCAGTTTGGATTAAAAAATTAGCTCCTATGGCTAATGGTAGAAATATTATTTTTGGAGGTCAAATAGGAAATACAATTGTTCCTTTATCATTAGAGGATGCTTCAAACGATGATGTAATGGGTGAATGGGGATTTGATAGATATTTCCTTACTACTAACCCACCTGCTGAATTAAGAAAAATTGCTGGAGCAGTACAAGGTTTATCTATTACTAATCAAGAATATGGGATATACCAGCCTAAAAATAAAATGACTGCTCAACAACTAATAGACATAGCTGATACTGTTGATTCAATCCCTACCTTAATTAAAGCAGCTAAATTAGATCAAACAGTAGGATACGCGGGTGTCGCAGATCAGTTTAAGAAAATATTAGTTGAAACAGATAACGCTATAGTGGTTGTAGATGACATAGCTGACGCGGAAGTTATCTAATCCGTTAATTTTTAACGTTTTAGTATCTTTTGTACCCTTTGTTTGGCCTTTGGGTTATTTGATGTTATATTCAGATATAATAATTAATAAAAACACAAAGATATGGTAAATGCAATCGCAATTATGGTTTTGATCGCAGTAGCGACACGAATCTATAAAATCCGTCAAAATGGTGGTGTGACTGATATCGCTACAGAAGTATTTGAAATTGGTTCACATTTGATTCTTTCATTTATTTTCTTTGGATTTTTTATGTTTATTTTAGCCTAAAGTTTGGCTTTCTAAAATAAGGATATTATATTCAGATATAAATTAAAACACAATAAAGGTTATGTCAGAAGAAGCTAAAAAGAAACGTGGACGCCCACCTGGTACAGCTAAGAAAGATCCAAAAACCGATCTTAAAATTAACATGGATGCTACCACATACGAACCTAAAAAACGAGGTCGTAAACCAAAACCACAAACTGAAACTGTAACATTTGTAGCTGAGGTTCCTCTTGATGGAGAGGTTGAAGGTACTATATCTGATAAATTGAAGAACTTTGCTAAGCAAGTAAAGTACATGGATTATCTTCTAGATAAAGAACCGTACCGAATTGATATCAGAACTAAAAAACATGATATGATTCAACGTATGTGTTTCTTGATTGAGGAGCTTAACTAAGGTTTGGCTTAGTAAAATAAGTTAATTATATTCAAATAAATAATAAAGATTATGTTAGATATAGAAAGTACAAAATTCCTCTCAGAATCTGAGATTAAAGAAAAAGCAAAATCAATTTTTACAACTAAAGGTGCTCCTGGTACTAGTGATAAGTATGCTCATATTTCAACTAAACAAATCATTGATGATATGAAACAGTTAGGTTGGGGTGTGGTAGATGCTAAACAGGTACGCGCTCGTAAAGGTGATGGTTATCAAAAACATCTAGTAGTGTTTCGTAACCAAGATCTTTTTATTGAAGGTGAAGATGGAGATCATGTTTGGCCTCAAGTACTATTAACTAATAGTCATGATGGTAAAAACGCATTTACTTTCACAGCTGGATTATTCCGAATGGTTTGTGAAAATGGTCTTGTGATTTGTTCTAAAGAATTTGAGAACTTGAAGATTCGCCACTATGGCTATGACTTTGAAGAATTACAAAAAGTAATTAACACAATGGTAGAAAATCTTCCACTCACAGTTGATTCAATGAACAAATTCAAGAATAAAAAATTGCGTAAAAAACAAATTGAAGAATTTGCTAAAAAAGCAGCTGAGATTCGTTTTGGAACAGAGCAACTACAAAATATTACTATCAATTATAATGATTTGGTAACACCAACTCGTAATGAAGACAAAGGTGATGATTTGTGGAGTATATTTAATATAGTACAAGAAAAACTCACACATGGTATGTTTGAATACATTTCAGGTACTAAAAATAGAAAAGCTCGTAAAATTAAAAGTTTCAATCAAGATATTGATTTGAATTCAAAACTGTATGATTTAGCTATGACATATATAGCCTAATCATAAATGGTCATGTGGCGGAATGATCGACGGATCTAAGGATAGACGCAACCAGTAATGGTACCAGAAATGGTGTAGAAGTTCGAATCTTCTCATGACTACTAACCGCTTAAAACGACTTTAAACCACTTTAGCGACTTTCTCAGGACTATATATATGTATATGAGAAACGCGGTTTAAAGCCGGGTTAAGGCAGGAAAAAGAAAGTTAAAAATAGTTTGGCTTATTAGATAAAGGATGTTATATTAATATCATAAATAATTAGCACAAACAAAAAAGAAAAATTTAATATTGCGGGATAGAGCAGCGGCCAGCTCGCCAGGCTCATAACCTAGGAGGCCGTCGGTTCGAATCCGACTCCCGCTACAAAGTAAAAATAGAAAACAAAATGAAACAGACCTTAAGACATAACAATTATCGCCCGAGCACGGCACAATCGCTTATAGCGGATGTGAAGGGATTAGGCTTTATTTGGGATGAAACAAATATGAGGTTTGATTGAATGGAGTAAGTATATTAATACAACATCAAAAGAACCTCAAACATAAAAAGTTTGAGGTTTTTTTTTCAAAGAGGGTTAAAAAGTTTGGCTCACAAGAAAAAGGATGTTATATTTAAATAAGTTAAGAAAGTGAGTAACAACACTGAAGAATAACAAAAATGATCTTTGACGTATGGAACTTTTGGCGGGTTAGCTCAGAGGAAGAGCACGGAGCTGTTAACTCCGGGGTCGAGATTTCGAAATTCTCACCCGCCTCAATTAGTGGTTTAAATGCTGCGTTCGACGAGTTGGTTTGTAAGTCACCACACTTTCAATGTGGAGGCCACGGGTTCGAGTCCCGTACGCAGTACTATTTTGGGATAGGTTATGGTGACGGCCGGCTCTGTAAAAGCCTAGCAGACAAGTTCGAGTCTTGTATATCCCACAAAACAAAAACCGGGCCCCAAGACAGATGGTGGTTTCTCTTAAATGAGAGTTTTTGACTTTGTCTTATTTATGCTCTCGTAGCTCAATTGGCTTAGATGCACCTGGCTTTTAACCAGGGGGTTAAGGGTTCGAGTCCCTTCGGGAGCACTTGTTTTTACGCCTATGGTGAAATGGTATCATGACGGTCTCCAAAACCGTTGTTTCGAGTTCGAATCTTGGTAGGCGTGCTATTTATGCTTCATTAGCTCAATGGTTAGAGCTCCTGTTTTGTAAACAGGGGGTTGTTGGTTCGAGTCCGACATGGAGCTCAATTTTTATATCCATATAGCTCAATGGTTAGAGCATTCGCCTGATACGCGAAAGGTTACAGGTTCGAGTCCCGTTATGGATACTTTTATATAGAGTAGCGATCCAGAGAGAGAGGTTACCGGCATTGGAAGCCGGGTTATTGCAGGTTCGACTCCTGTCTACTCTACTATTTTATTTGGGCCGGTAGCTTAAATGGCTAAAGCGCTGCACTTGCAATGCGGAAGATTGGGTTCGAGTCCCACCGTGTCCACTACAAAATGCTTCTATAGCTCAATGGTGAGAGCAGGACGCTTATATCGTCAAGGTTACAAGTTCGAGTCTTGTTAGAAGTACTAAATGCACCCTTAGCTCAGCTGGAAGTAGCATCTGTCTTACATACAGAAGGTCGTAAGTTCGATTCTTACAGGGTGTACTAAATACATAAAATAAGAAATCCGATGAGCAATCTGATAGTTACAAGGTACCAGGCCCTATAAACAAGTGATTTCGACAGGATGGTAGTGTCAATTTTATGTATTTTATGGAGTCGTAGCTCAATTGGTAGAGCGCTGCCCTGAAGAGGCAGGCGTTGGCGGTTCGAGTCCGTCCGACTCCGCTACAAGCGGGTATAGTATAATGGTTATTATGATAGCCTTCCAAGCCTTAGATGTCAGTTCGATTCTGACTACCCGCTCTTTTTATTTTGCCCTTTCGTCTAATGGCAGGACAACTGACTTTGATTCAGTTTGTGTAGGTTCGAATCCTGCAGGGGCAACAAAAGCAAGGGCTCCCTTAATAGTCTAGGCTGACCTAGAACGTTGCTTGATTCAGTATATAGGGGGTGAAACTGAATCGTTTTAGAGGGGTTCTCAGAAAGAGTACAGGGTACCTGACACAGTCTTGAAAACTGTTCGCTCGCCGGAAGGTGAGGTGTGAGTTCGAATCTCACCTCCTCTGCTTATTGTTTTTTAAATATCGAAGCCGTGGTGTAATGGCGTGCATATCACACTGTCACTGTGAAGGTTGGGGTTCGAACCCCCCGGTTTCGACTTATTTGCCTTGGTGGTGGAATTGGTAGACACACTGGTCTTAGAAACCAGCGCTGCCGAAAGGTAGCTGAGAGTTCGAGTCTCTCCCAAGGTACTATTTGCCGGAGTGATGGAATAGGTATACATATCAGACTTAAAATCTGAGTTTTACGGGTTCGAGTCCCGTCTCCGGTACTATTATATGGTGTCGTTTGACAAGAGGCCTAAGTCGCCTGTCTGTGAAACAGGCCATCACCAGTTCGAATCTGGTACGACACACTATTTGGAGAGTAATCCTTGACGGTGATAGGGTCCGCCTGCTAAGCGTGATGTTCGGGTAAAACCGGATGTGGTTCGACTCCACTGTTCTCCACATTTTATGCCTCTATCGTTCAAAGGATAGGACATTCGCCTTCTAAGCGAAGAATTGGGGTTCGAATCCCTATAGAGGTACTATTTATAATAAACACCCTGTTAGTTCAACTGGATAGAACACTTGACTACGGATCAAGAAATAGGAGTTCGAATCTCTTATGGGGTACTAATAAAAGGAGGGTTCTATGAACTTACAGTTTAAAAGTCTTTCAACAAGAAAAGACATTGATTTAGTTCCATACGTTAAAGATTTCTTATCTAAAAATGAGAATACAACCTTATTCATAGGTAGTGATTCTCAAAATAGAAAAGATAAAACAACTTATGCTATAGTGATTGTACTACATAATCCAGGAAAAGGAGGACACGTTATTTATGCTAAAGATATTGTGCCTCGTATTTCTGATAGATTTACACGTTTATGGAATGAAGTTGAATACTCAATTGTATTAGCTGATTACTTAACTAGTAATGGTGTTCAAAAGCCTAATTTCATAGACATTGACTTAAACCCAGATCCAAAGTATAAATCGAATCAAGTACTTAGATCAGCATTAGGTTACATTGAAGCAATGGGATACACACCTCGTTGCAAACCAAACGCAATGGTGGCGTCATATGTAGCAGATGCTCTTTGTAAATAAAGTTTGGCCTTTTGGGAAAAGGATGTTATATTAATAATGTTAATAAGCGCCTTTAGCTCAGACGGTTAGAGCATCTGACTCATAATCAGAGGGTCACAGGTTCAAATCCTGTAAGGCGCACTAAAAGTTTATCATGACATCATTAAATGATTTTCATTCTAAACTTAAAGAAAAGCTTAACAGTTATGGTTATTCAGGTGATGACATTTGCGATGCCAAGAGCTTTCTTGAAGTTAAAATCAACGAGTATTGGGTAGACTGTCCACCTAAGTTTCGTGATGCAGCAGCTAAAGAGTATGCCAAGAAATGTTCAGCATTAAAGAAACTGGAGAAAGAGCTTAAGTATTTTGTCAAAGCTCAGAATCTTAAGTTTGTTTTTGATACAAAAATTGGCAAATATTTTTTAAAATAAATTTGGCTCTTTAAAAATCTTATGTTATATTAAATAATATAAGAAATTAAAAACAAAACGTTCTTTGAAAATATTATTATCCATCCAATGTGGATTGTCTAAAGCTTCGGCTGAGGATTGGACGCATTGGTAAATGATAGTCGGCCGCCTATGGTCGTTAAATAAACTGGGAAACCAGGATAAAGTGAGCTACTTGACTGAAGTAGTTTGCGGTTCGAAGCAATTTGAACTCGAGTAGGCAAGCGAGATATCATCTGACCTTTAGTATCGAGGGTAACACTGTAGAGAAAATGAGTTAGATGACTAAGCGATGTGGGTCGTTTAGTTGAGTTCGGAAGAGCAATAAGAATAACTCGTAGATATCAAGTAAGAAATGTCGCCATCCAGCTTCATGATTGCGGGTGTCAATATGAGAGGGATCTTAAAACCGAAAGGTATGTTAGAGTACAGGTGGTGCTGTTACTAACCTTGATTTAAGTCTACCAAGACTTGCTTCACGAAGGAATCTTAAAGTATGGAGGTAGGGATACTTCAGAGAGTAGTTGAGTATTGACTCGCTCAAAAGGTGAGTTAGCTTAGGGTAAGCCACTACTTTCACAATCCACAAGTCAAAACTTAATACTTTGCATATTTGGTCGCAAAACCTATTAAACAAAAATTAAGCATAAGCGCTTACCAGTTACGGACGAAAATTGCCTACATAGTATCCGGTTGTCGGGTGCCAGTTTAGACCGCAAGTTTAAATTGATATCTCCGAAAGGTCTATAACACCGCAAGTGTGAATCAGCTCGGCAGGGTTGAGTAGAATAAGTAAGAGGTGAGTAGTCCAAAAAAAGTAACTTTAAGAGTGGTTCACTTAAATAACCGGCATTGTTAGAGTACAAGTCAAAAGCTTGTGGATATAAAGGGAAACAATAATCCGATTAAAGTTCTAACGTCAAACGTGTAATCTCAGCGTTTTCTTAAAAAACTAAGTTAAGCGGCTTTAAGCCGCTATCTTTATTTTATACAATATTGCTATATAAAATCACAATAAGTCGTTTAACCCCGTTATTTCCCACATTTAAACATATTTATATTTATGGATATAAACAAAATTTTCGAAGTATTTAAACCTGAAGACGAGGTTAATGATACAACACAAGTAGTATTTGAGGGACCTATTATGTGGATAGGTATGTTTAAAAAACTTATAGCTAACTATGAGATTTTTACTAAACAAATAATCATGTTTTTTAGAATGTCCAACCAAGATCTGGATATGGATGATGTAGAACGAGCTAGTAGTTATATGGTTTATACTAGAGCGTATGATAGTCTAACTAAGTTAGATATTGAAAACCCAATACATTTAGAAGCATTAAAAATTTATTCCGATAAACCTTTTAGAGTGGCTTTAAAAAATGCTCTTGAATATTATGAAAGTATTGAAGAATATGAAAAATGTGCTTTTTTAAAGAAAATCCAAGACGTTATAGCCTCCTTTTAAGAGTAATTTGGCTCTAAAGTAATTTCACGTTATAGTATAGATACGGGTTATAACAAGAACGTTATAACGTTAATTAATTATCACTTATGAAAAACAGAGACAGCGTACTCCACCAACTAAATAAAATCGAGTCGGGTACTAACAAATTAAATTTTATTATTAAGCAACAACAACCGATTGAAGAATACTTAAAAGTATTAGGTGAAATGCGAGAAGCAATTGATCAAGCTCGTTTGTATATCGAAAGCGAACCAATGACTTATAATCAATAATATGAAACTAACAGCAGAACAAATTTTAGAAAACTGGGAAGAGTTTTTAGGTAATATTGAAGAATATATTACTGGAGATAGAAAAGACCAATTATTGGCTTTCTATGAAAAATATGCTGAACGTATTATGATGATGCCTGCGGCTCATAAAAAAGAATATCATAATGCATTCCCAGGTGGTTACGTAGAACATGTTAATCGAGTAGTTCAAGGAGCACTTAAATTACATTTTATATGGGAAGAAATGGGAGTAGATACTTCTACTTATACTATTGAAGAATTAGTATTCTCAGCTTTAAATCATGACTTAGGAAAAATGGGTGACGAAAACAACGACGCTTATATTCCTCAAGACGACCAATGGAGAAAAGAAAAACTAGGTGAAGATTATAAATTCAATGATAAACTTGAATATATGTCTGTACCAGATAGAGGTATTCACCTTCTAATGACTCACGGTATTATGATGTCACGTAATGAGTGGTTGGCTATTAAATTACATGATGGTTTGTATGATGAAGCAAATAAATCATACTTAATGTCATTTAATCCAGAAACTAAACCTCGTACTTCATTAATTTATATTGTTCATCAAGCTGACTTAATGGCTGCT
>Ga0214923_10009396_pt1 | contig 10196 bp, 10 predicted proteins | sample LL1510_MetaG_FD_177993 | JGI IMG/M metagenome (GOLD analysis project Ga0214923, IMG submission 177993) | Freshwater microbial communities from Lake Lanier, Atlanta, Georgia, United States - LL-1510 | ecosystem: Environmental > Aquatic > Freshwater > Lake | place: USA: Georgia | collected...
CCGTTCATCATCGTTTGAGTTACGCGCCTGTAAAAGCTCTGTTGGAAAGGGCCGGTTAAGATTATGCATTATTTATACGGTTATCATGCTTGTCACATGGCGCTTTTAAATCCCCGCCGTAAAATTGAAAAAGTTATAGTCACCCAAAGAGAGATCCTTGAGAAACTACCGCCCACAGGGAAACTGAAAATTGAGATTGTTGATCGCAAAAACCTGGAAAATCGTTTGCCGCCGGGTTCAGTTCATCAGGGAATTGCTTTGTCTGCACATCCCTTGCCAAATTTTTCTTTGGATCTATTAGAAGATTACGAAGATCAAAATCAGCGTGTGGTGGTGCTAGATCATGTTAACGATCCTCATAATGTTGGAGCAATCCTAAGATCGGCCGCTGTTTTTGGAGCGAAAGCCGTTATTATGACTGAAAGGCATGCTCCTAAAGAATCAGGTGTTTTGGCAAAATCAGCCTCTGGAGCGCTTGAAGTTGTTCCAATGTGTATCATCAACAACCTTGCTCATGCTCTTCGTGAACTCAAAGAGCTTGGATTCTGGTGTATTGGTTTTGCAGAAAGTGGCAAAAAAACTTTGGCTGAATTAGATCTTAAGGGAAAAACAGCATTGATTTTTGGCGGAGAAGGGGACGGTATGCGTCGTTTGACCACGGATTTATGTGATTTTACAGTGAGGTTACCTTCTGAAGAAAGCTTTTCGACTTTGAATGTTTCAAACGCAGCTGCGGTGGGATTATATGAGGTCTATAGGCAGCAAAAATGATTTCCACTTTCTCGGTTAGGCTTTAATGTCTCGGAATTAAGTCAAGTGGAACAAATTTAAGAAAGGCACTTTGATTTATTGTGGTAAACAAATTCCTAAAAATGTTACTCTAGATTCTGATTTGTAGAATACGAACCTTATATTAGGTTTCTCTTTCAATCTCATACTTTACAAGAATAATTTTAAAGGTACTTATGGTTACGCATTTGCCAACGAAAAACGATCTCTGGTTCTTACCTCTTGGAGGAGCTGGTGAGATTGGCATGAATTTAAATTTATTTGGCCATGATAGCCAATGGTTGATGGTTGATCTTGGCATTACATTCGGTGATCGTTTGGGCATCGAGATTATTAGCCCTGATCCAACGTTTATTTTGCCATATCAAAAAAATTTAAAGGGCCTTGTTTTAACCCATGCTCACGAAGATCATGTGGGGGCCCTTCCTTATTTATGGCCATATTTGCGTTGCCCCGTTTACGCAACACCTTTTACAGCCGCTATTGTGCGTCAGAAAATTGCTGATAAGCCCTGGAGAAAAGAGCTCCAGCTTATAGAGGTTCCCTTGTCAGGAAAGATTGACATAGGGGTGTTTAATATTGAATTCATCACATTAACCCATTCCATTCCTGAACCCAATGCATTAGCCATCAAAACTCCTTTGGGAACCATTGTCCATACAGGTGACTGGAAAATTGATCCTATGCCTCTTATCGGTGATGTTACTAATGAATCCAGATTGATGGAACTTGGTAAAGAGGGTGTTTTGGCCATGGTTTGCGATTCAACCAATGTCTTTACCGAAGGTGTATCGGGTTCTGAGCAAGCTGTTAGAGATGAATTGATTAAGCAAATCGCTAAATATCCGAATGACAGAGTTACAATCGCATGTTTTGCATCGAACGTAGCGCGCATAGAAACGGCGGCGCTCGCTGCAAAGCACCATGGACGCAAAGTGGCCCTTATTGGCAGATCCTTGCATCGCATGGTGCAAGCTGCCGAATATGCCGGGTATTTAAAGAATGTCCCTGCGTTCATTAGCGATGAAGAAGCGATGAAGTTGCCGCCTGAAAAGGTTTTATTCATTATGACGGGATCTCAAGGTGAGCCGCGTTCAGCTTTGGCACGAATAGCTGCGAATCAGCATCCAGTCGTCAGAATGGATGCTGATGACGTTGTTTTCTTTTCCTCTCGCATTATTCCGGGCAATGAAAAAGGCATTGGCCTTTTGCAGAATAATTTGGTTAAAGGAGGGGCTCAAGTCATCACAGCTAATGAAGAAGACATTCATGTGTCAGGACATCCAGCGCGCGATGAATTGAAAAAAATGTACAAGTGGGTTCGTCCCCGAATTGCAATTCCGGTACACGGCGAAGCCCGTCATCTTTTAGAACATGCACGTCTTGCAAAAAGCCAGGGAATAAAAGAAGTAGTTATCCCAGAAAATGGCAGCCTTATTCAAATCGAAGCAAGTCATTCACGCATCATCGATAACGTTCAATCAGGGCGCTGGGCTTTGGATGGAAACCGAATGATTCCTGTTATCAGCCCCGTTTTAAAAGACAGAAACAAAATCTCTCTTCAAGGGATAATTGTCGCCAGCCTGATGGCAGATAAATTTGGCCAATTGCTTAAGGATCCTAGTTTTACAATTCTGGGCGTGACAGAGCCTGGAAAAGAAACGGAAATGCTAACCAACGATTTGCTTCGAGTTATAAGTAATACATTGTTAGGTGATTTTAAAAATAACGAGGCACGCCTGGAAGCATTAAGGCTTATCATTCGCCAAACTGTTAATCAACGTTTTGGTAAAAAACCAATCGTTGAAGTGCATTTAGTGATGGGGAAAAATTAAAGAGCAGAAAAGGTTTATTTCTTCACATCCCGCCAAATACGGCGCATGGTGAAATAAAAGATTACCGTCATGAACAATAAATAAGCCATCACTTTGACGCCCATTTGTTTGCGCTGTTCTGTTTCGGGTTCAGCGGCCCAAGCTAAAAATGTTGAGACATCACGTGACATTTGTTCCACAGTTGCAGAAGTTCCGTCAGCATACGTCACCTGACCATCAGTTAGGGGCTTTGCCATTGAAATCTGCCCCCCTGGAAAATATTGATTATAATGTCGTCCACCTTCGATAACGATCCCTGCCGGTGGGTCAATATATCCATTCATTAAGGCATGAACATAATCGGCGCCACCTTCACGGGCTTTGACGATCAGGGACAGATCAGGAGGAAGGGCGCCATTGTTGGTGGCTCTTGCGGCATTATCATTAGGATAAGGGGATGGAATAGCATCCGAAGGCAATGCTTTTCGTTGGAACATTTCCCCTTCGGCATTGGGCCCGTCTTTTACTTCATAGCCGGCAGCGATTGTCTTGATTTCAGACTCTTTAAAGCCAAGGGATTTTAAATCTCTAAAGCGAATTCGTTTCAGGCTATGACAGGCAGAGCAAACTTCTTTGTAAACCTGAAAACCACGTTGAAGTTCGTTCCGTTTAAAGGTACCAAAGGCGCTATTAAAGCTCCAGTTTTGTTTCGGCAGATGAGGAACAGCATTATCTGCGTGACAAGGTATTATCATGACCAAGAATAAAACCAACGTCATTTTTTTCATAACGACTTTACCGCCTTATCATCAAAACTTAGTGGTAATTTTGGTCTTGGTTCATACTTGCCCAACAAAGGAAGAAGGATCAAAAAATGAAAGAAATAATAGGCGGTAGCAAGCCTACCGATGATCAAATACATACCTTCTGGCGGCTTAGCGCCAATCCACCCCAAGACAAAGCAATTGAGAACTAAAACCCAAAATAAATGCTTGTAAATAGGGCGAAAGCGACTGCTTCGAATAGGATTGCGATCGAGCCACGGCACAACAGCTAGAACAAACACAGCGCCAAACATGGTCAAAACGCCACCCAGTTTATCAGGAATCGAACGCAAAATGGCGTAAAAGGGCAAGAAATACCATTCTGGCACGATATGTGCCGGTGTGACCAAAGGATTGGCTGGAATGTAATTATCAGGCTCGCCAAAAAAATTGGGAGCGAAGAATATAAACCCGCAATAGATTAACAAAAACACACCCAAACCAAACAAGTCTTTGATGGTGTAGTAGGGGTGAAAGGGAATGCTGTCGGTTGGTTTTGTGCGATCAATACCAAGGGGGTTGTTGGATCCAAATTGATGCAATGCCACCAGATGCAAACCGCTTACGGCAACAATCAAAAAGGGAAACAAGTAATGCAGCACAAAAAAACGGTTAAGGGTTGGGTTATCAACAGAAAATCCACCCCATAGCCAGTGAACAATCGATTCGCCAAAGGGAAAGGCGGAAAACAGATTGGTGATTACCGTTGCACCCCAAAAGCTCATTTGACCCCAGGGAAGAACATAGCCCATAAAGGCTGTTGCCATCATTAACAGCAAGATCACCACACCCAAAATCCACAAAAGCTCGCGCGGAGATTTATAGGACCCATAAAAAAGGCCTCTGAAAATATGAATGTACACAACAATAAAAAACATCGAGGCGCCATTCATGTGGATGTATCTGATCAGCCATCCGCCATTAACATCTCGCATGATTCGTTCGACGCTATCAAAGGCCATGCTAACGTGAGGAACATAATGCATCGCTAGGAAAATACCGCTTAGGATCATAATGACCAAAATGATTCCGGCCAACGATCCAAAATTCCATAAGTAATTTAGGTTTTTAGGAGTAGGGTATTCTTTAAGCTCCTTGTTAAAGAATGTAAAAATTGGCAGACGTTCGTCAATCCAACGAATAAGGCTCATAAAAAATTATCCTATGCGTATAACAGAACCGTTGTTAACAAATTGATAAGGCGGAATCTCTAGGTTCTTGGGGGCAGGACCACTGATAACACGTCCAGACAAATCATACACTGAACCATGACAAGGGCAAAGCCATCCGTCAGCTTCATTTCCTTTGTCTGGATTTTTCTTTTCGTTCGGAACGCATCCCAAGTGCGTACAGACTCCAACCACAACCAACCACTTTGGGTCTTTTGAAAAGCGTTCTTGATCGGTTTGCTGATCGGGCAGCGACTTGATTGAGGTTTCATTGGCTGCCTTGATTTCTTCGTCACTGCGATGGCGAACGAATACGGGCTTACCACGCCAGAGAACGGTTTTTCCTGTACCAACAGGAATGTCTTTGGTTTCAATATCAACGCTTGCAAGCGCTAAAACATCAGCAGCAGGATTCATGCTGTTTATAAACGGCATAGCAGCAGCACCTACACCAACCGCCCCTAGTGCACAAGCTGTTAAGGTCAAAAAATCACGACGCGTCGGATCGGTTGGCTCTTGGGAGGGGCTGGGCTTATCTGACTCAGACATTTAAACGCTATATTTTCGAAAATTTTCTTTATTTTAGCGATGTTCCCGCGACAGCGCAATGGAGCCCTCTTTATTTTTGTTGTATTTTCAAAAATTAGGATTATATATAGCGTGGAATATAAGAATTCCTAAGGAGGAAAAAGATGAAAAAGAAAATAGGTTTTTTAGTTATTTTGATGGCCCTTTGGACAGGGGATGGGTTTGCTTCGAGTTTTACTGCGGACCCAATGGAATTGGGAAGAAATCTTCTTAGAAGAATAGATGCGATTCAAAGTCAATGCGATGGGCTTGAAGGCATGATTGGTGAAAGCGGAGCGTATAGAGGTTTTGCGGCTAAATCTGTTCAAAAAGCTCTTGACACATTAGACGGAGCAACGGAGGAGCCTGATGCAGGATTTTTGGCTGCTTTAAACAGTTGTGTCAGTGATGTGCATAGCCCAATAGATCCAGAAGCAACGACTCTTGGACAATTGTTAACGATGAAAAAAAGCAATATTGCAGCTTTGGAAAGATTTCTAAATGCGCAAGGTATTGATATTGCGGCGTTAAGAGAGGAAAGAGAACTAGCAAAAGTTACTGCTTCTGCGGCCATTTTATCAACATTACCTTCTAAAGAGGAAGTCTTTCGGGCTGACTTCAATTTAAGACCAAACCTTGGTCAATATCTGCATTACTATTTAACTTTAGAAAATTTACCCGAATTTTTTGATGCACAAGCGCCTCTTCAGATTAAATATGGGGCAGAGTTTATTGAAAATGACCAGCGCTTTCCTGCAATTTTTGGCGCTGGTGGCAGAGAATATAAGAGAGACGCACGTTACATATGGCGTAATCTTATGGAAATTGTAATGAATCGTTTCCATGGTGGCGGCGATCCTAGCGATGGACCTTTTAACCCTTACGCTGAAAGACTAAAATATAACGATGTATGGGATATAAATTCCCGTGTCGCAGGAAGCACTCATAACAAAAGAACTCAAGATGCATACAGGCATTTTAATAGTAGTGGAGTTGAGAGAGCTGGAGTTAGACTGCTTCGTGGTCTTGGAATCCGAAGATAAACTAATCAAGGGGCTTTTACGCCTCACCATTTGACCTTTGGACTTGCCCCATATTATATTGGGGCAAGTTTCTTTTTATAAAAAATAAAATTCATGACAGTTCGCGTTCGTTTCGCCCCCAGTCCGACAGGTATGCTTCATATCGGTAATGCCCGTGCTGCCCTTATTAATTGGTTATTTGCTAAAAAGCATAAGGGTGTTTTTATGCTGCGCCAGGATGACACAGACTTAGAACGTTCCGAAGAACGATTTGCTAAAGCCATTCAGGAAGACTTGGCCTGGCTTGGTTTAACCCACCAGGAATTTGCTAAGCAGTCGGATCGTTTTGACCGGTACCGTCAGGCCATGCAGGAATTAATTAATTCCGGTCGACTTTATCCTTGCTATGAAACTGCCGAAGACCTCGATTTTAAGCGCAAGCGCCAATTGGCCAAAGGCCAGCCGCCGATTTATGATAGAGCATCGTTAAGTCTAAGTGCTGATCAAAAAGAGGTTTACGAGAAACAAGGGCGCAAACCGCATTGGCGCTTTAAGCTAGAGCCAGGCCTAATTGCCTGGGATGATTTGGTGCGTGGCCGGGTTGAATTTCATGGTGAACGCCTAAGTGATCCTGTGTTGGTGCGCGAAGACGGCGCTTTTCTTTACACAATCACATCCGTCGTTGATGATCTTGATTTTTCAATTACCCACATCTTGCGCGGCGAAGATCACGTGACCAATACAGCTGTACAAATCCAATTATTTCAGGCCCTCAATAACGGCAAACCGGTTGATATTCAATTTGGTCATACAACCTTGTTGATGGATGCCAAAGGGCAGGGACTGTCAAAACGCCTTGGCAGCCTAAGCCTGGCCCAGATGCGCGAAGATGGAATTGAGCCAATGGCAATCAACAGTCTGATTGCACGTCTGGGGACATCCTTGCCGGTGGAGCCGGTTTTGGATTTAGAGATTTTGGCTGATCATTTTGACCTTGGCAGCTTTAGCCGTACGCCGCCGCGTTTTGATGAACAAGAGCTGCTGATCCTTAATCACAAGCTTTTTCACATAATGAGTTATGAAAGCGTCAAAGACCGCTTAAAAGAATTAGACGCATCTGATATTGACGAGACCATTTGGAATTTAATTCGTAATAACCTTCAGAAATTAAAAGACGTCAAAGAATGGCAAATCATTTGCCATGGAGATTTAAAAGGAACTGCGCCCCAAGAGGATAAAGAATATGTTCGAAGCGCTTTAGAAAGCTTGCCTATGCTTCCTTGGTCTATGGAAACATGGGGCCAGTGGACAAACGTTTTAAAAGAAAAAACAGGCCGCAAGGGAAGGGCCCTTTTCATGCCGCTGCGCCAAGCCTTAAGCGGTATGGACCACGGTCCTGAAATGAAAGAATTGCTGCCGATTATTGGCTATGAGCGAGTAAAGGAGCGGCTAAAGGGATGTTAGTCTTGTGAAAGATCAAGTTTGACTTTCTTTCTTACCCGACGGTTTTTAATAGCGTCGACGACAGTATTGATCAAATCAGTTTTATAACTATGTTGTTTCATCATCAAAGCGAGTCGATAACAATCCCTGTCTCCCCTCCAAAAATGGCGATGATTACAGGCATCTAGAAAATGTTTTAAAATTTTTGGGAATGCATAAGGGTCTTGTACAGCAATCATTGCCAAGCCAAACAGGCCATTTTCTCGAGAGATAGAGAAATTGTCTTGCAAGATTAAGGATAGTAAACGTGATGCTTGCTGATGAAATTCGTCTTTGAAACCGAGTTTATATAGGGCATCCAATGGCCAGCAAGAAACGTTTACGGTGCGATTGATATCTAAACATTGACATGCCACAGCAAATGCTTGGTCAAGAATTGCCAACTGTTGTTTTGGGGCTTTGGAATGGAGTCCTAATTCGCAAAGGGCTTGTGTTTTATACCAAGGATCTTGAATGTTTTCAGCTTTTTTTAAAGCAAGAGACCAACTTTGACTAAGATCTTGTTTGATGCTGTCTCTTGTTTTCTTGTCCTTATACGAAGAATTGCCCACAAAATTATCGCCCTATATAAGCTAATTTCTTGTAAGTTGATAACAATTGCTGATAGAGCATTTTCCATCTCTGTATCAGAAATATAGAGTTAGATTTAAAAAGGTCAAGGGTCAGTTTCTATTTAATCCAACTGAATCAAAAATCCTTTTAAATATTTTGATTCAGGCAGATGCATATGAAGGGGGTGGTCCATGCCGGCACTAAGCTGCTTGATGATTTTTCCAATCCGTCCAGCTTGTTCTAGTCCTTTTCGAATCGACAGCAAAAGATCCTCCTCACTTACGTGATGTGAACAACAGGTAAAACTTAGCAAGCCTTGGGCTACTACTAAAGATGCAGCCATGCGCACAAGTTTGCTATATCCTTTCAATCCAGCTTGTAAATCTTTGCGTGATTTGACAAAGGCAGGGGGATCAAGCAATACAATATCAAAATACCTTCCTTGAAGTTTTGCTAGTTCCTCAAACGCTTCGCCTTCAATAAAGGTGCACACATTTTCAACTTCATTTAAAGTGGCGCTTTTCTGGGCTAAGGCCAAAGCCTCTTTAGATCTATCGATGCCAACAACTTGTCTAGCGCCTTTTTTAGCAGCTTCAATACCAAAACTTCCTGTAAAGCAAAAACAATCAAGAACACTTTTGCCAACGGCAAGTTTGCTGATCAGGGCTCTGTTATCGCGTTGATCATAAAACCAACCTGTTTTCTGGCCTTGGTTAATGTCTGCTAAAAACAGTGTATCATTTTCAACGCATAGAACAGTATCATCACAACTGCCAATTGCAAAACGTTGATAAAGGTCCAGCTTTTCCAAAGTTCGTACATTGTGCATATTTTGTAAAAGAATAGAAGATGGCAAGATTAATTTTTCAATCGCCTTAATAATCAGTGGCGTCAACAGTTCCATCCCTGCTGTGTTTACCTGCATAACCACATGCGGTCCATAGCGATCAATAATCAGACCGGGCAGATTATCAGCCTCAGCGTGAACCCAGCGATAAAATGGATTCAGGTAAAGCCTGTCTCTAAAGTGAAGGGCTGCCTCTAATCGTTTCAGGATAAAATCTTCGTCAATTATGACTTCTGCAGGGCTCAATTTCCGAACAGCAATCAGAGAATGGGGGTTAAAAAAACCTGTGCCTAAACACTTTCCATCCAGTCTTTTTAAATGAACCAAAGATCCTGGTTGTAACTGTTTGGTGGCTGTATCCATTTTGATTTCATTGGAATACAACCACGAATGACCTTGTTGCCAGCGTTTGGCCTGGATAACGTTAATAATAGGGTACATTTACCCAACCGACAGTTTCTTAACTTTTTCTGCTTGCTGTGTATTTGCATCAGCATTCATTAATTTTTGCCGCTGGTCCTTTACCCATATATTCTGCTGTCTTTGTTCTGGGGTTAGTTTTAAGCCCACCAGAATTCGCATTGTTTTCCAATCGAATCCAGACGGTATTTTATAGGATTGCTTATAGATTCTAGTTTCCTCAGGACCTTTTAGCTTAGCTTTAAACGTGAAATCTTGACGATTAATAACATTTTCTTTGTCATCAACAACAGCGATAAAATAAGGGATTTCTTTTTCCACAACAGTTTCATCATTAAGGGCTAGTGATAATCTTGTCTGAAGAGATAATTCCATCGAATCATCATCGCAGCGCGCCGCTATTTGATTAATTCTCATTTCTCCTTGAGGAGTAAGGACTGTGCTAACGGGAACGCGATCCAAATCACTAATCAAAGCAAACCGTGGACAATAATTTTTTTCAGGTGCCGATGAACAGGCAGCCAAAAGCGCTACAGCACAGATTCCAGCAATAAAAGACAGGCGTTTCATGAAACTTCCTTTATATTATTTTAAATTTACGAATTAGGTTAGCACTTAAAATGGCAAATAAAATACCAAAAACAATTTTAAATAAGAAAGGAACAAGGCCCATTTGAATTGCTGCGTCA
>Ga0214923_10009397_pt1 | contig 10193 bp, 11 predicted proteins | sample LL1510_MetaG_FD_177993 | JGI IMG/M metagenome (GOLD analysis project Ga0214923, IMG submission 177993) | Freshwater microbial communities from Lake Lanier, Atlanta, Georgia, United States - LL-1510 | ecosystem: Environmental > Aquatic > Freshwater > Lake | place: USA: Georgia | collected...
CCATCTGCCTGGACGGCGTCGCGCCGAACGACGCGTGCACCCTCCCGTGCAAGCACACCTTCCACAAGGGCTGCATGCAGGACATGCGCAAGTTCTGCCCGTGGCAGGCCTGCCCACAATGCCGCGCCCAACTACCACACGGGGCCGAAAAACTCTTGAACGATGCCGCGCTGCAGTACCTCTCCATGCACCGCCGCGTGAAGATTTGGCATCCGCTCTCCCCGGAGGATCAACGCGAGTTTGACGACATTATGCAGAAGATGTTGGTGGCCGCCAACCAGGGCAACGCCGACGCACAGGTCAACCTGGCCTGCATGTACATCAAGGGCAAGGGCGTCCCCAAGAGCCTCGAGACGGCGCTGGTCTACCTGCAAAAGGCCGTCGCTCAGGGCCACCCGCACGCTCAGTACTGCACCGGGTTCATCTACAACACGGGCGACGGGATGCCGAAGGACCCCAAGCTGGCCCGCGAGTACTTCATCCAGGCCGCCAAGCAAGGGCACGACGATGCGCAGTTCAACCTCGGCACCATGTGCGACGATGACGGTAACGCGACCGAGGCGCTCTACTGGTACAAGAAGGCGGCCGACCAGGGGCACTCCGACGCACAGTTCAACGTCGCCTTGGCGTACTTCGAGGGTCGAGGCGTCCCCAAGGACCTGCATCGGGCGTGGGAGTTGTACCAGGTCGCGGCGGAGAAGGGCAACCAGTGGGCGTTCCTCAACCTCGGCAACATGTACCTGCAGGGCGTGGGTGTCAAGAAATCCGACGCCGAGGCCGCGCGCTGGTACGAGAAGGCGGCAGCCAAGGGGTTGGCGGACGCGCAGTACAACATGGCGTACCTTCACCTTAACGGCAAGGGCGTCAAGAAGTCCGACACCAAGGCCGTGGAGTGGCTCCGCAAGGCCGCCGACCAGGGTCACGCCTCGGCACAGTACGCGCTTTCGACGCACTACCGGGACGGCCAGGGCGTCGAGCAGTCCGCCACCGAGTTCCTGCGCTGGCTCCTCAAGGCCGCCGACCAGGGCCAGGCCGATGCGCAGGAGGCGCTCTCGGGGCTCTACAGCGAGGGCAAGATCGTCGAGCAGTCCGACACCGAGGCCGCGCGCTGGGGGCGCATGGCGGCCGAGCAGGGCCTGGCGGAGGCGCAATACTTCATGTCCTACATCTACCTGAATGGCAAGGGCGTCGAGCAGTCCGACGCCGAGGCCGCGCGCTGGCTCTGCTTGGCCGCCGACCAGGGGGTGGCGGCGGCGCAGTTCACGCTCTCGACGATGTTTTTGTCGGGCAAGGGCGTCAAGGGTTCCCCCGCCGAGGCCGCACGCTTGTGTCGCAAGGCCGCCGACCAGGGCCTGGCGGAGGCGCAGTGGTTGCTCTCGCAGTTGTACGCCGAGGGCGTGGGTGTCAAGAAGTCCGACGATGAGGCCGCGCGCTGGTGTCTCAAGGCCGCCGAGCAGGGCTTCAAGAACGCCGTGGAGGCACTGGGCGGTGCAGTTTGACCATTTCGCGCTCTTTCGCACGCTTTCGCGCTGCTCTTTCGCGCTCTTTCGCGCTCTTTCGCGCTCTTTCGCACGCTTTCGCGCTGCTCTAGCTAGTTTAGAACGATTCTCTAAAATATTCTATGAGAAAGGCCCTCTAAAACCTACACGCCGTCTTAGAAATTGTAAATTTTACTCATACAACCTCCCACCATGGAAAAGTTAAGCGGGGACCAGAAGAATATCATCCTACTTATGCACTCGTTCAACTGCAGGGTTCAGGGTTGCCCCAAGGCGGGGTGCGCGTTCGCCAAGGAGATTACCACCCATTGTAAGAGGTGTAAGGCGACCGCCTGTACAACGCCGGGGTGCAAATGGGCAAAGACGGTCGTGCGTCACTACCGCCAATGCACGGAGCCCCGGTGCCTGTTCTGCAGCCCCATCCGAGAGATGATCGTGGCCAGAGAGAAGCGTTGCCCCGTCCCCCTTTGCCCCTGCGCAAAGCGCGTTAGGGTCAAGCCGACGCAGGACGAGTGCGACGCCGCAGAGGCCATCGCGGCGCTAGCTTCCAACCTGTTTTAAATTCTGCAAAAAAAGTGCGCCGAACGTTCCACAATCGCAACAATGGTCCGGGAATGGCGACAGGTGAAGCGCTTGGCCACCAAGCCTGGCTTGGAGGTCGACCATCAAGTCCGCGTACGCCCAGGGAAACAAGGGGTTGTCTTGTGGGGCATGGCCAAGACGAAATGGCCCGTGACCTGCACCGGGGTAACCTACATTAAGGGGGTGAAGATGTTCATCTTCGTGGGCCGAAGTTGGAAGAAGAAGCAGGTCCAATCGAGCATCTACCTTACACGCAGGGAGGCGGTCGAGGTCATCAAGCTTGGCCGCAGCTAGCATGTTTAGCACATTTAGCGATAGCAAGCGCCAGCAAGCGATAGCAAGCGATAGCAATCGATAGCAAGCGATAGCATGTTTAGAGCGCTAGTACATGCCATAGAGGGGTCTAAATTTTATCCTACAACTCTTCAAAAATGGCCAAACGGGTCCGCACCCAGGCGGGCAGCGATCTAGCGGCCGAGAATCGCCGCTTGCGGCTGGAGGTGGACATGCTCAGGATGCAGGTCTCCTTCGAGCGCCTCCACGCCGACGCGGCCGATGTCAAGGCGGACGAGGTGAGGCGGCTCAAGGCCGAGGTGCGTGGTCTGCGGAGCGAGGTGCGGGGCCTCAAGGCCGACGCCGTCCGCCTTAAAAACCAGACCACGCTTCAGGAGACGATCAGTTTTCTAAAGTTCAAGTACGCGGCGGTCAAGGAGGCGCTGGGGACAGTACTGGGTGAACAATACGTGGCGGAGCTAGACCGGACGCTTACCGAGGAATGGCTAGCTAGCTAAGCGCTTAAGGACATCAATCGCCTTTGCGTGGTTTTGTGCGGCTGCGCGCTTGAACCACTTGACCGCGCGCGGCTTGTCCTGCGGCACCCCTAGCCCTTTCATGTAGATGACCCCGACGTTGTATTGGGCGTAAGGGTTGAACTGGCCCGCCGCGCGGAACCAGTGCAGGGCCAGCGCGTAGTCTTGCGCCTCCGCGTACAGGATGCCCAGGCCCAGTTGCGCGCCGATGTGGGTTTCGGCGGCCCTTTGTAGCCAGCCCACCGCCTCGGCGTACCTCCCCCGCTTGGCTAGGTAGACGCCTAGGGTGTATGCGGCGCCTGCATGGCGCTCTGCCGCGGCGGTAATGGCCTCTAGGTTTAGGTGCTCCATTTGTTATGGTTCTAACAAAATTTACAAAGAGACATGTTTGACAAGGCAGCGCTTGTCGGTGCAGACAAGGTAAACCTCGCGCGCGACGTCGCAGGGGGTGTAATCTACAATCGTGGCGTGGTTGACGGTGGTCGTTGTGTTGTAGCCGAACGGGGAGGTTTGAACGACGTCGACGTGGATGCCGACTTTGCCGTGCGGGAGGAGCGGGACCATGCCGAAGGTGACCATGAGGCCGTCGTCGGTCGTGACTTCCAGGACGAGCATGAACATCGGCTCGCAGGCCTCGACGATGGAGGATTGGACCAGGGGCAGGTCGAGGATGGGTTCGGTGGGCAGCGTGACCTCTCGGTCGAACTTGCGTTCGAACGGGTGGAAGAAGAACGAGGCGATCAGCCCCGCGTAGAAGATGGCCTTGCACGTGTCCCACATTTTTTTTGTTGTGGTCTGTAAATTTGGGGTACACAACCTCTAAATGTTCCGGTGCCCCATCACCCACGCGGTCTACGTGGACCCTGTCCAGGCCGAGGATGGGAAAACCTACGAACGGTGGGCGATTGAGCGGTGGTTGGAGTCGCACTTCAGTAGCCCGCTGATCCCCAGCAAGTGCATCTCGGTGGCGGGGCTTCGCCCGAACGCGGCGGTGAGGGCGGCGGTGGCCGCGGACGAGACCCTTCGGGCGGAGTGGACCGAGACGCGCGCCGCCATTGCGTCCCGGATGCTGCGGGCGGGCAACGTCCGCGGGGCCGCGGCCTTGGAGTACCCGGTGGCGATGACCCGGATGGCCGTGGGGTGCGTGGAGGAGCGCGAGTACATCGGGTGGATTGACAAGGCGGCCGCGGCGGGGGAAAGGAACGCGATGCGCCTGCTCGGGGAGGCGTACGCGAAGGGGCTGGGGAAGGAGCGCGACCCGGACGCTGCGCTGGCGTGGTACGTGAAGGCGGCCAACTTGGGGGACTGCGACGCGATCGAAGAGGCGTTGAGAATGGCGCTAGCGCGGGGGTCGCTGGCCGACGCGCGGCACTGGGCCGCGAAAGGGGCCGAGCAGAGCCCCAAGTGCCGTCGGGTGCAGGAGGCTCTTAAATTGACTTAAACAGATCGCCGATAGACGTGAGATGGACCCCCTCTTGCAGCTGTTCCTTCGGTTGCGGGTGCTGAGCAACTACGAGGCGCCCGTAGAGTTTAAATTGGCCTCTTTAGATTTGTACCGGGGGAGAAAGGATTTGAAAGAGTTCGCGCCCTACTCGGACGGGCTGGTGACGGGGTGGTTGACCCCGGGGTCCTTTCTGTTGCTGTGCGCGCTGTATGAGGTGCCTATATTAGTTGCCGGGGCGGGGTTCTGCTACAGGTGGGGGGTGCCGACTTACGCGGTGCGGGAGGGGGTGATTGGGCCGATGTTCCACGTGGGGCACCTGTTTGAGCTTCGGATGGCGAAGCCGTTGTACGCGGCGTCGCACTACCGGGTCGGGGAGCTGGCGGCCATCGCGGCGAAGCTCGGGGTCGGCGGAAAGACCAAGGTTGAAATTTACCACGCGGTAAAAGAATTTTTAAATAGGGTTTTAGGGAATACTATATAACGGGAGTGTATATGGACCCCATCTCGGACTACCTTGCGGGGGAAGGGGGGGGCGTGCACGAGTTCGAGGCTCGCTTCCCCCGAACGACGCGGGACAGCTACCACCACATCTTGCGGGCCCTGGCGGGGGCGGGGTTCGCCGTGGTCTCCGACGAGAAGTTGCTGCGCATCAGCTTCGCGAACGGGGCGCGCGCGGAGATCCACGACCTGACGGCGATCCAAGCGTACTGCGCGCGCGAGTCGCCCAAATACGTTACTTCCTACCTTCGAAAGGAGAAGAAGACGGTGACGGAGAACAAGTACGGGATCAAGCTGGCCTACTGCGTCGAGGTCCCGCTGAGCAAGGAGGAGGTGAGCGCGCTGGAGGCGGACTGGTTCAACCAGACGAAAAAGTTCCGGTTCATGCACCGCGTCCGGTTGGCGAGCGCGGCGCACCCGGACTTTGCGGTCGACTGCTCGATCATCAAAATGTCGGTGCGGACGAGCAAGCTCTTCAGCAGCTCGGACACGATGGCCCAACCGGACACGTGCGAGGTGGAGGTGGAGGCGGTGAAGAAGCCGAAGAAGGACGTCTTTCGGGCGAGCCTGGGGCGCATCTGCACCCTGGTCCTGGGGGGCATCCAGCGGACGCAGTTCCCGGTCGGGGTGGACCAAATGGCCGACGCGCTGGCGCAGTACAGCAGGCTGACGAAGACGACCGCGGTCGACCCGCTGCCGAAACGGTTCATCGGGCCGAACAGCGTCGCCCTGCAGGTGCACAACCTGGTGGCCAAGGCCAGGCCCGCGGTGGCGAGCGAGGAGGAGCTGTTTCACGCGGACAACCCGTACACGGTGCAGACGAACTACGCGGTGACGGACAAGGCGGACGGGCTGCGCAAGCTGCTCTTCGTGGACGGGGCGGGCAAGGTCTACTTCTTGACCACCAAGATGGGGGTGGAGGCCACCAACACCGTGTGCCCCGCGCTGAAGAACACGCTGTTGGACGGCGAGTACATCGAGTACGGGAAGGACAACCAGCGCCTCAACCTGTACGCCGCGTTCGACGTCTACTACGAGGGCGGGACCGACGTGCGCGGGCGGGCCTTCATGGGCGACCAGAAGACGGACCGCTACACGGTGCTGGACCGCGTCACGCGGCAGTTGAAGTTCACCGCGCGAAAGACGTTCTACACGGGGGACATTTTCGACGCGTGCAAGCGGTGCCTCGACGCCGAGTACCCGTACCCGACGGACGGGCTCGTCTTCACGCCCATGGACAGCCCCGTGGGCGGGAAACCGCCCGATCGGTTGACCACGTGGGACATGAGCTTCAAATGGAAGCCGCGGAACACGATCGACTTCCAAGTGTTCGTCAAGAGCGAGACGCCCGAGTACACGACGCTCAAGCTCTGCATCACGGGGTCGTCGACCAACTGGGACAACCCGTTCGAGACGGTCCTGGAGCAGGAGGGCACGTACCCGCGGGCGGCGGAAGGGTTGCGGGAGTTCGTCACGGAAGAGGACGAGACGTCGTACCTCTGCAACGTCCGCACGGTGGACGGCACGATGCCCGCCGAAGAGGGCGACATCATCCAGTCGGGCATGGTGGTCGAGTTCGCGTACGCGTTCGAGAAGGAGGCCTACTGGCGCTGGACGCCGCTGCGGGTCCGGTGGGACAAGGAGCGCCCGAACCACTTCACCACGGCGCACAACACCTGGGCCGCGATCCAGACGCCCATCACCCGGGAGATGATCACGGGCAAGGCGCCGCTGGTGGACCCGCGGTACTACGTCGGGGACAAGACGTCGATGGCCAAGCTCCGCAAGTACCACAACTTCATCAAAGCGCAACTGATCGAGCAGTGCGCCAAACCCGGGTACAACCTCATCGACTTTGCCGTGGGGAAAGCGGGGGACCTGCACAAGTGGAAGGCGGCGAAGCTGGCCTTTGTCTTCGGCATCGACCTCTCGCAGGACAACATTGTGAACAAAAAGGACGGGGCCTGCATGCGCTACTTGGAGTCGACCAGCCACCAGTCGAACCTCTACGCCATCTTCGTCGTCGGCGACGCGACCAAGAACGTCCGGTCGGGGCAGGCAGGCACCCGCAGCGTGGACGCCCTCGTCGCCAAGGCCATCTTGGGCGAAATGCCCAAGGAACGGATCCCGGCGAACTACCGCAACGTGGCGCGGCACTGGGGCACGCCCTTCCACATCTCGGCGGCCATGTTCGCGATCCACTACATGTTCAAGGACAAGCAGACGCTGATGAACTTTGTCAAGAACGTGGTGGAGTGCACCCGCGTGAGGGGCCACTTCATCGGGACGACGTGGGACGGGAGCGTCGTCTTCAATGAGCTCGCCGACACGCCCGCGTTGAAGGTGGGCAGCCTGCGCGTGGTGAAGCGGTACGCCGAGCCCGAGTTCCGGGGCGACGAGTCTTCGCTGGGGTACGCGGTCGACGTCTCGAGCACGTTCAACGAGTCCCGCGAGTACCTCGTCCACTTCGACTACCTCGAGGCGGTGCTCACCGCCCACGGGTTCCGCCTGGTGGAGTGCAAGTCCTTCCGCGAGTACGACCACGCCCGCTTTTCGCTCGACGAGGCCAGCCAACGGCTCTCGTTTTGGAACCGAAGCTTCGTCTTCGAAAAGACCCACGACGTTGCCGTGGACATGCACTTCACCGTGGCGCGGCGCGGGACCACCGTCATCGCTTGAAATTTCTAAATTTAAAACCCACAACACACTCCAATGGAGATCCACCATGTGTTTGTCAACCCGCGCCTGCTGTACCAGGGCCTCGCGGCGACCATGCCGTGGCAGAGGAGCAAGTTCTACGTCACGGACAAGCCCCACCCGCGACACGCCCACTACGCCGACTACCCGATCCTGCAGTACGTGGTCGCCATGATCTCTCCCTGCGCGATCATGGAGGCCTTTATGATCGTCGGGACGTACCTCGAGGACGACGGGTGGCGCGAGGGCCAGGGCTGCGTCGTGGTGCTGGGCGAGTGCTTGATCCACGTGGACGTCGGCGGGACGATCAAGACCACGACCGTCAACAGCGGCGATCTAATCATTTTCAACGGGGGCGCGCGCTACTGCCTTAGCGCCGTGAGCGAGCGCCCTATTACTTTATGCTTTATTACGGATGTTAAAGTGTGCGACCCGAACGAGGCCATGGTGGTGCGGCGGGGGGTTGGGAAAAAGCGAAAGGTCACGTATGAAACGCGGGCCGCGCTAGCAGCCTTGTCCGCGGGAAACATCATATGCGGGCTGCGCTGAGTGCCTGGGCACCGCTAACTGCGGTTCTCAGAAACACTCGTCGATGCACTTTCGCTGCGCCTCTGTTACTTTAGTCGGTAGAAGGACCTCAAAGGTCACGATCAAATCGCCGCAGTGCTGGCCGCGCCGTATACCGTAGTGGTGGATGGTTTTCTTTTGGAAGGGTTGCACAATGTCCCCATTGTCCTTGGTGATTCGGATGGTGGTGCCGTCTAAATGGTCTAGCGCGAGCACAAAGCCGCAGAGCGCCTCTTTCAAAGAAAGGGTGTGCGTGTAATAGAGGTTTAGCCCCCTGCGTGTAAATTTAGACGTGTTTGTAACTCGGACCGTGTACTGCCCCCCGCCGACCGTGATGGTCTCGTTGTCGTCGGTGCCCGGGGGAATGTCGATGTAGACGGTCTCCGTAGGGGTGAACACGGGGGCGGGCCCGCCGCGGTACGCCTGTTCCAACGTGATCTCGGCGACCCTTCCGGTCGGTTGAACAGGTTGAGGGGTTTTCATGAGGTGCTCGTACGCCTCGTGTATGCGGGTGAACATGGCCGCGTCTCCCCCACGGTCGGGGTGGAACTCCAAGGAGAGGCGTCGGAATTGTTTCTTAACGTCGTGCTGGGTTGCCGTCTGGGGCAATTTCAACACAGAGTAATAGTCCATGGAAAGAGGTATACTGTTCATGTTTATGTTTTTTTGTCGGAAAATTAAGGCAATTCCAATTGTATGATAACGTTTACGTCAAGCGAACCCACGAAGGCAATAAAGCCCGAGCCTGCAAAGCCCAAACCTGCAAAGCCCGCATCTGCAAAGCCTGAGCCTGCAAAGCCTGAGCCTGCAAAGCCTGAGCCTGCAAAGCCCGCTGTTAAGCCCGAGCCTGCAAAGCCTGAGCCTGCAAAGCCTGAGCCTGCAAAGCCCGCATCTGCAAAGCCCGAACCTGCAAATACAAAGGTTGATGCTAAACTTCCATACGAAGATGGCCCTGGAATCCGACAAGGCACCCTGGTGTTGACGGACAATTGGTATACCAAAGTAGAGGATCTGAAGGTGGGTGGCAATGTTATGGTACACGGTATTCTTGTAGACGGAAAAATTAAAATGGTCTATGAACCTACTGTAGCATCGATTAAAAACATACGGGTTTTTATCTGCGACACGGGAGTGTGCATTAAAAAAAACTCATTGACGAGTAATACCCCATACACCGACGTCTACCTCACACCGTCCCACCAAGTTGTAATAGACGGGCGCCGTACAGTTGCAAAAAAACAAGGGACCAGTGTTGAAGGGGTAAACACCTACTTTCAAATTGAGTTGTCGGTTCCCTCAGTCCTTAACATAAATGGGCTTTTCATAGAAACATTCAGTGAGAACTTTAAAACGTTGACCGACGAGAACTCCGACAGACGGCTACACCATCGTCTTGAAAAGAAAATAACGTGTCAGTTACAAGCACGTTTCGACGAACAACATGCCCGCCTAGAGGAGCAGATTACCGCCCGACTAGAGGAGAAGATTACCGCCCGCCTAGAAGAAAATAACAAACTAAGTGAAAAGAGGCTGGCCGAGGAAAAGAGGCTGGCCGAGGAAAAGAGGCTGGCTGACAAAAAGAAGGTGGCTGAAGAAAAGAGGCTGGCCGACGAAAAGAGGCTGGCCGACGAAAAGAGGCTGGCAGACGAAAAGAAGTTAGAGGAGGACATGCGGGAGCGTTTGCAGAAAAGAGACGAACGTCGCAATCAAATGGATGACCCTGCGCGTTTGCAGAAAAGAGATGAGCGGCGCAATCAACCGGATGACCCTGCGCGTTTGCAGAAAAGAGAGGAACGCCTAAAGGAACAAGCGAAAAAGAAGTTGAGGGATGAAATGGAGCGTTTGCGAAACGAACGCCTAAAGGAACAAGCGGAAAAGAAGTTCAGGGATGAAATGGAGCGTTTACGGAAAAGAGACGAACGCCGCATTAAAAAGGAACAAGAGGAACAATTGAAGGAGCGTTTACGTAAACTGGATGAAAAACGCAAACGGGCCAATCATGTTTCAAATTTGAAACAGAACCGCCGAATGACATTTGTCACCATGTGAATTTATTCGACTCACAACATCATGAACAAAAAGGTGGCGATCCCATGG
>Ga0214923_10009398_pt1 | contig 10191 bp, 8 predicted proteins | sample LL1510_MetaG_FD_177993 | JGI IMG/M metagenome (GOLD analysis project Ga0214923, IMG submission 177993) | Freshwater microbial communities from Lake Lanier, Atlanta, Georgia, United States - LL-1510 | ecosystem: Environmental > Aquatic > Freshwater > Lake | place: USA: Georgia | collected 2015-10-15
TGGGCGGCATTGAAGGCCGATTGAATGGCCTCCAGCTTGGCCAGAACCCGGGCGAGTTGGTCCGGCTGGTTCGCCGCCCAATCCTTCTGCGGGGCGAGGCGAATGCGCCCGCCATTGGCGCCACCACGGCGATCAGAGCCACGGAAGGTCGCAGCCGAGGCCCAGGCGCTGCCCACCAATTCGGACACGCTCAGCCCAGAGGCCAGAATCTGCCCCTTCAGCGCTGCGATCTCCGCCGCGCCGATCACCGGATGGGTGAGGGCGGGCACAGGGTCCTGCCACAGCAATTCCTCATCCGGCACCAAGGCGCCGAGGCAGCGGGTGCGCGGGCCCATATCGCGGCTCATCAGCTTGTACCAGGCGCGAGCAAAGGCATCGGCGAATTCGGCCGGGTTGTCGCGGAAGTGCTTGGAGATCGGCGCGTAGATCGGGTCGAGCTTCAGCGCCATATCGGCCGTGGTCATGATCGGCGCATGCCGCTTGGTGGGGTCATGCGCATCAGGCACCGCATCGGCCATGGCGCCATTGGCCGGGACCCATTGCCAGGCACCAGCGGGGCTCTTGGTCAGCTCCCACTCATGGTCGAGCAGGTTTTCCAGATAGTTATTGTCCCACTTCACCGGGTTGGTGGTCCATGCACCTTCGATGCCGGAGGTGATGGTATCCACACCCACACCGCTGCCCATGCTGTTCATCCAGCCCAGGCCCTGCAGCTCGATCGAGGCCGCCTCAGGCTCGCGCCCGACATGCGATTCGAGACCCGCGCCATGGCATTTGCCAAAAGTGTGGCCGCCGGCCACGAGCGCCACGGTCTCCGCATCATTCATCGCCATGCGGGCGAAGGTTTCGCGGATGTCACGGCCGGAGGCGATGGGGTCAGGCTTGCCGTTGGGGCCCTGCGGATTGACGTAAATCAGGCCCATCTGCACGGCGCCCAAGGGGTCTTCCAATTGGCGGTCACCGGTGTAGCGGGTGTCACCCAGCCAGGTATCCTCGGTGCCCCAATAGATGTCCTCCTCGGGCTCCCAGACATCAACGCGCCCACCGGCAAAGCCGAAAGGCTTGAAGCCCATGGATTCCATCGCGCAATCGCCGGCCAGCACCATCAGATCGGCCCAGGAAATGGCATTGCCGTATTTCTGCTTGATCGGCCAAAGCAGGCGGCGCGCCTTGTCCAGATTGGCATTGTCAGGCCAGGAATTGAGCGGCGCAAAGCGCTGCGTGCCGCTCGAGGCGCCACCGCGGCCATCGGCGATGCGATAGGTCCCCGCACTGTGCCAGGACATGCGGACGAAGAGCGGCCCATAATGGCCGTAATCCGCCGGCCACCAGGGCTGGCTATCGGTCATCAGCGCGAAGAGATCCTGCTTGAGCGCCTGCAGGTCGAGGGTCTTGAAGGCCGCGGCATAGTCAAAGCCGGGATCCATCGGGTTCGACAGGGCGGAATGCTGATGCAGGATTTTCAGGTTGAGCTGGTTGGGCCACCAATCCTTGTTCGAGCGCACGCCGAAAGTCGCATGCTTGGGTGCGCCATGCAGGACCGGGCATTTGCCGGCGCTCGGGCCATTATTTCCGTCCATGTGTCTCTCCGTTTCTGGTAGAAGAATTTGCATATGGAGCCCTTGCGGGCCTTGACCAGTGATGGGGGCATGGCCCGCTAGAATGCCATGGCACCATATCAGCCTGACCGGTGGTCGAGGCTCATGGTGCTGGTGGTCCCCTCGGCAAAGCCTGCTCCCTCGGGCGGGAGAGTTAGAGCCTGGATAGGCGAACCGCAAGGGCAAGATTAAAGTCCCGAAAGCTGCCTTTTGGCCGGCAGACGGGCCGCCGTTTTTGCCCGGCGCAGTCCGGAGGCGGAGCATTGGGGGCCTCTGCGGTGACAGGCCTTGGCCATTGGCTTGAACTTGCGCGCGGGCGCCGTTACACTGGCCGCGTGAGACGAATCCCCGCCCCTATCGCGCGAATTTTGGCTTTGGTCCTGCTGTTCCAGGCCGCGCTGGCGCCGGCTTTGTGCCTTGGCCGGGCGCAGGGGCATGCCATCACCATGGAGATCTGCGGGCCCGAGGGCATGCGCAGCATGCCACTCGCCCTGGACGATCAAGCCCCCGCCCAACCCGGCGAGGCGCATGGGTTTTGCGCCGTCTGCGCCGCCATGCCCCAGGGGGCACAGGCGCTGACCCCTGCCCTGCCCGCGCCTTCCTGGCTAGCCATTGTCATCACGTGGCCCGCCTCCGGCCCCGCCGCGCTGCCACCCCAGGCGCGCGCCCCACCCCAGCAACCCCGCGCCCCACCCGCCCAGGCCTGAACCCCTCACCGCGCGGCTTGCCGCGCATGTGTTCACACCTTGTCGGATCATCATCATGTCGAATTTTCGTCGCGCGCTTCTTGCTGCGCCCTGCCTGCTGGCCATCCCCGCCTTCGCGCAGGAGAGCATACCCTCAACGCCCCCCGTCACCGTCATTGGTGAGCGCGAGCGGCTGACCAACGAAAGCAATGCGGCCGCCCGGACGCGGCTGTGGTCCTCCCCTGGTGCCAATAGCGTGGTCGAGGCGCGCGATTTCCAGGAGCGCGCCGGCGCCACCTCGGTGCGCGATGTGCTGGAATATACCCCCGGCGTCTTCGCTGCCCCCAAATGGGGCGAGGATGCGAGGCTCTCGATCCGCGGCTCGGGCCTCGCGCGGAATTTCCACCTGCGCGGCATCGCGGTCTATCAGGATGGCATTCCGCTCACACAGGCCGATGGCAGCGGCGACCTGCAGGAGATCGACCCGCTGGCGTATCAGCGCGTGGAAGTGCTGCGCGGCGGCAATGCCTTCTCGCTGGGCTCGACCACACTCGGTGGCGCCATCAACTTCGTCACCAATTCGGGGGTGAGCGCGCCCGGCGGCACGGCACGGCTGGAGGCCGGCAGCGATGGCTTCTTGCGCGGCCAGGCTGCCTATGGCGTGGCTGTCGGCCCCTATGAGGCCTATGTCAGCAACAGCTGGACGCAGCAGAATGGCTACCGCCACAATTCGGCCGGCCAGGCCAATCGCTTCAACGCCAATGCCGCCTATCGCTGGAACGACCAGGTCGAGACGCGGTTCATCGTCAGTTCCAACACCATCTGGCAGCAAATTCCCGGCGCGGTGACGCGGGTTTCCGCGCTGAACGCCCCGCGCACCCCGGCCTTCGCGAACGAAAACAACAACTACCAGCGCAACCTCAACACCACCCGCCTGGGCATCATCACCGGCATTCAGGCCACGCCGGAACTGCGCTTCGAACTGGGCGGCAGCTATGTCGAGCGCCGGGTCTACCACCCGATCTTCCAACTCGTCCGCAACCAAACGGGCGACGTCAATCTTTTCGCCCGCGGCACCTATGACGGCCAATTCTTCGGCCTGCGCAACCGCACCAGCTTTGGCGTGACCTTCGCCGAGGGCAGCACCGACAATAAGCGTTTCATCAACAATTACGGCATCCAGGGCAACCGGACCTATCAATCGGAGGACCTCGCCCGCACCACCACGCTCTATGCCGAGAACGCGCTCTATGTGCTGCCCCAACTCGCGCTGGTGGCAGGCTTTCAGGGCGGCTTCGCCTATCGCTCCAGCCGCAACATCCTCAACCCCGCGCTGTCGGGTGCCGGCAATTGGGAATGGGCCAATCCGCGCCTGGGCGTGCTGTATGAGGTGACGCCCGCGATCCAGGCCTATGCCAACCTCACCTGGTCAACCGAGCCGCCCACGCTGTCGGACCTCATCGCCCTCGTCCCGCTCGGCGGTTTCTCCCGCCTCAACGCCCAGCGCGCCTATACCGCCGAGATCGGCACCCGCGGCCAGCATGGCCGGGTGGCCTGGGAGGTTGCGGCCTATCGCGCCTGGCTGCGCGATGAAATCCAATTGCTGCAGGGCCCCACACCCGGCAGCAGCCTGGCGCAGAACCTGCAAGGCCGCACCATCCATCAAGGTGTGGAAGTGGCGCTGAACTATAGCATCGCCGACAACCTGATCAGCGATGGTGACCGCCTGAGCAGCCGCGCCGCCTGGACCTTCTCGGATTTCCGCTTCTCCGACAATGCGACTTACCGCGACAACCAATTGCCCGGCGCACCGCGCCATGTGCTGCGCCAGGAACTGCGCTACCGCCACGCCTCCGGTGCCTGGATCGCGCCGAATATCGAGGTCGTGCCGCAGGGTTTTTACGCCGACAACGCCAATACCCTGCGCAGCAACCCCTATACGCTGTTCGGCATTCGCGGCGGGGCGGAGCTGATCCCCGGCCGGGTCAGCGCGTTCTTCGATGCCCGCAACCTGGGCAATACACGCTATATCTCTTCCGCCTCGGTGCTGCCGCGCGCCGTGGCCAATTCGGCGGTGTTTGAGGCGGGCTTCGGCCGCAGCGTCTTCGCCGGCCTGCAGGTGAGGTTCTGATGAAAAGACTTTTCGCCCTGGCGCTGCTGGCCGCACCGGCCAGCGCCCATGTGGTCATCACCCCGGCCGAGGCGCCGGCGGGCTCCTATACCCGCATCGCCTTCATGGTCGGCCATGGCTGCGCCGGTGCCGCGACCACCGGCATCGAGGTCACCCTGCCCGAGGGGCTGTCGGCTGCCCGGCCGCAGCCGAAAACCGGCTGGAACATCACGGTGGAGACCCGCCCGCTCGAACGTCCCGCCCCCAGCGCCCATGGCCTGGTGCGTGAGGCCCCGGCGACCATTTCCTGGACCGGTGGGCCGCTGCCGGACCAGCATTACGAGGAATTCGTCATGCTCATCGCCACCCCGAATCGGCCCGGCAACACACTGATCTTCCCCATCATCCAGCGTTGCGAGGGCGGTGCCCAGCATGCCTGGGTGGAGGTACCAGCCGAGGGCATGCGGGCCAGAAGCCCCGCCGCCACGCTGCGACTGGTGGCACGCTGATGCGCGCGTTGGTTTTGGCCCTGGCCATGCTGCCGCTCGGCGCCAGCGCCTGCGACCCCGATGAGATGGATCGCGCCATGAGCGAGATCTGCACCGCCGCCACCACCGCCGCGGCCGAGGTGGTGCAGGCCGCAACCTCTCTGGCCCAGGCCGAGGAGGCGGCGGCGATGGCCGCCCGGCTCGCCCATGCAAGGCATATTTGTATCAATGGAGACCCCAGCCTGGCGGCGGCAGAATCGGTGCATCTCGCCCGCTTCGCCGCCCGAATTGAGGCCCGGCTGACCAGCAAGGATAGCACGCGATGAACCGACGCCTTCTCCTCGCCACCGCCCTTCTGCCCATGGCGGCCCAGGCGCATGGCAGCGCCACCCAACATGGCAGCCTGACGCTGGAAGCCCCCTGGACCCGCGCTGCCGGCCGGGCGGCCAGGGGGCTGGATTTGTGACCATCCGCAATACCGGTGGGGCTGACCGCCTGCTCTCGGCCAGCACCCCAGCCGCGGGGCGGACCGAATTGCACACCATGCTGCGCGATGGCGATATCATGCGTATGCGCCAGGTTGAGGCCATCGCCTTGCCGGCCAATGGCGCGGTGAGCCTCGCCCCTGGCGGGCTGCATATCATGCTGCTGGGCCTGACACGGCCGCTGGTGGTGGGCGAGAGCGTGCCGCTGACGCTGGTCTTCGAGCAGGCCGGCGCGGTGACATTGCAACTCGCGGTGCAAGCAGCCGGTGCGCGGATGCCGATGCATTGAGGCGGTGATGCGCTGTGGCGCGCCCCCTCCGCGCCTGGGGGGGGCTCGTCTCGCGCAGGCGCCGGCCGCGAAATATCTGAAAAATATCATTTGCTTGAAATATCCGCGGCATCGTTATCGAAACCAGGATTTTTCTCGTTAGGCAAAATTTGCCCCTGGGGGCGTCTGAAATTCCTTAACGTTATATTCCAAACCAAAATAGCCACAAGAATTACATTCCATATTGCCATATTCCGTACGAGGCGATAAACAAATCGCTAACGGGTGCCGCCTTGGTGCTCGCTGATTGGCGAGGAGTTAAGACATGTCGGTGACACTGAGTGGGGGGTCGAGCGATCCTATTGTGATCCCATTCGCCTGGGGCGGCACCAGAGACACCGCACAGGCCTTTGCCGCCAGCACCCAGACGCCCACGCCATATCGCGGCCCGGGTGCGCAAACCCCCGCACCTGCGACGGCCGATACCCCCCTGCTCGTCTCCGGCACACAAACCGAGGCGATCTCGACCGGGACCTATTACAAGGTTCTCATCAACGCCTCCTCCGCAGTCTCTGTCGTGGGTGGCAGTGGGAATGATGTGGTGGTGGCTGGCAATTCCGGCATTGTCTATAACACCGGCGGTGACTATGCATCCGGCGGCGGCAATGACACTGTTCTCGCCGGCGGCGGTGATAATCTGATCGGGGCCAATGCCTCAAGCCAACAAACCAATTCATTTTTTGGCACAGGCACTGGAAATGACACAATCATTTCCTCAACCGGCGATAATACCATTATGGCGGGTGGCGGCACCAACCAGATTTCATTGAGTTTAAGCACCGGGAATAACCTGATCTATTCCCAAGGCAGGGATATTGTATGGGCCGGTGGCGGCAGTGACACGATCGGCGTTGAGGATGGCGCGACGGTGGTGGGTGGCTCGGGCCGTCTGACCTTCGTTGGTGGCACCGGCAATAGCACCGTCTCCGCCGGCTCTGGCAGCGCCACCATCTTCGGCGGCGCGGGCACCGGCGCCTTCTGGGGCGGCGATGCCGGGCACAACTCCGTCACCGCGGCTGAGGGGCAGTCAACGGTCTTCACCGGCGGCGCCTATTCGGCCGGCTTCGCCGCCGGTGCAGGCGCCGATACGCTGGTCGCCAGCGCCGGCAACACCACGCTGAGTGGCGGCAACTCCACCGGCAATAACGTCTACTTCGCCGGCACGGGCGATAAGGTGCTGATAGGCGGCGGCATTGGCAATGACACGATTTTCGCCGGCCGCGGCGAATCCACCGTCTTCGGTGGCGAGGGTGCGGATGTCTTCGCCTTTTTCAAAAGCGAGATGGATGGCAACCCCAACCACATTGTGGTGATTGGTGACTTCACCGTCGGCAAGGACAAGCTGGTCTTCGATGGCTATACCAATGTCTCCCTGCCGCTGCCGCAGCAGGATAGCGGTTCCACCACCCTCACCCTGCCCGATGGCACCAAGATCATCCTGAGCGGCGTGTCCCTGACAGGTGGTGGCGTCTGATCCGACAGGGCCAGCTTGGTTGCAGCCGGTTGCGTCGCAGCTTGGGGCGGGAGAGGCACATCACCCGCCCGCCCATGCTGGGCCCGCTCCGCATGGGGTTGCGCCACAACCAGCCCAGCCTCCTGCCAGCCTCTTCACGATCATTTCACTTGATCCGCGCATAACCCCATCAATGGGGTGAGAGGGAGTGCCTTTATGAGTGAATCCGCATCTGTTCTTGTCGCCGAAGTGCCGATCTCGGCTCATTCGATTGTCCTCAGCCACGGCACATATTGCGTTTTCGTCACCGGCGTGACCCAAGGCCTCACCGAGCGTGATCTGCCCGCGCTGCGCATCTCCAGCTCGCCCGGCAGTTCCACCGTGGCCGTGGCCGCCCTGCCTGGCGATGGCTGGCTGCGCCAAATGGGCGATGCCGTGCTGCTGCGCGTCGCCAGTGAACGCTCCCGCGTGCTCTTCACCAGCTACGACGAATCCCGCGCCCCCGGCGCCAAGCCGCCGCAAATCCAAATCCAACGCCTCGATGATGGCCGCCTGCCGGAAAACCTGCGCCCCAACAAGGCGGCGCAAAAAGCCGATTACACCCTGCATTTCAGCCGCAAGGGCGATGTGCCGGCCGGCTTCGGCCAATGGGTCGGCAGCCTCGGCGATGACAGTTGGATCGAAGGGGTCGAATTGCTCGCCCCCGCACCGCTTCAGCCCGCAGATCTGGAATATCAGGTGGTTCTGGGCCGCGGCTGGCTTTCGCCCTGGGTGCAGGCTGGCGAATTCTGCGGCAGCCGCGGCATGGGCCTGCCCATATTGGGCTTCCGCGCCCGGCTGCTGGGCCAGGCCGCCCAGCAATGGCGCTTGCGCTATGCCGGACGATGCGTCGATGGCAGGCAATTGCCCGAGGCTGAAAACGGCATGCCCTGCGAATCGGCCGACCTCGCGCCCCTGGCGGCCCTGAACATCACCCTCGAACCCCTCGGCGGCACCCAGCCTGCCGCCATGCCACCACCCAAACCCAAAAAGCCAGCCAAACCCGCAGCCGCCAGCCCCGCCGGCAAGACACGCCGTGCCAAGAAGGCCGGTTGATAGCCGCAAGCAGGCCCGCTCGCCTCCGCCGCAAAGCTGGTCCGGGCTGGTTGAATCCTATGCCCCGGCCGAGGGTGCGGAAGGCTGGCTGCTCTGCGGCAGCGCCGCCCAGCCCTGGCCGGCCAGGATTGAGGCGGTTGAGGCGGTGTTCGAGCATGGCGTGCTCACCGGCACCCTGCTGAGCGACTTCATCGCCGATGAGCACAGCCAGGGCCAGCGCTTCATCGCGCATTTCCAGGCCCCCCGCCCGCCGGTCGGCCCCTTGCGCCAGCTTGCCGCCGGCCTGGGGCTGCGGCTGCAAGCGCAGGGTGCCCGGCTTGAGGATGGCCAAGCTGCCGGTACGCGCGGCCGGGCCATGCTGCATGCCGCCGCCAAAGGCAGCGACATCGCCAATACCATCCGCGCCGCCCTGCCCATCCCGGCCTATACCGGCCATGACAGCCTCACCCCGCTCGGCCTGCCGCTGCGCATTGTCATCGATGCGGTGATACGCATCCCCCCCGCCGGCATCGCCATCGAGGGCGGGCTGGTTGACCCTATGCGGCTGGTCACCCGCCTGGCCCTGCGCCAGGGCACCACCTGCCAGGAGCTGGAGCGCGACCATTGGGCGCTCATGCCGCGCCCCGATCTGGCCCCGCCCGGCAGCGCCGAGGATGCCATCCGCCATGGCGGCACAACCGGCTTCCTCGCCTATGCCAAGGGGCCCTTCCCCGCCGCCGCCCCACCCTGGCTTGAGGTTGAAACCCGCGATGGCAGCATCGCCCATCTGCCCCTGCCGCGCCCGGCCGAGGGCGCGGGCCTGGCCGTGATCGAGCAGATTCTCGCCCTGCCACGCCCACCGCTCGCGCGCATCGCCGCCGTGCTGGCCCACACCATCGGCCCCATCACCCGCGGCCTCAACCGCGCCCGCCTCGCCCTGCGCCCCAAGCCGCAGCGGCAGGATTTCGGCCCGCTGCCCGCCGCCCCCCAAAGGGCGCTGATCATCCCGCTGCATGGCCGGCTGGATTTCATGGCGCTGCAACTCGCGCTGTTTTCCGCCAGGCCCGATCCCGGCTGCGAAATCCTCTATATTCTCGACGATCCTCGCCTCGCCGAAGAGGCAGAGCGCATGGCGCAATCCTGCTGGATGCGCTTTCGCCTGCCCTTCAGCCTGCTCGATCTGGGTGCCCATCTGGGCTATGCGCCGGCCAATAATGCCGGGCTCGCCGCCGCCCGCGCGGCGCATCTATGCCTGCTCAATGCCGATGTCTTCCCCCTCCAGGGCGAGGGCATGGCCTGGCTCCCCCGGCTCTGCGCCCCGCTCTCCAAGCCTTCAGTGGGTGCGGTGGGTGCGACTTTGCTGTTCGAGGATGGCACGCTGCAACATGCTGGCATGGAATATCGGCGCGTGGCCGGCCTGCCGCCGCCCTGGCCCTTTCCCATTCATCCCGGCAAGGGCACCAAACCCAGCCCAGCCCGGCCCGCCGCGCGGGAGGTGAGCGCGCTCACCGGCGCCTGCCTCGCCATCCGCCGCGCCGATCTGCAGGCGCTGGGCGGCCTCGATGAAGATTGCATCATCGCCGATTTCGAGGATGCGGCGCTGTGCGAGGCGCTGCGCGCGCGCGGCCTGCGCATCATGCTGCAGCCCGATCTGGTGCTCTATCACCTGGAGCGGCAAACCCCGGGCAGCCACGCCCCCTGGCGCGCCGGCGCCACCTTGGTCAATGCCAGCCACTTCGCCGCGCATTGGAACCCCGATGCGCAAGCCTAAGGCCCATGGCCGCCGCGTGCTGATCGTCAGCCACACCCATCCCAAACTCACCCAGGGCGGTGGCGAGATCGTCGCCTTCGAAACCTTCCGAAGGCTCAACGCCACCCCGGGCTTTGAGGGTTTTCTGCTCAGCCATGATGCCTCAAAACTGCCGGTGCGGGCCGGTGCCGCCTTCACCCAGCCCTTCGGCCCGCACCG